>Ga0265327_10001338_pt1 | contig 31949 bp, 28 predicted proteins | sample 41621metaG_FD_202089 | JGI IMG/M metagenome (GOLD analysis project Ga0265327, IMG submission 202089) | Rhizosphere microbial communities from Carex aquatilis grown in University of Washington, Seatle, WA, United States - 4-16-21 metaG | ecosystem: Host-associated > Plants > Roots > Rhizosphere...
GATCTTGATGAGCTGCTGGCCGAGCACCTGGGAGGGTCGGTATGAATCTGAATCCGTCGCAGTGGCTCGATATCGGCGTCATCGCCGTCGCGTTCATCGCGGCCGTATCAGGCTGGCGTTCCGGCGCTCTGGGCTCTCTTATGTCCTTCGTCGGGGTGATCCTGGGTGCGGTGGCCGGCATCATGCTGGCTCCGCATGTGGTGGCCAACCTTGAAGGGTCTCGCACCAAGCTGTTCGCCTCCCTGCTCCTCATCCTGGTGCTGGTGGTCATTGGCGAGGTCGCCGGCGTGGTGTTGGGCCGGGCCATGCGTGGCGCCATCAAGAACCGCGCACTGCGTGCCGGTGATTCCGTGGTGGGGGTGGTGCTGCAGGTGGCCGCCGTGCTGGTCGCCGCGTGGCTGCTCTCCATCCCGATGCAGAGCTCCAATCAGCCGAATATCTCGGCAGCAGCGCGTGATTCGAAGGTATTGAGCCAGGTCGACAAGTACGCGCCAGACCAGCTGCGCAAGGTTCCCAACGACCTGTCGAAACTGTTGGACACCTCTGGGCTGCCCAGTGTGTTGCAGCCGTTTGGCAAGACGCCGATCGCCGCGGTGGACGCGCCCGACGCGACGCTCGCCGATGGCCCGGTGGTGCGCGGATCCGAGCCGAGCGTCGTCAAGATCAAGGGCATCGCACGGAGCTGCCAAAAATCGCTCGAGGGAACCGGATTCGTCATCGCGCCGCATCGGGTGATGTCGAACGCTCACGTCGTGGCCGGCACCAACAGTGTCACCGTCGAGTCGGCGGGGCAGACCTTCGACGCCACTGTGGTGTCCTACGACCCGAGCGCCGACATTTCGATCCTCGCGGTTCCCGATATGCCCGCGACGCCGTTGGTTTTCGCGCCCAAGCCCGCCAAGACCGGTGACGATGCGATCGTGCTCGGTTACCCGGGCGGCGGGAACTACAGGGCATCACCGGCGCGGGTGCGGGAGATCATCGAACTGAATGGTCCGGACATCTATCGATCCACCACCGTGACCCGTGAGGTGTACACGGTGAGGGGTTCGGTGCTGCAAGGCAATTCGGGTGGTCCGTTGATCGACACCGAAGGCCGTGTGCTGGGTGTGGTCTTTGGGGCCGCGATCGACGACGACGACACCGGCTTCGCGCTGACCGCCAAGCAGGTCAAGGATCAGCTCCCGAAGGCGGAGCTCGCCGATCCTGTGGGCACCGGCAGCTGCATTTCCGCACCCGAGGCCAGCAAGTCGCCGGAGCAGCCCGTCAACGGGCCGCAGTCACCGCCGCCCGGTAAAGCGCCGTAGATGTTCGTTGACGGTGGCGGGGTCTTCCTCGTGGCCGTAATGACCCACTCCGCGTAGCGCCACGAACTGCCCGTTGGGTGCGTACGGCAGCGAGCGGTGTACCGGGTCGGCAAGCACATACGGATCCGCCTCGCCGCGCATGTGCAGCACCGGGATGGACAGCTCACGATTCATCGATCGCATGAAGCGCCAACCTTCGCTGCGCAATTGGCTGCGCACTGCCCAGCGCTGATACTCCAGCGCGCAGTGGGCCACACCGGGAATCGCGATAGCGGTGCGTAGGTGCTTGATGGTTTCTGCGAAGTCCTCGGTAGTGGTCCACCGTGCCCCCGCGCGCGAGCGGATCAGGTTCTCGAGCTCGGCGCCGCGATGATGTGTCAGGGTGCGCTCGGGCAGGATCGGCACCTGGTAGCGCATCAGGGAAGGCAGCAGCGCCCGGCCTTGTCCGGTCCCGTGGAATGTCGAGGTGCGTAGCGCGATCGGGTGCGGTGAGCTGACCACCGCGATGGCATCGACGAGGCGGGGATGGAGATTGGCGGTGGCCCAGCAGACCAGTCCGCCCTCAGCATGGCCGACGAGTGTGGCCGAGGTGTGGCCCAGTGCTCGAATCAGTCCGGCGGTATCCCCGGCGAGCGTCCACCCGTCGTATCCGCGCGGGGGCTTGTCACTGCCCCCGTAGCCGCGCAGATCGACGGCCACCACGCGGGCATCGGTCAGCGCGCCCAGCTGATGGCGCCATGACCACCAGAAGGAGCCAAATCCGTGTAGCAGCAGTACCAGTGGCCTGCTGGTGACGGCCACGGTCGCCGCGTCGGGAGCCTCGGCCTCCACCACATGGAACCGAATTCCGTTGGCGTGTACGTCAAAATGGCGCCACGGCCCGACGATGCGGACCACGGACGGATCAGGGTGTCGGGCCGTCTGGTCAAACAGCATGATGTGTCGGTATCGAGCCGACGGGGTCGGCTACCAGCCCGACGGGTCTGCGGGCTTGATGGCCTTGGGGCTCGAGGGGGATTCGTCATCACGGCTGAATACGTTGGCCGTTTCTTTGACGCTCTCGATGGTTGCCTGAGGGCCACGTATGCGTCTGACTTGGAGATAGCCGATCAGTACCGCGAGGATCGCGACGAGCACCATGGCGGCGAAGATGATCAGGTAGGCGGCCCAGGCAGGCAGCCAGATCTTGAGCACCTCGGCGGCGAAAAAGAAGAAGAAGAACGTCGAGTAGAACAGCACGACGAGAGCCGCGATGAAGAAGATACTGCCCGCGACGCCCTTCTTGACGTCCCGGACGACCTCGGCGCGGGCGAGCTCCACTTCGGCGCGCACCAGCGCGGAAACCTGGGCGGTGGCATCACGGACGAGATTGCCGATGGTGGGTTCGCCGGTGCCGGTCGTGTTCGGATCGGACAGGGGGATGGCGGCGACGGTGATCGGAACGCCATTGCTGTCCGTGCGGTAGTTGCGGCTTCCAGGGCTGCTCACTGTGCTCCCTCCGTGTCCCTTGCGGGTCCGGTGTGATTCCGGTGAAAACTAGTGCGGCCTATGTTGCCACGTCGGCGGCGCAGTGGCTGCGGCGCATCTGACCTGGGGGCGTTGTTACCCAATCGATAGCGCTGTGACAGAAGTGGCCAGTGTGAATTTTGATTAGAATGGGGATATGCGTGGCCGACGGGGGAGAGATGCGGCCGGAGTGAGAAAGGCTGCACCGATGAGCCGCATGCGAGAAGAAGCTCGAGCGCCGATGAGGTCGCCGCGGCGGCGGATCCGCTACGGGCTACCGATCCTGATAGCACTGTTTGGCCTCGTCACGGGCGCGATCCCGGCCATCGCGGCTCCCGCTGCCGGCGCCGATGACAAGGTCCCGATGGGCGGCGGTGCCGGGTTGATCATCAACGGTGACACCCTGTGCACGCTGACGACCATCGGTCACGACAACAAGGGCAACCTGGTGGGTTTCACCTCGGCACACTGCGGTGGCGCGGGGTCGCAGGTGGTCTCGGAGGACTTTCCCAAGAAGGGCGTGCTGGGCAAGTTCGTCAACGGTAACGAGCAGTACGACTACGCGACCATCCAATTCGATCCCGAGAAGGTCCTGCCGGTGTCGACCTACAAGGGGTTCGCGATCACCGGAATCGGCCCGGATCCCCAGCCGGGCGACATCGCCTGCAAGCTGGGACGCACCACCGGCAACTCATGCGGTGTGACTTTCGGTGCCGGAGCCGAACCCGGCACGTTCATCAACCAGGTCTGTGGCCAGCCGGGTGACTCGGGTGCGCCGGTCACCGTGAACGGACAGCTGGTCGGCATGATCCATGGCGCCGCCACCAAGCTGCCCGTCTGCGTCATCAAGTACATCCCGTTGCACACGCCGACCACCACGTACTCGATCAACACCGTGCTGGCCGATATCAACGCCAAGAACCGCACCGCCGGAGTGGGCTTCACCCCGGTCGGATAGCGGCGGGGAGCCCCGGCCGAGTGCGTGCCTGGCGCGGATATCTGACCAATTTTCCGCGTGACGCTCGCACTCGACGCGCTACGCCTTACTTGCTGGCTCTGATCGCCTCGAAGACGCTCGGATCGACGAGTGTGGAGGTGTCGCCCAAGTCGCGGCCCTCGGCCACATCACGCAGCAGCCGCCGCATGATCTTGCCGCTGCGGGTCTTGGGCAGCTCCGGCACCACGTGAATCTCGCGTGGTTTGGCGATCGGCGAGATCTCCTTGGAAACCTGGGCTTTCAGATGCGACACGAGCTCATCGCCCTCGACGGTATGGCTGGCCTTCAGGATCACGAACGCCACGATGGCCTGCCCGGTCGTTTCATCGGAGGCGCCGACGACGGCCGCCTCGGCGACCCCGTCATGCCCGACGAGTGCGGATTCCACCTCGGCGGTGGAGATCCGGTGCCCGGAGATGTTCATGACGTCGTCGATCCGGCCCAACACCCAAATGGCACCGTCGCTGTCATAGCGTGCGCCATCGCCGGCGAAGTACCAGCCCTTCTCGGCGTAGCGGGACCAGTAGGTCTCCTTGAACCGCTCCGGGTCGCCCCAGATGCCGCGCAGCATCGAGGGCCATGGCTTGTCGAGCACCAGGTATCCGGTGACCGGCTCGTCGCCGCTTGCGGGTTCCAGCTGATTCCCGTCGTCGTCAACGATTTTCGCGGAGATACCGGGCACAGCGCGCATGGCCGAACCGGGTTTGGTGTCGGTAACTCCGGGTAGCGGGGAGATCATCGCGGAGCCGGTTTCCGTCTGCCACCAGGTGTCGACGATGGGGGTGCGGTTACCGCCGATGACCTCGCGGTACCAGCGCCATGCTTCGGGGTTGATCGGCTCGCCGACGCTGCCGAGTAGCCGCAGGCTGGACAGGTCGTGCGCGAACGGGATCTCGCGGCCCCACTTCATGAACGTGCGCACCAGGGTTGGGGCGATGTAATAGATGGTGACACCGTACTTTTCGATGATCTCGAAATGCCGGTGCTCGTTGGGCGACGTGGGCGTGCCCTCGTACACCACTTGGGTGGCGCCGTTGGACAGTGGGCCGTAGACGATGTAGGTGTGGCCGGTGACCCAGCCGATATCGGCTGTGCACCAGTACACGTCGCTCTCGGGCTTGAGGTCGAAGATGTTGAAGTGCGTGTATGAGGTCTGCGTCAGGAACCCGCCCGAGGTGTGCACGATGCCCTTGGGCTTGCCGGTGGTTCCCGAGGTGTACAGCAGGAACAGCGGATGCTCGGAATCGAACGGTTCAGCGGTGTGCGTGGTGTCGGCCTTGTCGACCGTCTCATGCCACCACAGGTCGCGGTCCTCGGTCCATTCGACGGGAATCTCGGTGCGGCGCAACACCAGAACGTGCTCGACGGAACTCGGCTCGCCGCCCAGTGCCTCGTCGACACCGACCTTCAGCGGGGCCGCGGCGCCGCGGCGCCATTGGCCGTCGGAAGTGATCACCAACTTGGCTTGCGCGTCGTCGATGCGGGCGCGCAACGCCGCAGCCGAGAACCCCGCAAAGACGACGCTATGCATCAGGCCCAGCCGCGCGCACGCCAGCATCGCCACGATGGCCTCGGGCAGCATCGGCATGTAGACGGCCACCCGATCACCGGAAACCAGGCCGAGTTCGGTCAGGTAATTGGCGGCCTGGCTGACCTGAGCCAGCAGCTCGGCGTAGGTGATGGTGCGGGTGTCTCCGGGTTCACCCTCCCAGTGGATGGCCACCCGGTCACCGTTGCCGGCCTCCACGTGCCGATCGACGCAGTTGTAGGAGACATTGAGCTTGCCGCCCACGAACCACTTCGCGAACGGTGCGTCAGACCAGTCGAGGACCTCGCCGAAGGGCTCGTGCCAGTGCAGGCGGCCCGCCTGTTGCGCCCAGAACCCGAGCCGATCTTCCTCGGCTTCCTGGTAGAGGTCGGCGGTCGCATTCGCTGTCGCTACGAATTCCGGCGGCGGCGGATAGCTATCCGGCTCGATGCTGGTTTCGGTCATCTGATCTGGCCTTTCTGCCCTAGACAGGTCCGATGCCAAAGCCTAGTGGGCACCCATGGTTACCGAGAAGTAATTGGGGTTGTCGTTCAGATCCGGGCACGCTGGTGTGTCGATGGAGAGACATCGGCGCGTTCCCCGCCTATGGTTCGTCCTACCTGTTCAGCTACCGAGGGAAGGGTGAGGATGAGGTTTTGCCGACTGGCCGTCGCGTTGCTTGTTGGCATTGCCGCAATCCTGCCCGCCGGCTGCGGTGACCTTGTCACGCCGGCACCTCCGGGCTACTTCAGCATGTACATCACCGAACCCGAGCACACTCTGATACCGGGTAACACCACAGAGAATCAGGGTGGCCGGATCCTGCGCTCGTTGTTCACCCCGCTGGTCGAGTTCAACAACGACACCGCTGCGGTGGAGTACACCGGTGTGGCTCAGTCGATCACCAGTTCCGACAACATCAACTGGACGATAAAGCTCAAGCCCGGGTGGACATTCCACGATGGTGAACCGGTCACCGCGCAGTCCTATGTGGACGCGTGGAACTACACCGCCTTGAGTACCAACGCCCAGGGGTCGTCGAGCTTCCTCGCCAATGTCGACGGATTCGATGATCTGCAGGGAGATCCGAAGAACAAGATTCCACCGCGGGCCAAGAAGATGCGCGGACTGCATGTCGTGGATGATGTGACGTTCACCGTGGGGCTGAACACCCCATTCGCGATCTATCCGATGACATTGGGGTACAGCGCATTTCTGCCCTTGCCGAAGGCCTTCTTTCGGGACCCGGTCAAGTTCGGTGTGCATCCCATCGGCAACGGCCCGTTCAAGGCCGACGGGGATTGGGTGCGCGGTGTCGGGTTCACGCTGAGCCGGTACGACCAGTACGCCGGTGAGAAAAAGGCCAAGTCCAAGGGTTTGATCTGGCGGGTGTACACCGAGGGCCTGACCGCCTACACCGATATGCAGGCCGGGGCGCTGGACATCCAACTCGACCTACCCGACGCCGCGTATGAGAACGCCAGAGCCGAGTTCGGGTCGGCGTTCCTGGAGCGGCCCCGCCCGGACATCACCTCGCTGGGTTTCCCGATGTATGACCCGCGGTATCGAGATGTGCGTGTGCGCCAAGCGATTTCCATGGCCATTGATCGGGAGGCGGTCACTCAGGTGATCTTCTCCGGTACCCGCACTCCCGCCACCTCCTACGGTTCGCCGGTGGTCTACGGGTACCGCAAGGGGGCGTGCGGCAAGCTCTGCGAGCTGCATGTCGACGAGGCCAATAAGTTGCTCGACGAGGCCCATTTCGATCGGAGCAAGCCGATCGAGCTGTGGTACAGCTCGTCGAGCACCGGTGCGCTGGGGTGGGTGCAGGCCATCGGCAATCAGCTGCAGTCCAACCTGAAGGTGCCGTACCTGCTCAAGAGCCTGCCCTGGTCACAGTTTCTGCCGCTACAGGACAGCAAGGGGATGACGGGGCCGTTCCGGTCCGGCTGGGTGATGGATTACCCGTCGATCTACAACTTCCTGGAGTCGCTGTATGGCACGGTGGCCCTGCCGCCGAATGGTTCTAACTACGTGTTCTATAGCAACCCGGCGTTCGATGAGTTGTTGCGGCAGGGCAATAATCAGCCGACGGTGGAGCTCGCCACCAAGGCGTATCAGAAGGCGGAAGACCTGTTGTTCAAGGATCTTCCGGCCGCACCACTGTTCTATGAGGTCAATCAGGCGGTGCATTCCAAGCGGGTGCGCAACGTCAAGATCGGCATCCAGGACTGCATCGAGTACGCCGACGTGGAGGTGGTGCAATGACCACCGCACTGGGCGATGTCCGGCGGTTCTGGCAGAACGCCGGGTTGTTCCGATACGTCGTGAAGCGGCTGCTGCTCGCGATACCCGTTCTTATCGGGACCTCGCTGCTCATCTACAGCCTGGTGTACGCGTTACCGGGTGATCCCATCCGCGCATTGGCGGGTGATCGTCCCTTCACCCCCGAGGTGATGGCTCAGCTGCGCGAGCGGTTCCATCTCAATGATCCGTTCTTGGTGCGGTACGGCAAGTACATTGTCGGCTTCCTGCACGGCGACTTCGGCACCGACTTTCAGCAACGCCCTGTCGCGCAAACTGTTTCGCAACGCTTGCCGGTCACCTTGCGGCTCACGGTGGTGGCCGTGGTGTTCGAGACCGTTATCGGCATCACCGCCGGGGTGCTGTGTGCGGTGCGCCGGGGGTCGTTCTACGACAACCTGGTGCTGGTCACCACGACGCTCTTGGTCTCGATGCCGGTGTTTGTGCTGGGCTTCCTGGCGCAGTATCTGTTCGGCTTCAAGCTCGGCTGGTTCCCCATCGCCGGAATTCGGGACGGCTGGTACAGCTTTCTGCTGCCCGGGCTGGTGTTGGCATCGCTGTCCATGGCCTATGTCGCCCGCCTGACCCGGACCTCGATGCTGGAGACGATGGATGCCGATTTTGTGCGTACCGCTCGCGCCAAGGGGATCTCCGAATCGCGCATTCTGTTGCGGCACACCCTGCGCAACAGCCTGATTCCCGTCGTGACGTTCATCGGTGCCGACGTGGGGTCGCTGCTGGCGGGTGCCGTGGTCACCGAATCGGTGTTCAACATTCCCGGATTGGGTCGTGCGACATTCGACGCGGTGCGAAACCAGGAGGGTGCCGTCGTGGTGAGCATCCTGACGTTGATCGTGTTCTTCTACATCTTTTTCAATCTCGTCGTCGACATCCTGTACGCGCTGCTGGATCCGAGGATTCGCTATGAGTGACCCCGTACACGCACCGGGCCCGGTGTCCGGACCCGACGCCGCCGCCGAATCATTGGTGGAGCAGGCGGACCTATGGGGCAACGCCTGGAAGTACCTGCGTCGCAGCGGCTTCTTCATCACCGGGTCGATCCTGCTGGCCGTCCTGGTACTGATGGCGTTGGCTCCGCAGCTGTTCACCTTTGGGAAGGACCCCCGCGACTGCGACCTCTACCAGGCGCGCAAGGGGATCAGCGCGGCCCACTGGCTGGGCACCGATCTGCAAGGGTGTGACTACTACGCCAACGTCGTCTACGGAGCGCGGGTTTCGCTGACGATCGGACTCATCGCGATGGTGGGTGTGTTGATCATCGGGGTCATGGTGGGGGCGTTGGCCGGATACTTCGGTGGCATCACCGACTCCGCGTTGTCACGCTTGACCGATGTATTTTATGGCATTCCAACGATTCTGGGCGGAATGATCCTGCTGTCGGTGGTTGGGCATCGCACGGTGTGGAGCGTGGCAGGCGCGCTCATCGCTTTTGGCTGGATGACATCGATGCGGTTGGTGCGCTCCAGCGTCATGACCATCAAACAGAGCGACTACGTTCAGGCTGCCATCGCGCTGGGTGCGCCGACATGGCGAATCCTGCTGCGGCACGTACTTCCCAACGCGCTGGCGCCGGTGCTGGTGTACGCGACCATCGCGGTAGGCGGTTTTATCGCCGCCGAGGCCACGCTGACCTATATGGGTATCGGGCTGGAGCTGCCGGAGATTTCGTGGGGGTTGCAGATCAACGACGGACAATCCCGTTTCGCCACCACACCGAGACTGGTCATTGTTCCCGCCTTGTTCCTCTCGGCCGCCGTGCTGGGCTTCATCATGGTCGGCGATGCGCTCCGCGATGCCCTCGACCCGCGGAGGAGGTAGGTGCTGGTGACTGCAGATTCAGTAGTCGAGATCAGCGATCTTTCTGTCGATTTCGAGGTCGACAAGCAGTGGATACCGGCCGTCAAGGGTGTCTCGCTGACCGTAGCCAAGGGCGAGGTGCTCGCCATCGTCGGCGAATCGGGCTCCGGAAAATCCACTACCGCCATGGCGATACCGGCCCTGTTGCCGCCCAGCGCGCGGGTTGGCGGCAGCGTCAAGCTCAACGGTGCCGAGCTGCTCGGCGCCACCAATGACGAGCTACGGGCGGTGCGCGGCAAGGATGTTGCCGTCATCTTCCAGGAGCCGATGACCGCACTGAACCCGGTGTACACCATCGGTTGGCAGATCGCCGAGGCCGTTTGTGCGCACAAGAAGATGACGCGCAGACAGGCGCGTGATCGTTCCATCGAACTGCTTGAGCTGGTGGACATGCCAGAGCCGCAGAAGCGGGTCAAGCACTACCCGCACCAGCTTTCCGGAGGTCAGCGCCAGCGGGCGATGATCGCCCAGGCCCTTGCGCTGGATCCCGGGCTGCTCATCGCCGACGAACCGACGACGGCGCTCGACGTGACCGTGCAGGCCGAAATTCTTGATCTCATGCGCGATCTGCGTCATCGCATCGACGCGGGAATCATTCTGATCACCCACGACATGGGTGTGGTGGCCGATATGGCCGACCGCATCATGGTGCTGAAGGACGGTGAGGTCGTCGAAGAGGGAGACGCCGACGGCATCTTCCATCGGGCGCAACAGCCGTACACCCAACGGCTCCTGGCCTCGGTACCGCACCTGGGTGCGACGCTGCACGACAGCGACGAATCTCCGGAACCCGCAACAGATCTGGCGTTGAACGTGGAACACGCGGTCATCGAGTATGCGGGCAAGGGTGGCAGCTTTCGGGCCGTCGATGATGTGTCTTTCACCATCGGCCGGGGTGAAGTGGTGGGGCTCGTCGGGGAGTCCGGGTCCGGGAAGTCCACCATCGGGCGGGCGGCGGTCGGGTTGCTGAAGGTGACATCTGGGGCCATTTATGTTGCGGGAAAGGATATTTCGACTGCAAACCGCAAGCAACTACGAGATATCCGGAGCAAGGTGGGGGTGGTGTTCCAGGATCCGGGATCCTCGCTGAACCCGCGGTGGCCGATCGGCCAGTCGATCGCCGAACCGTTGACGCTGCACACCGATATGGACCGCGCCCAACGGGAGAGCAGGGTCAAGACGTTACTGGAGCAGGTGCAGTTGCCTGCCACCATGCGAAACCGCTTCCCCCATCAACTTTCCGGTGGTCAGCGGCAACGCGTCGGCATCGCGCGGGCACTGGCGCTGGAGCCCACGCTGTTGATCGCGGATGAACCGACCTCGGCGCTGGATGTGTCGGTGCAGGCGCGGGTGCTCGAATTGTTCGCCGAACTGCAACGCGAGCACGGGTTCGCCTGCCTGTTCATCAGCCATGACCTGGCGGTTGTCGAATTGGTGGCGAGCCGTATCGCGGTACTCAACCACGGCCGGCTGGCTGAATTCGGCTCGGATGCACAGGTATTGACCGCGCCGAGGGACGACTACACCAAACGTCTGTTGGCGGCTGTTCCGGTTCCGGACCCGGAACAGCAGCGGATCCGTCGCGAGGAGCGTAAGGCGCTGCGATGAGCATGTGGGTACTGTTGATCGATCATGACTGACCCACTCGCGCCGTTGGCTTCCCTGCCGGGAGTATTCAAAGCCGCCGAATCCGCCCGCGACGCCTTGAGTAAGGTGCACCGTCACCGCGCCAATTTGCGTGGCTGGCCAGTGACCGCGGCTGAGGCGGCCGTACGTGCGGCCAGGTCTTCGTCGGCGCTGGACGGTGGCACGATGAAGCTGAGTGCTGATGGGGCGGTGGAAGACCCGATACTGGCGGGGGCATTGCGTGTGGGGCAGGCGCTCGATGGCGACGCCCTGGCTCAGTTAGCGGCGGTGTGGTCGCGTGCCCCGCTGCAGGCGTTGGCGCGTCTACATGTGTTGGCGGCCACCGGAATGGCGAATGAAGACACCCTTGGGCGGCCGCGCCCCGGTGTCGACACCGATCGGCTGGAACTGCTGGCGCAACTGATTTCAGGTGGAACATCGGTGCCCGCGCCGATTCTCGCGGCGGTCACGCACGGGGAGCTATTGTCGCTGAACCCATTTGGTTCTGCCGATGGTGTCGTCGCGCGCGCCGCGTCCCGTCTGGTGACGGTGTCACGAGGCCTTGACCCGCATGCGCTCGGTGTTCCCGAGGTGATGTGGATGCGTCAGTCCGGGAGGTACCGGGAGCTGTCCACCGCTTTCGAGGAGGGCACGCCGGAAGCCATTGCGGCGTGGATTATCCTCTGCTGTCAGGCATTAACGGCGGGAGCGGCAGAGGCGACGTCGATCGCGGACACCGCCGCCGGCTGACGAGAACACGGCTGGTCGGGGCATAAAAACGGGCGACGGTCCGAATGAATCGGCCCGCCGCCCGTTAGCACGGATCCTCCGGTTACCAAGCGTGCAATATGGGTTGTGTGGGTGGCCTCGGCGCTTTCGCGACACTTCTAGCTCGGGCTTCACCCAAGAAGCCTGATGAGCTGTCTCTGTTCGCGATTACGCAGGCCCACAACGCTTCTGCCCTTGTCGCGGCGTGCTCCGCGTGGGTGCCGTGGTCCGTGCTGGGATTCCCGGTTCAGGAGATCGGTCCTTCTCTTCCGGATCGACCTTGGCCTCGTCGGGCTTCCGTACCTACTTTCTACACTGAGACGGCGGTCACATCAAGGGGTAATCGTCAAGGTCATTGCATTGTTACGTGCGCGCAGAAAGTGACACGTGTGCACTATTACGGCCGTAACTTGCGGATCAACGAATAGGTCAGTGCCCCAGCGGCTATCGCGCTCAGGCCAACGGCGGCCGTGGTGGCGGCCGCGGCGCCGGAGGGAACCGGTATCCGGTCGCCGAGCGATACGGGCCGCGAGAAAGTCAGAACCGGCCACCCGCGCGCCATGGATTCCTTGCGTAGTGCGCGATCTGGATTCACGGCTGTCGGGTGACCGACAGATTCCAGCATCGGTAGATCGGTGATCGAATCGGAGTAGGCGTAACAGTGTTCCAGCGGATAGCCCTCGCGTTTGGCGAGCTCCTGGATCGCGGCGACCTTGCCTTCTCCGTAGCAGTAAAAGGCGACATCGCCGGTGTACTTGCCGTCCTCCACGACCATGCGCGTTGCCATGGCGTGGGTGGCTCCAAGGGCACGCGCGATGGGCGCGACGATCTCTTCACCAGAGGCGGAGACCACCACTACATCGCGGCCGCAGAGCTTGTGATCGGCGATCAGATCCGCGGCCTCGGCGAACACCAAGGGGTCGACGATGTCGTGCAGCGTCTCTGCCACGATCGCCTTGACCTGTTCGACGTCCCAGCCCGTGCACATGTTGGTGATGTGCGTGCGCATGCGATCCATCTGGTCGTGGTCGGCGCCGGACAGCAAGAAGAAGAATTGCGCATAACTCGATTTCAAGACGGCGCGTCTATTTATCAGGCCTTGGTCGAAGAAGGGCTTGCTGAACGCGAGGGTGCTCGACTTCGCGATCACGGTCTTATCCAGATCGAAAAAGGCTGCCGTCCGGGGGGCCGACACGGCGTCCAAGGACTGGATGATGGCCTCGGTATCCCGGTCTTCAACAGACGGAGTGGATCCGGGTGCTGTTGCGTGATCGGTCACAGGTCGAGGATAGATCTCGCGGGCACTGTCGTCGGGCCCATCCGGAAAGTCCCAGTTCAGCCGGGGTAGTCTGGTAACACGGCTGCGCTAGAAGAAGGGTTGCCTTTCTTTCGCTTTTTTCGGCCGATTGGTCTTGCCACCCTCACCCGGTTCGTGTGTATAGTGGGGTTACTCGGCTATGCCGAGTGTGTCTCAGCCCGACCCCCCGGGGCTGAAGCACGACGACCCTCGCCTCCTCCCCCCCTGGCGAGGGTCGTCCTCTTTTCTGGGGACGTTTATCACCGATTTTTGCGGTTCACTGCGGATCTATGCACAGATTCGCGTCCATCCCCAACCTCAATGTGACCTCTGGCACTCCCGTCGCGCAACCTCGATGGTGGAGCGCGTGGAGCGAAATGCTGGGGAGCCGATCGTGGTCGCCGTGGGCGATCGACAGCTGAGCAACGAGATTGAACGGATCGTCGCCGCGACCGGCAGGCCACTGATTCTCGCTACCGATGCCGGCTCGATCAGCCGACAGGCCTGGACCCGCGCGGGCGCGGTGGTGCTCGATGGTGCGGACCCGTCGACAGATGCGGTGGCCGATCTGCCGCGGCGACGGCGGGTCCTGCTGATCTGCCGGGCCGAGCCGACGAATGAGGTGTGGCGCCGGGCGGTGGAGGTGGGCGCCGAGCTCGTTCTTGCCCTACCCGAGGACGAGGGCAGGCTCATCGATGCCTGTTCGGCGATACCGGTCACCGCCTCGACGGGCCGCGCTCCGGTGATCGCCGTGATGGGTGGACGCGGTGGGGCAGGCACGTCTGTCTTGTGTGCGGCGATTGGTCTTTGCGCACCGAACGGCGCACTGATCGTCGACGCAGATCCGTTTGGCGGCGGAATCGATCTGCTGCTCGGGTGGCAGGACGTCGACGGTCTGCGCTGGCCGGATATCGATATGCGCAGTGGTCGGGTGAGTTTCGATGCCCTCCGCCGCGCACTGCCGCACCGTCGCGGACTTGTTGTTCTGTCAGGGGATAGGACGGGTGGCGGAGGCAACGCTGAGACGATTGCCGGGGTAATCGACAGCGCTCGTGAGGCCGGAGTGCCTGTGATCGTGGATCTTCCGAGGCGGCTAGGGGCGACAAGTGTGGCCGCGTTGGAGCGCGCTGACCTGGTGGTGGTGTTGACCCCTGCGGAAGTCAGGGCCTGCGCCGCGGCAGCACTCGTGGTGGCGGCGGTACAGGCCGCCAACCCGAATGTCGGTGTTGTGGTGCGTGGTCCGGCTCCGGGCGGACTGCGTGCGGCCGAGGTGGCCGACATCGTCGGAGTACCCCTCATCGCCGCGATGCGGCCGGAACCGAATCTCGCTAGTCGCCTCGACAACGGTGGCTTACGGCTATCGCGACGTTCCCCGTTGGTGGGCGCCGCGCAGTCGGTGCTGGCGCTTGTCTCGCATGAGGGAACGGCTACGGCGGCATGACCGGATCATTGATCGACCGCGTCCGTGAGCGGCTTGCCACCGAGAATGTTGCGCTGCGCCCTACCGCGGTCGCGGCGGTGATACGTGCCGAATCTGGTGGAGTACTGGGTGATAGCGATGTGCTACAGAACATAAAGGATCTCCAGAGTGAGCTGACCGGCGCCGGCATCCTGGAGCCACTGTTGTGCGCGGACGGTACAACTGACGTATTGGTCACCGCGCCGGATCGAGTCTGGGTGGATGACGGCCAAGGATTGCGGCTCACCGCTGTGCGATTCACCGACGAGGCCGCCGTGCGTCGCCTCGCACAGCGCCTGGCTCTCGCGGTTGGTCGGCGCCTCGATGACGCGCAGCCCTTCGTCGACGGGCAGCTGACGGGCGTCGGTCCACCGCGTTCGGTGGTACGCCTGCACGCCGTGCTCGCGCCCATCGCAGCGGGCGGGACATGTGTCTCGCTGCGTGTATTACGGCCTACTGTGAAGGGTTTGGAGCAGCTGATCGCCGACGGCACCGTCGCTGAAGATGCCGGAAAGATGCTCCACGGGATGCTGGCCGCGCGACTTGCCTTTCTGGTGACCGGCGGCACCGGCGCGGGCAAGACCACTTTGTTGTCGGCCCTGCTCGGGGCCGTTGATCCGTCGGAACGCATCATCTGTGCCGAAGATGCCGCCGAACTCGCGCCGCGTCATCCGCATGTGGTCACGTTGGCGGCGCGCGCCGTCAACGTCGAAGGCGTGGGGGAAGTGACTCTGCGCCAGTTGGTACGTCAAGCTTTGCGAATGCGCCCCGATCGAATCGTGGTGGGGGAGGTGCGCGGTGCAGAGGTGGTCGAGCTGCTCACCGCGCTCAACACCGGTCATGACGGTGGTGCGGGCACCGTCCACGCGAACGCCGCGGCGGAGGTCCCCGCGCGATTGGAGGCACTCGGGGCGCTCGGCGGACTCGATCGCGCAGCACTTCATTCACAATTTGCCGCTGCCATTCAATGTGTATGCCACATAAGGAGATTCGGAAGCGTTCGGCGACTGACCGAGATTGCAGTGGTGTGCAAGGGTGAGGATGGGATCGCACGGGTGACACCCGCGTGGAAAATTGACGGCGGGCAGTGCCCGGGTGCGGAGCAGCTAGACGCGCTGATCGCCCGGAGCGTGGCATGACAACAGAGGCCCTACTGCTGCTCTCCGCGGCGCTACTCATTGCCCCGCAAAGGCGCCCGCGCCTGGGGCGGCGAGGAAAGAGTCCGATGCGGTGGAACTGGAAACTGGCGGCCGCACCATTGGGCGGCCTGGTGCTGACGGCTCTATGGCTGTTGCCCCTCTCCGTGGTGACGGCAGTGGGTGTAGTAGCCGCGACCATGGGCATGCGCTGGCACCGCCGTCGCCGATCGATCCGCGGATCGGAGGAACTGGCCAGCACGGAGTCCGGGCTCGATGTGATTGTCGGTGAACTCAGGGTCGGGGCACATCCGGTGCGGGCGTTCGAGATCGCCGCTGCAGAGGTCGGCGGGCCGGTTGGCGAGGTATTCGCTGCCATCGCGGCCCGAGCCCGCTTGGGGGTGAATCTGGATCCGGCCGTGCCGAGGGCAGGGCCGGTGGTATCGCATTGGGATCGGATCAGCCGTGGCTGGACACTGGCGCAGCGCCACGGTCTCGCCGTTGCCGATCTTCTCGACGCGTGTAGGACGGATTTGCAAGAACAACAACGGTTTACCGCGCGGGTGAACGCCGGCCTTGCCGGTCCGCGCGCGACAGCGGCCGTACTGACTGGTCTTCCCGTTGCCGGAATCGGGCTCGGGCAGATGATCGGTGCCAAACCACTCAGCGTGCTGTCTTCGGACGGTGTGGGTGGAGCACTGCTGGTCGTCGGCGTGATGCTGGCCTGCACCGGGTTGTTGTGGTGCGACGGGATCACCGGGAAGGCGTTGCGATGATCGCGGCCCTGCTGATGCTTGCGGCGGCGATATTGACCGCACCCGGGACATTGCGGGCACGAGCAGCGGCACCACGTGGCAGACGGCCCGCCCCCAGAGATCGTGACATCACTGAAAAGGGGCTGTTGGGAATGGCATTCAGCTTCGACATGCTCAGCGTATGTCTACGATCTGGGATGCCGGTTGCGACCGCGGCGCTGGTGGTGGCATCGTCGGCGCCGCTTCAGCTGGCCCGGATTCTGAATCGCGCAGGAGAGATGCTTGCCTTGGGCGCACCGGCGTCGGCGGCCTGGACCGACACCGGCGCACCGGATGATCCGGGATATGAACAGCGACAGGCACTGACCAGATTGGCGCGGCGATCCGCTGATTCCGGGGCGATGATGGCCGAGGGTATTGCCTCGTTGGCCATGCAGTGCCGTCGGGATGCACTGGATTCCGCAGTGGCCACCGCGGAACGGGCCGGCGTGCTTATCGGTGCTCCGTTGGGACTGTGTTTTCTACCGTCATTCGTTTGCCTGGGCATCGTGCCCGTCGTCATGGGATTGGCGCGTGACGTGTTCAGTAGCGGTGTGCTGTGACCCGTGGACGAGCCGCGGGACGAATAGGGAGGGAATCCATTGATACGCAACATATTGATCAAGTTCCGTCGACAGCTGGTCGTGGTCGTCGAGTCGGAGGACGGCATGTCGACCGTGGAATATGCCATCGGGACGATCGCTGCCGCGGCGTTCGGGGCGATTCTCTACACGGTGGTTACCGGGGATTCGATTGTCAGTGCGCTCACCAACATCATCACGCGCGCGCTCAACACCAGCGTCTAGGCGACGACACCGGGGCCGTCACGGTAGAGGCCGCGTTCGGTATCGCGGCATTGGTGGCGGTACTGGTGATGTGTGCCAGTGGAATTCAGGCGGTGTCGATGCAGGTGCGTTGTGTGGATGCCTCCCGTGAGGCGGCACGGTTGGCGGCGCGTGGTGATGACGCCGACGCGCGATCTGTGGCGCGCCGGATCGCTCCTCGGGGTGCGATGGTTGAGGTTCGGCGCGAGGGTGGCTATGCGGTGGCACGAGTTACCGCGACGAGTCGGTTGTTGCCGACTGTTTCGATTGCTGCCGAGTCGGTTTCGGCGATGGAACCTGAGGGCTGATGGTGGCTCGGCGACCATTGTTGCGGTGGCGATGATGGCGGTGCTGTTGGCGTTGACGGCTGGGGGCGCCGCAGTGGGCTCGGCCGTGGTGGCGCGGCATCGTGCTCAGGCCGCAGCGGATCTGTCGGCGCTGGCAGGGGCGCAACATGCTCTCTACGGCGTCGGGGTGGCCTGTGCCGAGACGACTGCAGTTGCTCGGCGGATGGGTGCGGCCGTGACCCGCTGCGCGGTGGAAGACCTCGATGTTGTTGTTGCCGTGTCTGTTCCGGTAATGCTGGGCCGGTTCGGTGTGGGCCCAGCCCGTGCGGCGGCCCGCGCGGGACCGGTCAGCTGAAGACGGTGACGGAAGTACTGATCAGCGTTTGGTTGTCGATTGCGGTGCATCGAGATAGGGAGCTACTGCGGCATAGAAGATTTCCACGTAGATGTTGACCATGTGTTGCCGGTCCAGTCCGGGACGGGATTGCCACCAAAGCCCGAGACGTTCCGCCGCCCCGGACATGGCGTGCGAGAGTCCTTCGGCGAACAGCTTGGGTATGCCGGGCTGATCCTTGGTGATCAGTTCGTAGATCGTCTCGATGTTGTCCGACCGCAGCGCAGAAAGTTCTTCACGCGACTCGGCGGGCAGCACCGCGGCGCTCCCGTAGATGAGTTCCCACCGCTGCGGCTGAGTCTCCACGAGCGCAAAAAAGAGATCGGCGGCAGCGGCGAACTGCTCGCGCACTGTCAGTGAGGGATCTACTCGCTGTACCAGGGACTGCGCGAAGTCGACATGGGCCCGCCGAGCGCAGGCCACGTACGCCCCGTCCTTGGTTTTGAAATGGCGGTAGGCAATCGGCTTGGTGACACCTGCGGCGTGGGCAATGTCACTCAACGACACAGCGGCGAATCCGCGCTCCAAAAACAGCTGTTCGGCGGCGTCCAACAGGTGCGCATGGCGCTCTACCCACGGTCGACGCGATCCTGCGCCGGACATCGGGCTTGCCTCCATGAGTCAACAGCCTAGCCGACTTGTTACTGTTGGTAACAAGAGCTATGTTACCGATGGTAACAACGATAGGTGCGCTGCCAACCCCGAGGAGGATCGCGTGTTCGCTGTCCATGCCGTTCTAGCCAGGTGCGCTCAGTGACGAGCCGACGCAGACGGTCAAAAGGCCAGGCCGGGCGAATTCTCGGCACGTTGTGGATGCCGTTGGTGGCGGTACTTGTCATTGCAGTCGTGGGCTTCGGGGTGAATCGCATTCGGGAGAAGTCGCAGGCGATCAGCCATCCGCCGTCCACGCGGCCGATTCCGGCCACGGTCGTGCAGATCAATCCCAAGAACGTCACCTACGAGGTGTTCGGCAATTTGGGAACTAGCGGGAAGGTGTCCTATGCCAACCTCAACAGTGAACCCGTCGACGTCGTGCTGACGTCGCTGCCGTGGTCGGTATCTGAAACCACGATGTCGTCGGCGGCCTCGCTGAGCCTGGTCGCTCAGGTCGACGGGGACTCGTTGGGATGCCGGATTCGGGTCAACGGCGAGGTCCGCGAGGAACAGGTCGTGAATCATCCCAGCGCCGCGGTCGCGTGCACGGTGACGGCAGCATGACGTCGGGTCAGCAGCCGCCGGAGGACGAGACCACGGGTCCGGTACTGGTACCGCCCGCACCGCCGATAGCGAAGGAACCCGAAAAGCGCCCTGGGCCAGTGCGATTGCTCCGCGTGCTGGCGATCCCGGTGGTGATTTTCTGGGTGGCGGCCGCCGCGGCACTGAACATCTTCGTGCCCACCCTGGAAGAAACGACTGCGGCCAACGCCAAGGCCATGATTCCGCGCGATGCGCCCTCGTCGGCCGCTGCCATCACGCAGGGCCAGGACTTCCAGGAGTCCGACTACACCAGCATGGCGGTGATTGTCCTCGAGACACAGGGCCGCACGCTCGGCGAGCAGGACCACAAGTACTACGACGAGATGGTTCGCCGTCTGCTCGACGACAAAGAGCATGTGCAGTCGCTCATGAATCTGTGGGGTGACCCGGTCACGAGGTCGGGTCAGCAGAGCGCAGACGCGCAAGCCGCGACGCTGACCGTGCGGCCCGCCGGCGATCTGGGCGACGCTGACTCGAACAGGTCGATCAAGGCGATCCGGGGCATCATCGACAAGCTGGACAAGGACAAGCCCGAGGGGCTCAACGTCTACGTGAGTGGTCCGGCGCCGTTGGCCTCCGACACTCTCAATGCCGCCGACGAGAGCATGGTCACGCTGACGGTCGTCACCGTCGTGGTGATCATCGCGATGCTGCTCATCGCCTACCGCTCCATCACCCGGGCGATCATCCCGCTGTTCGGAGTCCTAATCACGCTGGCCACAGCCCGCGGTGTGGTCTCGTTGCTGGTGGAGAACCATGTCATCGGGATCTCGTCGTTCGCGATGAATATGGCGGTGTCTTTGGTTCTTGGTGTGGCCACCGATTACGGCATCTTTTACCTGGGCCGATTCCAGGAGGCGCGGCGTGCCGGGGAGGACCGGGAGTCGGCGTACTACACCTCGGTGCGCAGTGTGGCCCACGTTGTCCTGGGCTCGGGTATTGCGATATCCGGTGCGTGCCTGTGCCTTAGCCTCACGACACTCGACTACTTCCGCACCCTGGGCCCGCCGTGCTTCGTGGCGATGGTCGTTGCCGTCATCGCGGCGCTCACCCTGGGTCCTGCCCTGCTGACCCTGGGCAGCAAGGTGCCCTGGTTGTCTGCGCCGGCCAAGACCAGTCCGGTCTGGCGCAGGCTGGGTACGGCGATCGCCAAGTGGCCTGCCGCGATGATCGCTGTTGCGGCGCTGGTGATTCCGCTGTGCATCGCGAACTTGGCCAACTACACGGTGAGCTATAACGATCGCGATTACGCGCCGAAGAGTGTGGAATCGTCGCGGGGCTATGACGCCGCGGATCGGCATTTCCAGCCGAGTCAGCTCTCGATCGATACCTTGTATATCAAGGCCGATCACGATATGCGCAACACCACCGACATGATCAGCCTGGATCGCGTTGCCAAGAATATTGTTCGTACGCCGGGTATTTCGATGGTGCAGAGCATTACCCGTCCGAACGGGCGGCCCTTGGAACATGCCTCGCTGCCCTATGCGATGGGGTCGATGGGCACCAAGATCGGCCAGAACCTCGGATTCTTGAAGGACCGCGTGGCCGATATCGACACCATGGCTGCCCGGATGGGCGACATGATGACCTCGACCAAGAAGATGGCGGATATCACCGGTCGGCTCTCCGCGGGTACGCAGATGTCCGTAGAAGCGTCAAGGGGTTTGAAGGCTGCCATGGACAAGACCCGCGACAATCTGGCCAACTTCGACGACTTCTTCAGACCACTGCGCAATTACATGTATTGGGAGCCACACTGTTTCGACATTCCCATCTGCTGGGCCATGCGCTCACTCAATGAGTCGATCGACAACATCGATGAAGCGACCTCACAACTGGGCCCGATGGTTGATGGGCTGAGCATGGTTGACGCGGCCACCCCGCAGATGATCACACAGCTCAATGCGATGGTGCAGAACATGGGTGTCATGCAGCAGTTGACGCTCACGATGCAGAGCCTGTTTCATGCCACTATCGCGCAGCTGGAGCCGATGATCGATCCGATGGTGGATATGGGGAAGGCCTTCGATAACGCCAAGAATGACGATTTCTTCTTCATGCCGCCGGAGTCGTTCAAGACCAAGGACTTCCAGACCGGGTTGAAATTCATGATGACCCCCGACGGCAAGGGTGCCCGGATCCTGATCTACCACCAGGGTGAGGCCATGAGCCCGGAAGGTATCGATCAGATCCAGCGCGCCGAAACCGCCGCGCACGAGGCCATCAAGGGGACGTCGCTGTCCAATGTTGATCTGCTGGTGGCCGGGGCATCTGCGAATTACCGTGATGTTCAGGCATTTTCCATGAATGACATCTTGACGATGATGCTGGCCACGTTCGGGCTGGTGTTCCTGATCGTCATGGTCATCACCCGCACCCTAGCCGGTTCGGTGATCGTGCTCATTACCGTGGTGCTCTCCTTCCTGGGGTCCCTGGGATTGGCCGCTTTCGTCTGGGAAACACTCATCGGCATTGAATTGCACTGGCTTACACTGCCCATCGCGTTCATCGTGCTCGTCGGGGTGGGTTGTGACTACAACCTGCTGTTGCTCTCTCGGTATCGCGAGGAGCTGCACGCAGGTATCCGCACCGGCCTGATCCGCACCATCGCAGGGTCCGGCAACGTCGCCGTCACCGCCGCCTTCGTGCTGGCCGGCACCATGCTGGCCATGCTCTCCAGCGACGTAGTCAACATCGGCCAGGCCGGATCCACCATCTGCATCGGCTTGATCTTCGACATGATGATCGTCCGACTGTTCCTGGTCATGCCACTAGCCAGAATGCTCGGACCATGGTTCTGGTGGCCCCAGAAACTGCCCGCACGGAAACACGCCACGTTCAGGGATGAGCCCGAACGGGGCCTGCAATCAGGCGAGTCGGAGACCACCCGGGTTTGATGGATTGCCGACATTCTTGACGTGATCACTCACCAGTCGCGGGCCACAGAACGAACAGTGGCCCGCGACTGTCGAGTTTGACGGAACCGCAAGCAGTCTCCTGCCGCATTGCCTAGCAATGATGTATATGCAACAATAGCTTCATGGCTACGGTTGCTGTCGACGAGATCGCGAGTAACTGCCTGGCGGTCCGCGTCCGGCTGCTCGGCCGGGCCATTACGGGCGTCTACGATCGCGCTCTCGAGGGCCATGAGGTGAGCATTGCGCAAATCAACCTCATGGCAGCTCTGGGCAAGATCGGTCCCTGCTCCCCGGCATGCATCGGTGAGGTCTTGCAGCTGGAACGCTCGACCGTCAGTCGCAATCTGAGTCTGTTGATCAGGCGTGGCTGGGTAGAGGCCGTGTCGTCGGACGCCAAGGGAGTGCGCGAGGTCGCGTTGACCTCATCGGGCGGTAAAAAGGTCGAGACCGTGATGCCTGAATGGAGGCGAGCGCAAGAGGAGGCTGCGCAGCTCCTGGGATCTGGTGGGGTCAAAGCCGTCCGAACCCTGGCGACCAATATCGGTCTGCTGCCCGGCGATTAACGATCAACATGGTCCACCCATAGTCATCCCCAAATGTTGCATATACACCATAAGGAGCAAGTCGCAATGCCATCACATGCCACCTCAAAGATCTTCATGATCGGCGCCACGGGTGCCCAGGGCATTCCCGTCGCGCGGGCCCTCGTAGTCGACAAGAAGTATTCCGTCCGATTCCTCACCCGCGATGCCGCGAGTGCGCGGGCACGAGCGCTGCTCGAATTGGGAAATACCTCGGCCCTTGAGGGCACCTTTGCCGACGAAACCATTCTCCGAGAAGGGTTTCGCGGATGCGACGGTGCGTTCATCAATATCGACGGATTCAATACCGGCGAGAAAACCGAGATGTACTGGGCGATCCGCGCGTACGAGATCGCAATCGAGGAGGGGATCAAGTTCTTCGTCTACGGAAATCTCGACTATGGGCTCAAGAAGGCAGGCTACGACTCCACGTACCGCGCCGGCCACTATGACGGTAAGGGGCGCATCGCAGAATGGATTCTGCTTCAGAATCAGACGAACGCGGAGCGGATGGGTGCGGCAATCTTCACGTCGGGTCCGTACATCGAGATGACGATCTCGCCGTTGACACCCATGGCGCCCACGGTAGAGGACGGCATCGTCACCTGGCGTGTTCCACTCGGCAACGGAGCAGTACCCCATGTCTCGCTTGAAGATTGCGGCTATTATGTCCGATGGCTCTTCGACAACACCGACCGGTCCAATGGCATGGACCTCGAAGTGGCCATCGACCATATCCCGTATGACGAGCTTGCCCGCGCGTTCGAAAAGGTCACGGGGCGTCCCGCGCGGTACGTAGACACCGATCTGGACGCCTATTGGCAGGGGCCACTAGGTGGCATGGCTGATCGCCCCGCCGGATACAACGCGGACCCACATGACCCAAGCACCATGACATTCCGCGACAACTTCACCGGCTTCTGGAATCTGTGGAAAGACGGAATCGTCACGCGTGACTACCCACTGCTGGATGAAATCCACCCGAATAGGATCCGCACAGCTGAGCAGTGGTTCGCACGTGAGGAGGAATTGGGCAGGGAGCGCGGGCAGGGCAGCCTGTGGGAGCGGGTGCAACCGGAAAACTGGAGTCTGGACGAGGCTATTTTGAAGAGTAGTCAAGACCTGCGGACCGGCAAGCTGTGATAGTCACAGAACTCGATGGACTCTGCCGCGTGGATTTCGGATTCGACTGCACGATAAGATAATCCGGACAGACAGTGGCCCGTGCGGGAGCGACCAGTAAATAGGTTGTTCGCGCCAATAGGATGGCAACCATGGGTGAGATAGATGGTTGGCTAGGTGCCAATCGCGCCAACTGGAACGAGCGGGCCGCGATTCATGCGGCCCGTGACGGGTCCGGATACCAGGTTCAGACGTTCGTCGAAGATCGGTTGTTGCTCTCCGAAGTCGTCCGTTTCGACGTGCCGGTGTTGGGTGATATCGCAGGCAAGAACGCGGTGCATCTGCAATGTCATATCGGTACTGACACCATTTCACTGGCCCGTCTGGGTGCCACCGTGACGGGACTGGACTTCTCCGAAGATGCCATACGTGAGGCGCGGGTGCTGGCTGCTGAGGCCGGTGATGCCGTGACGTTCGTGCAGGCGGATGTCCATGATGCGGCAAAGGTATTACTGCGCAACAGTTTCGACCTTGTGTACACCGGAATCGGGGCACTGTGCTGGCTGCCGCGCGTTGCCGCGTGGGCCGAGGTGGTGTCGGCGCTGCTCGCGCCCGGCGGATCTCTCGTCATACGTGAAGGACATCCCATCCTGTGGTCGATGGACGAATCCCTGGGCGATGAACCGCGTCTGCGCTACCCGTACTTCGAGCAGGGCGAGCCGCTGGAATGGGATGACGGTCAGACGTACGTCCCGACGGACAAGATCATCCAGTCATCCAAGACCTACGAGTGGAACCACTCGCTGGGTGAGATCGTGACGGCGCTGATCAATAGCGGACTTCGTATCGATCTTCTCCTCGAGCATGACAGTGTGCCGTGGGAGGCACTACCCGGTCTAATGGCAGAGCGGCCCAATGGCGAATGGGCGCTAACCGAACGATCGGGGGTCATGCCCTTGACCTATACGATACGAGCCACAAAGCCCGCCTAGTATCTCCGAAATCTATTGCACTGCAACCAGGATCAGGCCGCCGCTCATTGCGACGAACGACGTGAAAGTGGCGGCCTTGAAACTGACGCTGGATGTGACGGATTCCTTGAACGCCATCGGCAGAAACAAGGTGGGATTCAGCAACGCACCGTAGATCACGACGGCGGCCAGCCAACCGGGTAGAGGAGGCACCGCAAGACCCACCGCGATCAGTAGTATGCCCATGATCACGTAGTCCAGGTGGGCCTGCAGAAACCTGCGCCCATTGGTCACGCCGATACGTTTGAGTAATTGAGGCGCAAGGAAATTGGCGGCCACCAGCCATCCCATCAGTGCGCCTAGGGCCAGCTCGGCCAGCCCGATGCGCACAACAAGGCTCATGTGGTCACCATATTTCTGCGATACCAGCGACGGCCATGCCATCGTTGGTAATGCCATGCCGCAGTGGGGAGTGCGCCGCGCGGATGCAGCCAGAATCGGTCGGGAACCTCGGCTGCGGGTACTTGGCGGCCGAGGTCGATATCGCCGAGAACGATGCCCGGACCCTCTTCGGGTCGACGCTCCGCGATGACGTGACCGGCACCGTCGGTGATCAGTGTGGATCCTTCGAAGTGGCCCCGGTATTCGACGGGTAGCCAGGGCATGGCGCAGCGGAACTCACCGACATGTGCGGCGTGAATAACCGGGGCACCAACATATTTGGCGAAGGTGGCGGCCGCCACTCTGGCGGTCTGGTGGTTGCGGCGTTCCATTTCCGCGAATGTTGCGCGTGGGTGCCATGGCGGTATCGACCACCAGCCGGAACCGGCCATCACTAGGTCGACGCGTGAACGCATTCGCTGCGCAGTGCGGGCGCGCATCAGCTCCCAACACACCGCCGCGCCGACGTCGTAGGTGCCGGTGCGAAACACGCCGTCGTCCCGGCCGCCGATGTAGAAGGAGTTCTCCCACATGGTCGGTAGATCCTTGTCGTGCCGCCCGATCACCCTGGTTGCGTCCGCCGCGATGTAGGCATTGCGGACGTGCCCGTCATCATCTCGGCACAGGAATGACCCGCCGACCAGCGCGTGGTACCGGTTGGCTAATGAGCGCAGTAGCTCAGTAGCCGCTCCCTCGGGAGGCAGCGCGACATCCTTCAGTGCTGGGTCGAATGCGATGCCGCTGGTGAAGAACTCTGGCAGCGCGATGATCTGCGCGCCGGCTCGTCCGGCCTCATCGGCGAGTTGAGAGCACCTGTCCAGATTCGCGGCCACGTCGCCGATGACTGCATGGAGTTGAATCGCAGCTGCCAGCACCATAACCGAACGCTACTACAAAACTTTATGTGTGGACGAGTCCGCGCTCGATGATGTCGCGGCCCAGCGTCAACACGCGTTGCATCTCGGCGGGCTCGAGTCGCAGCCGGTCGGGACGCAAGTTGAGTGACAGCACCCCATTCCAGGCGCCCCACAGGAAGATTGATGTGCGGACCGGATCGGGGCAGTGCAGCTCGCCCGCGGCATCGGCCCGTCGAAGGACATCGGCGATGTCGCCGACCAAGGCCTCGACCTTGTCGGCAATACGGCGCTCGACCTCGTCGGCCATATCGCCGGGAGGAACATCGAGAGTGCGCAGCGCGATCATGCGGAAGTACCCCGGATTCTGCAGATGGAAATCGCAGTAGGCGTCGCTGGCGGCGCGCAGTTCCTCCATCGGTGTGCGCCCATCGCCGAACGCCGCGGCCATCGCTTCCTCGTTGACCAAGAGGGCGCGCTCGACGAGCGCGAGATACAGCCGTTCCTTGTTTTTGAAGTGGTGATAGATCGAACCGACCGCGAGGTTGGCGGTCTCGGCGATGGCGTCCATCGTGACCGCGTGGAACCCGCGCTCTACAAAAAGCCCTTCGGCCGCATCGAGGATTGTCGCGGTCGTTAGAGCGGTGCGACGGTCTTGACGTCGCCCCTTGGTCTCAGACACTCACCGAGGTTACGGGTTTTTGTCGTGACGCCAACCAGCGTGCGTAGTTTCGCAATGTTCGGTGCTGGACGAGTTGATCCACTGTCAGCTCCAGGCTGGGCGCATCCGCGGAGCCGGGTTGTCGCCGTTGGTCATCCGGCGCAGCTGGTAGCGGACCATGGTCCCCTTCTGTGTGTGCCGCCATGAACCGTGTTAACGGTGTAAACATACCAGCGGAGTGAGCGGTGTCGACTTCGCATTCGGCGCTGCTGATAGGCCCCGCACGTGCGGCGCCACTCCCGATCGAACGGCCCCGCCGTGGCTACCAAATACCTGGCGGTAGCGTGAACGGATGGTCGTCACCCTGCACCCTAAATCGGGCCTCAAGGTCCGCTTGTCGTTCCTTTTTGTGTTGCTTTTCGTCAAGCCGCTGCTGATCTTGTTCCCGGTCTTCGACTCTGCCCTCCGGCAGCTCAAGTGGCTGGACCGTGGCGCGCTGCGCGGTCCTGACGCACCAGGCATCGAACGGACGCGGGTGGCTTTGGCCAACAGGCCCACGGATCTGATGGTTCCGGCGGGGACGGCGGCTTCGGACTCCGACACCGCCATCCTCTATCTGCACGGCGGTGCGTTCATCGCGTGCGGGCCGGCCACGCACCGCAAGATCACCGGCCTGTTGGCCCGCCAGCTCCGGGTCCCCGTCTATGTACTGGATTACCGGCAGCTGCCGGAGGTTGGTGTGGGCTCCTCGGTGGCGGACGCGGTGCAGGCCTACCGCGAGCTGCTCCACGACTACGCCCGGGTGATCGTCGTCGGCGACTCGGCCGGCGGGTACCTGAGTGGCAAGGTCATCGAATACGCGCATGCCCATGGGCTGCCGAAACCCATTGCCTATGTTGGCTATTCACCGCTGCTGGATCTTGACTTGGCCGCAAACCCGGCGAGCACCAGCCGCCACGACGCGTATCTGCCCAAAGGCAAGCTCAAGAGGCTGGCTCCCAAGTTCGACAGGGGGCCAGTGGAATTCACCGGTGAACGGCGGGTGATTTCGGTACCTGTCGAGGCGTATCCTCCCACGTTGCTTATCACCGCGCAGGATGAATTCCTGGAGCCGGATGCCATCGAACTGGCCGAGAAACTCTCTGTCGCGGGTGTGGTGGCCAAGGTGCACAGCTACTCGTGGCAGCTGCACGCCTTCCCGGCCATCGCTGTCTCGCGCGATACGGCCGAGGCCGTGGTGCTCTCCGCCGATTTCATTCGCGAGGCGCTGTCCGCGGCCGATCAGGGCTCGGCGACCGAGCAGACGGGCTAACCCGGCGCGGGAAGCATCCCGGGCGTATATGCGTTGGATTGTGCCGGGCCAGCCTCTGGCCGTAGACCCGACGCGAGGAGCCTTCGCACCATGAGCCTGCTGTTTGAGCCATACCAGCTGCGCGACATCACCATTCCCAATCGGATCTGGATGTCGCCGATGTGCCAGTACTCGGCGGACCCGACTGGGCCCCTTGTCGGGGCCCCGAACGACTGGCATCGCACCCACTTGATCAGCCGCGCTGTCGGCGGGGCTGGATTGGTGTTCACCGAGGCCACTGCGGTGAATGCGCAAGGGCGGCTCTCGCCATACGACACCGGGTTATGGAACGACAGCCAGGAGCAGGCCTGGGCGACCATCGTGGAACGCATCAAGCATTTTGGTGCCGCGCCGGCCATACAGCTCGGTCATGCTGGGCGCAAGGCATCGACCGTCGCGCCATGGGATGGGCACCGCTCGTTGCATCCCTCGGACCCCTTGAGCTGGCAGACAATTGGGCCCACCGATGGGCCGTACGGCGACTTCGTGCCACCCACGGCGGCGACCGCCGTCGACCTCACCACGATCATCGAGGACTATGTCAGCGCGGCGCAGCGCGCGTTACGGGCCGGATTCCAGGTGCTTGAGGTACACGCCGCTCATGGCTACATCCAGCACCAGTTCCTTTCTCCAGCAAGCAATACCCGCACCGACGAGTACGGCGGCTCATTCTCCGGACGGGCCAAGCTCACTCTCGACACCGTCACGGCGGTTCGCACCGTCTGGCCCGAACACCTGCCGCTGTTCGTCAGGGTTTCGGCGACCGACTGGGTATCGGAGGAGCCAGGGTTGGAGGGGGAAAGTTGGACACCCGATCAGACGGTCGAGCTGGTCAGGCTGCTGCAGGCGCGTGGCGTGGACCTGATCGACGTGTCGACCGGGGGCAACGTGCCGCATGTGCGGATCCCGACCGGGCCCGGATATCAGGTGCGGTTCGCCCGGCGCATCCAGACCGAGACGTCGCTTCCCGCAGCCGCGGTCGGCATGATCACCGAACCGCACCAGGCCGAATCCATCCTTGCCGCGGGTGACGCATCCGCGGTGCTGCTGGGCCGTGAGCTGCTACGTGACCCGTACTGGCCCCGGCGGGCCGCGCGTGCGCTGGGCGCCGAACGGAGCCCTGCGGTACCCAGGCAGTACGCGCGGGCCTTCTAGCCCGGTAGCCGGGACACCACCAGACGCAGCACCTTGACGGCCGCGGTCTTGTCCAGCGGGGAATTTCCATTGCCGCACTTGGGTGATTGCACGCACGACGGGCAGCCCGCCTCGCACTCGCAGGCATCGATGGCGTCGGCCGTGGCGCCCAGCCAGGTCGCAAGCTTTTCGTATCCCCGGGCCGCGAAACCCGCGCCACCGGGATGGCCGTCGTACACAAAAACCGTCGGCAGACCCATCTCCGGTTGAAGCGCGGTAGACACGCCGCCGATATCGCCGCGATCGCAGCTGGCTACCAACGGCAGCAGGCCGATCGCGGCATGCTCGGCGGCATGCAGGGCCCCGGGGGTCAAGAGTGGATCGATATCGATGCCCGCCAATGCTTCCGGTGTGACGGTGTACAGCACCGCCTTGGTGCTCAGCGTAGAGGAGGGCATGTCGAGCTCGACGAAGTCGAGGACCTCGCCGGTTGCCAGCTTGCGCAGATAGCCGATCACCTGGTGGGTGACGTCCACCGGTACCAGCCCGATCTGCACGTCGCCAAGGTCAATACGTTGACCCTCTCCGGTGATCGCGATATCGATGGTGGACCGGGCGAATGTCGAATAGTCGGGGCTGTCGTTGTGCACCAGGGCAATTCCGTCACCGAAATCGAGCGAATCGACAACATAGGTCTCACCGGAATGCAGGTAGACCGCGCCCGGATGCACCGTCGCCGGTGCTCGCCCGGTATCGACGGTGCCCAGCACTCGTCCGGTGTCGGCCTCCAGGATCATGACCTGACCGCCTGTCGATCCACGGATATCCACCGCCGCATACGGATTGAGACCGGGAGCCGCGAAGTATCCGCCCGGCCGCTTGCGTAGCAGCCCGTCGTCGACGAGATCGGCGACCACCTGCGCCGCGCCGAGAGAATGCACATCATCCTCAGTCAGTGGAAGTTCTGTTGCCGCACAGAGCAGGTGAGGCCGCAGCACATGCGGATTGGTCGGATCGATCACGACCGCTTCGATCGGTTTGTCCAAGAGTGCGCCCGGATGGTTTACCAGATAGGTGTCCAGCGGGTCATCGCGGGCGACCAGCACCACCAGCGAGCCCTGACCCCGACGGCCGGAGCGGCCGGCTTGCTGCCAGAAGGACGCCACGGTGCCGGGGAAGCCAGCCACCACAACGGCATCCAGCCCAGCGATGTCCACACCCAGCTCAAGGGCATTCGTCGTCGCGGCCCCCGTCAATGTGCCCGTCGACAGCGCCTGCTCCAGTGCCCGGCGGTCCTCCGGTAGATACCCCGCCCGATACGCGGCTACCTGGGATGCCAATGCCGGATCGACCTCGGCGAGCCGGTGCGCCGCACCAAGCGCTGTCATCTCGGCCCCACGCCGCGACCTGACGAAGGCCAGTGTCCGCGCGCCCTCCTGGACAAGATCGGCCAGCAGCCGGGAGGTCTCGGTACTCACCGGGCGTCTTACTGGCGCTCCGTTCTCGCCGGTGATCGGCAGCAGCGGCGGTTCCCACAGGGCGACCGTGCGCATCCCGTGCGGTGATCCGTCCGCGATCACCTCTTCGACGGGCTGCCCGATCAGAGCCTGCGCGGCCGCGCCGGGATTTGCGGTCGTGGCACTGGCGAATACCACCGTCGGATGCGAACCGTATCGTTCACATAGGCGCAATAGCCGCTGTAGGACAAGTGCCACATTTGAACCGAAAACGCCTCGGTAGTAGTGGCATTCGTCCACCACGAGGTAACGCAGGCCGCGCAGGAACGCCGACCAGCGGGTGTGGTTGTGCAGCAGTGACACATGCATCATGTCGGGATTGGTGAAGATCCAGCGCGAGCTTTCGCGCGCGAACCGGCGCAGTTCGTTGGAGCTGTCGCCGTCATACGCGCAGGGCAGTACCCGCTCGAAACTGTCAATCCCCGTGATTAATTCGCGCACTGAGCGCAGCTGGTCATGGCCGAGTGCCTTGGTGGGCGCCAGGTAAAGCGCCCGTGCGCGGGGCTCGGAAGCCAGTGCGGTCAGGATCGGCAGTTGGTATGCGACCGACTTCCCGGATGCGGTACCGGTGGCTACCACCACATGGCGTCCCGCGAAGGCCAGGGAAGCGGCGGCGACCTGGTGTGACCACGGAACGGTCACCCCTTGAGCAGCAAAAGCGGCTACCGCATCAGGATGCGCCCACTGCGGCCACGTACCCACCTCGGCATTTCGGGCAGGAATATCACAAATATGCCGTACCGGGGTCTCGCCGCTGGGGGTGCCGGCCACGATGAGATCCAGCAGGTCACGGCCGTAACCGACAGTCACCGCAAAACCCCTCGTGACCTGCACACTTGTGCCAAAACGGTGTCGAGTTCGTTACCGCATAAGGCCATAATCCCAGGGTAAGGCAGGCCTAAAGGCAACCGAAGTTTCGCCACTGTTCACCGAACTTCCCGTCATTTATGTGGCACACCGCTATCGCCAACGCCCTAAACATGCTCTACTTAGGGCGGTCGCAGCTTCTGTGTTCGTGTTTTGCACTCGCAGGA
>Ga0265327_10001339_pt1 | contig 31948 bp, 23 predicted proteins | sample 41621metaG_FD_202089 | JGI IMG/M metagenome (GOLD analysis project Ga0265327, IMG submission 202089) | Rhizosphere microbial communities from Carex aquatilis grown in University of Washington, Seatle, WA, United States - 4-16-21 metaG | ecosystem: Host-associated > Plants > Roots > Rhizosphere...
GCGGACGCTGAGATTTCATGGGGCGGGCGCGGGGGTCACGTGCCGGGGGGTTCACTGTAGTCGCACAAGGCGCGGTCGCCCGTGCGGTCATAGAGATGGATCCATTGCCGGAGAGTCGCGAGTTTTTCATCCGCCATCCTCGTCAGCTGCCCGTCGGTGAAGCGCCAGCGCCAGTTGCCCTCGGACGTGCCGGGCCGGTTCAGGGCGGCCCCCGCCGGCAGGTCGAGCAGGTCCTGCATCGGGATGACCGCCAGGCGCGAAACGGAGCCGAGCGCCGCCCGGATGACCGGCCACGCCGAGCGCGAGCCGTCGAGCTGGAAATAGGCGTCGACTTTCCCGGCGTAGTCCGGGGGCAGGTTTTCGAGCCAGCCCCGGGTTGTCGTGTTGTCGTGGGTCCCAGTGTAGGCGACGCTTTCGCGCGGGAAGAAATGGAGCAGGTTGACGTTGTTGGCGTCGTGCCCGTAGGCGAACTGCAGGATCTTCATGCCGGGCAGCCCGGCCGACTGGCGCAATTTGACCACGTCGGGCCCGATATAGCCGAGGTCCTCCGCAATGATGCGCGCACCCGGAAGAACCGCCTGCACCGCCTGGAAGAACGGCATCCCCGGTCCCTTCCGCCACTGGCCGCCGCGCGCATCGGGCGCGCCAGCCGGGATCTCCCAGTACGTGTCGAATCCGCGGAAGTGATCCAAGCGGACGATGTCGTACAGTTCGAACGCCGCCCGCAGCCGGTCGATCCACCAGGCATAGCCGGTGGCGGCGAGGTGGTCCCAATCGTAAAGCGGGTTGCCCCACAGCTGGCCGGTGGCGGAAAAATAGTCGGGCGGAACACCGGCCGTGGCGAGCGGCTGGCCGCCGGCGTCGAGCCGGAACACCGCCCGGTTCTGCCAGGTATCGGCGCTGTCGAGCGCCACGAAGATCGGCACGTCGCCGATGATGCCAATGCCGCGATCGGCGGCATAACGCCGCAGGCGATCCCACTGGCCGAAAAACACGTATTGGTAAAAAGAGTGCCGGTCGGCCTCCCGTCGCACCGAAAGGGGCAGCGTCGCGCGCAGGCCCGGGTGCCAGCTACTGAATACGGCGGGCCAGGTCGTCCACGGTCGGCCGCCAAAATGCGCCTTGAGCGCCATGAAGTCAGCAAACGGCTCGAGCCAGCCCGCCTGTTCGGTCCGGAAGCGGGCCAGCGAGCCCAGCCCGTTGACCTTGTCCTTCCCGGTCGCCGCAAAGCGGTCGTACGCCAGCGCCAGAACCGTCCAGAAGTTCTCGTACAAGCGGCCGTAGTCGACATGGTCGACCGGCAGGTGCCGAAGCGGGGCCACGTCGGCCGCGGTCAGCAGGCCGGCCGTCTCCAGCTCGCCCAGATCGATGAAGTACGGGTTGCCCGCGCGCCCCGAGAAGAGCTGGTAGGGTGAATCGCCATAGCCGGTGGGCCCCACCGGGCAGATCTGCCAGTAGCGGACCCCCGCGCGCCCGAGAAAATCGGCGAAGCGCCGCGCTCCGGGTCCGAGGTTGCCGATGCCGTGGTCGCCGGGCAGCGAGGAGATGTGCGCGAGCACTCCCGCAGCGCGGTGATCCAGCCAGGTGGTCGACGTTGGGCCCATGGAACTTTTCGATGGTTGTCAGCCCGAGGTGATCAGGCTGGGCGGGCGGGCGGCCCGGGGTGAGCGAATGGCTTGGAGAGGGTTGGCCGCCTTCGGGCGGCACAGGGGCGGGCGGCGGCGCGGTCGGAGAGGGTGCCGCCGGCGCGCATCAGAGGAAAAAGGGGCCGGCGAGGCGGAGATTCGCCTGCCGGAGAAAAGGCGGCCACCAGGGTCAATCTGGTGGCCGCGTAATTTGGTCTGCTAAACAGCAGTCACTAACGGGAGGCCATCAGAACTTGTAAGAGACACCGGCCGAGTAGGAGGCACCGTATTTCTGATAGTTGATGACCTGCGACGGATTGCCGTTGTTGAAGGTGATCAGCGGCGAGTTGTTCAAGTTATAGGCCTGAACGTAGAACGTCAGGTTCTTCATCGAGCCGGATTGGATGGAGTAACTGATCTGGGCATCCACCTGGCGTTCCGGCTGGGTCGTCGCAAAGCCACCATTCGGGTTCACGTCGCCACCGGGGGACGGCGGGCCAAAGGTGGTGACATAGGCGCGGTAGTCAGACCGATAGTGTTCGCTGACCCGGAGAGAGAAGCCGTGCCGCTCATAGTAGACCGTGATATTGGCCACCTTCCTGGACAGGCCGCTGATCGGCGAGGTCCCGTTACCCGGACCCCACGGTTGAACGGAGCTGTCGGTGTAGGCGGCACCCATGATCACGCCGAATCCTTTTACCGCCTTGTTGGTGAGCAGCTCGCTCGACAACGACAGGGTGGCTTCCGCGCCCTTGATGTTGCCGCCTTGGCCGTTGATCGGCGTGCTATCGATGCCCTCGAACAGGTTCGGCGAGGGTGCCCCACTCGGAACCGGGAGCCCCGCGAAACTCGTCACCATATTCTGCTGATAGATGTAGTTGAGGAGTTTCTTTTCGAACAACGCCACGGAGAAGTACCCCATGTTGTCCTTGAAGTATTTGTCGAAGGCGAGGTCGATGGAATTGGATTTCCACGGCCGGATCGCGGGGTTGCCGCCATCGCCGCTCCAAGGGCTATTGGAGACATCGGTCGAACCCGCGTTGTTGGGATTGTAGCTAAAGTTCCGCGAAGCCCGCATGTCATACAGGCGCGGACGGGCAATTTGGCGGGCCACGCTAAACCTGATGTAGGTTTGATCCGCCACCTTGAAGTTCAGATTCAGGCTCGGCGCCAGATCGTTGTATTTGGCCCCGCCGCTCGTCGGAAACACCGAGGGTCCCGTGGCCGCATAGCCCGTGGAGGACTGGTCGACGCTGTTCAGCTGGAAGCCCAGGTTGCCCGTGACCGGAATCGAGCCGATCTTGTTGTCGATGTCGAATTGGACATAGGGACGGGTAATCTTTTCCGTCACCTTGAAGCGCTGCGTAACGAAATCCGTGCCCTGGTTGGGCTGCAAACTCAGGTTGCCGGAGTTCAGGTAGCCAAAGGAATCATACGCCGCCACGCCACCCATGAGGCCGAGGAAGCTCATGTCGGTCGTACCGATCACCGGCGGAAACGGCGCCGTGGTCGTGACGGAGGAAAACGTAATATAGTCGGAGGGGTTTTGGCCGTCCCGCTTGTAGTGGTCCGTGTAGGAAGCGCCGATTTCAACGTCCTTGAAGAAACCACCCAGCTCATGCTTGGTGAACGCCTTCAACTGGCCAAGCTCGTCCTTGGCGCTGAAACCCTTGTAATAGCCGGGTCGACCGACGCCCGGAGTGGTCTGCCCATTCCAGCCCGCCGCGTCGGCGATGAAGAGCTTGGAGGCGTCCGTGTAACTGAGCGTGTTCTTGAACGTCGGAATCCCGCCCGGGGGTACCGAGATGGTGAAGGTGTCACCGGGTCCGGAATTGTTCGCGGAAAAACCCGACCAAAGTTCCAGATTCTTGTCGTCGCGCTTGATCCGGGAGTATCCGACGTCAAACGTCACCGGCCAGGGGGACTTTTCGAACATCTTGAGGTTCCAGCCGGCGGCGATGAGCGTGTCGTCGCGCACAAAGCTGTCGCCACCGCGGACCACCGGGTGCACATTGGAAACGGTGAACTGGGTGACATTGCCATTGGCCGCAGTCCAGCCCGGCTGCAAAACCGCCGGAGACCAACCCGGGAAAATCGGAATCTCCAGGCCTCTCAGCTCCTGCGTCTCGTTAAACTTCGAGTAATAGAGGTCCACGGTGCTGTGGATGTCCTCGGTCGGCTTGAATTCGAACACGCCCATGTATCCGTCGCGCTTGAGATTGCTGCTGCGCACATAGGACTTCGTGCCGGTGATCATCTGGTTGCCAGAGCCACCGGGCTCGCCGTTGTAGCCCCAGGCCTGGTATTGCTCGCCCTCGAAGGGCGACAGCGTGTGGGCGTAGCCCAGCGCGATGCCGAACTTGTTGTCGTCAAACTGGTCGATGTAGGCGGCGCTGAAGCTGTTGCCGTCCTTTTTAACGCCGGGCGCCAGGAGGCCATACTGTGTCGTCTTGTAGTAGGCGTTGAGGGCCACGGTACGACCGGTCTTGCTCAGCGGCTGCACGGTGATCAGGTCGACCGAGCCCGCGATGCCCTGGGTCGTGAGGTTTGCTCCCGCCGTCTTGTAAACCACCACTTCGCTCAGCAACTCGGCTGGATATTGGTCGAATTCCACGCCGCGGTTCTCACTCGTCGAGACCTGCTCGCGTCCGTTCAACATGGTGGTGGAAAAATCCCCGGTCAAACCGCGGATGCTGATTTGCTGGGCGCGGCCGTTGGTGCGCTGCGCCGCCACGCCGGTCAGTCGGGTCAGCGAATCGGCGATGCTGACATCAGGCAGCTTGCCGATGTCCTCCGAAGCGATGACTTCGACGATGGCCTGGCTGTTCTCCTTGGCTTCAGCCGCAGCCGCGAGGCTCCCGGCAAAGCTGCCGTTGACCGTGAAGGCCTCAAGGACCACAACTTTCTCCTCGGGCTTCTTGGCCGACTGCTCGGAGGCCGGTTGGTCGGCGGTGGTGCTGGCGGCCGGAGCGGCCGCTTGGGCGAACAACATCAGGGCCGACTGAGTGAACAGCAGGCCGGTGGCCAGGCCTCGCAAGAGGACCCGGCGCACGTCAGTGGGGGCGGTTGGTGTTTGCATGGTACGTATTCAACCGGACGGACGGCACAAAGCCGTCAAGTCAGGCAGGGGTTGGGTGTCGGGGGAAACAGGCGGGGCGCAGTGGGGCCGCTCCGCGATGACCCATTAAGCGGTCGTCCCCCTCGCGCCGGCGATGCGCAATGCCTACAAAAAACCGAGATGAGCCCGAAAAAACTTGGATGTGCAATCGCTCCGGACCGGTCCGCCAGCTCTGTACGACCACCGCCCAGCGGTGCCAGCGAGGCCGTTTGGTCCAAGATTTGTCCGGTTGCCCTATGTAATTTCGGGACGCCAATTTTTGACTCCACCGACGGGCGATCCACTGTTTCAGCAACCCCGCTTCCCTGATGTCACTACCCCTGCACCGATTCCCGCGGCCGGAAAACACCCGCCTCGCCCGTCTCCTGGCCTGCCTTGCCATCGCCGGACTCCTATCCGGCCTCGTCAGCCGCGCCACCGCCGGGGGCGATCCGGTCGCCGTGACCGTTCCGCGTTACACCCACCCCGGCGCCGGACAGATCTGCTACTTTGTGCTGACCGACCGGTTCGCCAATGGTTCAGCCGCCAATGACACCGGCGGCCTCGCCGGGGGGCCCGACGTCAGCGGCTTCGACCCAACCCGCATCTCCCACTACCACGGCGGGGACTTCGCGGGGCTCACGGCAAAACTCGACTATCTCAAGAACCTCGGAGTCACCGCCGTCTGGGTGACGCCGCCCTTCCGCAACAAGGCGATGCAGGCGGGCACCGCCGGCTACCATGGCTACTGGATCCTCGATTTTCTCCACGTCGACCCGCACCTCGGCACCGACGCCGATTTCCACGAATTCGTCAATCAGGCCCATGCCCGCGGCCTGAAGGTGTTCCTCGACATCATCGTCAACCACACCGCCGACGTCATCCAGTACAAGGGAGGAAAGACGACCTATATTCCGAAGGCCGAGGCGCCGTATCGCGACGCGTCCGGCCAGGTCTTTGACGAGCAGTCGGTGGCCTTCAACGGACTCAATTCGCCCGACGCCTTCCCGCCGCTTTCCGTCGAGCACAGTTTCCCCTACGAGCCGTTTATCCCGCCCGCCGAGGCCAACAGCAAGAATCCCGCGTGGCTCAACAACCCGGTTTATTATCACAACCGCGGCAACAGCACCTTCCAGGGCGAGAACTCCCTGCTCGGCGACTTCGTCGGCCTCGACGACGTGTTTACCGAGCAACCCGCGGTGGTCCGCGGCTTCATCGACATCTACCGGCATTGGATCGAGGACTTCGACGTCGACGGCTTCCGGATCGACACGGCCAAGCACGTGAATGTCGAGTTCTGGCAGGCCTTCGCCCCGGCCATCCGCGACCTCGCCCGCCGCGCGGGGCACCCGGGCTTCATCCAGTTCGGAGAGGTGATGGACGAAACCATGAACGTCCCGTTTCTCAGCGAATTCTCGAACACCGCCGGCCTGGACACGACGCTCGACTTCGGGTTCATGCGCGCGGCCATCAACTACGTCTCCAAGGAAGGCCCCGCCGCCGCCCTGGGCGACTTGCTGGCCCTCGACGACTATTACACCGGCCCGGCCGCCAACGTCCACACCACCACCACCTTTCTTGGCAATCACGACCTCGGCCGCTTTGCGTACTACCTGAAGACCGACAACCCGGCCGCCACGCCGGCCCAGCTCGCCGACCTGGTGAAACTCGGCCACGGCCTGCTGCTCCTGTCCCGCGGCCAGCCCGTCATCTACTACGGCGACGAGCAGGGCATGATCGGCCGCGGCGGCCGGGACATGCAGGCGCGCGAGGATATGTTCGCCTCCCAGTCGCCGGAATTCAAAACCGCGCCCCTGCTCGGCACCACGCGCACCGGGGCCGACGACAAATTCGACGAGAGCCATCCCTTCTACCAGACCATTCACGAACTTGCCACGCTACGCACCGCCCACCCGGCCCTGAGCCACGGGGCCACGATCGTCCGCCCGACCAACGTGCCCGGATTGCTCGCCTTTTCCCGGATCGAGCGGAACGAACGCATCGAATACGTGGCGATCTTCAACAATTCCCGCACGACTTCCGTCACCGCGCTCGTGCCGACCAGCCAGCCGGCGGGCGCACCTTTCCGCCAGCTGTACGACTCGCAAAACTCGAAGCCCGGCGCGCCCGCGGCGCCCACCGGCCTGCCCGCCGATGCGACGGGCTGCCTCGCCGTCACACTCGCGCCCTTGGAATTCACGCTTTGGCGCGCCGACGCCCCCCTGCCCGCCCCGGCACACGGCCCCGCCATCGCGCTGGTCTCGCCCGTCAGCAACGCCGTGCTCAACTTCCCCTTGAGCGCAAAGGACGGCCACTCGTTCCCCGTCCGTCAGGAAATCCGCGCCGACGTGACCGGTGGCGACGGCGTGGCCGAGGTGACATTCACCATGACCCGCGCCTCGCGGCCGGGGCAGTTTGAACTGCTGGGCACCGACGACGCCGCGCCGTACCGGGTCTTCTGGCGGCCGCCGCCGGACCTCGCGCCGGGCGACGTGTTGTCGTTCACCGCAACCGTCGACGACCTGCGCGGCCACCGCGCGGCCGCCCGCATCGACGGCCTCAAGGTCGCCGACGGGACGCCTGTCTTCGGCCAGAAGGGCGCCACGGTCCCGGTAATCACGGTATTGCCGCCCGCCAGCCTAAGGGTCGCCGGCGGACAAACACTCACGATCAGCGTGCACGCCACGGGCACCGGTCCCCTCTCCTATCAGTGGCTGCGCGACAGCCTCGAGTTGCCCGGCGCCACCACGGACACCTACACGCTGGCCCGCGCCGGCGCCGCCGCGGCGGGCTGCTACCGGGTGGTCGTCCGGGGAACCGCCGGCACGACGATTGGGCCGGAAACCAACGTCACCGTCCCGCCGGAAACCGCCGGCCGGATCGAAACGTTGCCGCCGATTTCCTCGAAATTCATCGCGGCGCGCCAGGTGGATGTCTGGCTGCCGCCGGGTTACGACGCCGATCCCGCCGCGCGCTATCCGGTGATCTACATGCACGACGGCCAGAATGTCTTCGACAGCCTGCACAGTTACGGCGGCGACTCGTGGGAAGTCGACCGCGCCATGATGAAGCTGATTCGCGACGGCAAGACCAAGGGCGCCATCGTCGTTGGCATCTGGAACACCGGCCTGGCCCGCATGTTCGAGTACATGCCGCAAAAGGCGGTCACCGGCAGTGAGATCAGGCTCTTCGCCGGCGGGCCGGTCATCTCCGCCGCGCCGGTGCGGTCCGACGCCTACCTGAAATACGTCGTCGAGGAATTGAAGCCGGTGATCGACCGCGCCTACCGGACGCAGCCCGACCGCGCGCACACTTCCGTGATGGGCTCAAGCATGGGCGGCCTGATCTCGGCCTACGCGATGGTCGAGTATCCCGACGTCTTTGGCGGGGCCGCCTGCGTTTCGACCCACTGGCCGGCCGGCGAGGGGATGGTCGTCGACTATGTCTCCAAACACCTTCCCCCTCACGCCACGCACCGCTGGTATTTTGATTTCGGCACCGCCACGCTCGACGCGGGCTACGAGCCGTTCCAGCTCAGGATGGACGCGGAGATGCGCCGGGCCGGCTACACCGAGGGGAAGGACTGGATCACGAAGAAATTTCCCGGCGCCGAACACTCCGAACGATCCTGGCGGACGCGCTTGGAGCTTCCGCTGCTCTTCCTCCTCGGCGGGTGAGGCGCCCGAGGACGGGTGAGGTCCGTCGGCGTGTGGCGAACCTGTTGGAGGCGGGGTGCCCGTCGAACCGCCGCTGGGCCGCGCATCGACGCAATCCTGCTCGCCACCGATGAGAACCGTGGAGGGTTCACGGCCCTGCGGGCCGCGTCCGCGCCGGAAAAACGTGCGTCCGGAGGCCGCGCGCCACCGAATGGACGCTTCCCTCTCGCCAGCGCTCCTCCCCGCAGCCAGCTGCGGAGCATGCTTCGGTGATCAAACTCGTCGAGACGGCGCCCGGCGCTGGCGGACCATGAAGGCCAGCGCGCCCGAACCGCCGAGAATGAACAACGCCCAGGTCGAGGGCTCGGGGATCGAGGCAAAATTGGTCAGGACAACGTCGTTGACCCCGAAGGCACTGGTCGGACCGTAATTGACCACGAAGGAACCGAGGCCGTCGGCGGTCGTGAGCCGCGAACCGTTGGCGACATTCAGAAACGAGCTGCTCAGCGACGTGCTGGATATCAGGTCAAACGTCATCGAGCTGTTGACCGAGCTCTCGAACCCGTTGATGAAACTGAGCTGGAGATTGCCGCCGAGGGTGAGGCTGCCGTTGACCGAGAGGTAGCCGTATTGGGAGCCCTGGGTGACTCCGCCGATGACAAAATCGGTGAACGCCGGTGCGAGCAGCACCAGGTTGCCGTTGAGCGTGAGCTGGCCGGCCGAGGTCGGCGTGCCGGGATTGATTGCACCCGACATCGCAATGGACGGAGCCGCGACGGTTCCCGTGCCGCTCAGCAACGACCCGGCGCTGAATGACAGGGCGTTGGACGAGCTGAACGTCGTGCCCGTCGCGAGCGCAATCTGGCCGGCTGCATCGGCGTAGCTGCTCGTCAGCGCCAGCGTCCCGCCGGTGATGTTGATCAATCCGAGGTTGACCACCGGAATCTGGATCGACGACGAACCCGCCGTCTTGTCGTAGGTGCCACCCACCGCATTGACGAACGTCACCGGCGCCCCGCCGAACGCGCCGTTGATCGCGTAGGTGCTGCCCGAATCGTTCCAGATGCCATAATTGGTGATGGTGGCGCCGTTGCCCGTCCGGAGATTGCCGGAAATCCAGTCGACGGTGCCGGCGTTGACGATGGGGTGCGCGTTGAAGTCGTGGTCGTTGCCGCTGGTGATGTCGAGCAGGCCTGCATTTCCGATCGTCATCGTGCCGCCGGTGTTCAGGTTGCCCCCGACCCAACTGAGCGAGCCCTGAAAGGTCTGTGTGCCGGTGATCTGTCCACCGTTGAACAGGAAGTTCTGCACGTTGACGACGCCGCTGGCGGTGAGCACCCCGGACGTGAGCTGCACCGTGCCCGCGCCGGAGCTGCCGATGGTCGAGCCATTGTCGAGTGTACCGCCGATCAGGCTGAGCACGCCGCCGGAAACGCTGATCGTCCCGTCGTTGACGAGCACGCCGTCAGCGATCGTGGTGCTGCCCGCCGTCTTGTTGTAGACGCCGCCACCGGCATTCAAGAAGGTCGCCGCCGCGCCGCCGTAGGCGTCGTTGATCGCATAGTTATTGGCCGAATCGTTCCAGACGCCGTTGTTGGTGAAGGAACCTCCGTTGCCCGAGCGAAGGTTGCCCGCCAGCCAGTTGACCGAGCCGTCGTTGACCAGCGTGTGGGCCGAATAGTCGTGGTCGCTGCCCCCCGCGATCGTCAGGGTCGACCCGCCGCCGATCACCATGGTCCCGGCGGTGTTCAGGTTGCCGGCATTCCATGTAAGGGTGCCGGCGAAAGTCTCCACGCCGGTCAACTGTCCGCCGTTGATCTGGAGATTCTGCACATTCACGTTGCCGTTGACGGTGAGGAGGCCGGAGGCGAGCTGCACCACCCCGGAGCCGGAACTCCCGATGCTGGAACCCGCGTTGAGCGTGCCTCCAACGAGGCTGAGCACGCCGCCGGAAACGCTGATCGTCCCGTCGTTGACGAGCACGCCGTCAGCGATCGTAGTGCTGCCCGCCGTCTTGTTGTACAGGCCGCCGGCCGCGTTGTGAAAGACCGTCCCCGCGCCGCCGTAGGCGTCGTTGATCGCATAGGAATTGGCCGAATCGTTCCACACGCCGTTGTTGGTGAACAGCCCGCCGTTGCCCGAGCGCACGTTGCCGGCCTGCCAGTTGATCGTGCCGTTGTTGACCATCGTGTGGTTCGAATAGTCGTGGTCGTTGCCCCCGACGATGTTGAGCACGCCGGCCGCGCCGACGGTCGAAATACCGCTGGTGTTGAAATTGGTGCCCGTCCAGTTGGTGGTGCCCAGGAACGTGACGCCATCCGCCACCTGGCCGCCCGCGAGAACCAGGTTCGTGGCGGTGAAGCCGCCGGTCCCGCCGCCGCCGAGCACGCCGTTCGTGAGCTGGACCACGCCGAGGCCGCTGCTGCCGATTGTCGAACCAGCGTAGAACGTGCCGCCTTGGTCGAGATTGAGCGTGCCGCCCGTCACCGCCACCGTGCCGTAATTGGTGAACGGGACCTCGAAGGAGGTCAGTCCGGAGATCTTGTTGTAGCTGCCGCCGGCGCCGTTGACAAACGTGGCGCCGGCGCCGCCGTAGGCGTTGTTGATCTGGAAGGAAACCACGGTGTCGTTCCACGTGGCGTTGTTCGTGAGGCTGCCGCCGTTGCCGGACCGCAGGTTGCCGGTCTGCCAGTTGATCGTGCCGTTGTTGACGATGGCGTGGTTGCTGAAGTCGTGGTCGTTGCCGCTGATGATGTTCAGCGTCGTCGTCGCCCCGATCGTCGTCGTGTTCGTCGAGTTCCAATTGCCGCCCTGCCAGTTCAGCAGGCTGTTGAGGAAGGTCTGGTCGCCGGCGAGGGTCCCGCCATTGAAGAGAAAATTCGTCGCCGTGATGTTCCCGGTCATCGTCAGCGTCCCCGCCAGCAGTTGCAGGACGCCCGAGCCCGTGGCGCCAACCACCGAGCCATTCGTGAACGTGCCGCCCGCGTCGAGGTTGAGCGTGCCGTTCGTGACGTTGAGCGTGCCGGCGTTGGTGAAGCCGATCGTGAAGTCGGTCGTGCCGCCCGTCTTGTTGTAGGTGGCGCCGGCCGCGTTGACGAACGTCGCGGTGCCGCCGCCGAACGCGGAATTGACCTGGTAGGACACCACCGAATCGTTCCAGGTCGCGTTGTTGGTGATGCCGCCGCCGTTGCCGGACCGCAGGTTGCCGGTCTGCCAGTTGACGGTGCCGTTGTTGACGATGGCGTGGTTGCTGAAGTCGTGGTCGTTGCCGCTGATGACGTTCAGCGTCGTGGTCGGCGCCAGCGTGGTGGTGTTGCCGCTGTTCCAGGAGCCGCCCTGCCAGTTCAGCGTGCTGTTGACGAAGGTCTGGTCGCCCGCGAAGTTGCCGCCGTTGAACAGGAAGTTCGTGGCGGTGATGCTGCCCGTCATCACCAGCGTGCCGGCCTTCAGCTGGAGGACCCCGGTTCCCGACGCGCTGAGCACGGAGCCGTTGGTGAAGGTGCCGCCCGCGTCGAGATTGAGCGTTCCGCCGGTGACATTGATCGTGCCGGCATTGGTGAAGCCGATGGTGAAGTCGGTCGTGCCGGCCGTCTTCGTGTAGACGCCGGTGGCGGAGTTCGTGAACGTGGTGCTGGCGCCGCCAAAGGCGCTGTTGATCTGGAACCCGTTGCTCCCATCGTTCCAAGCGGCATTGTTGGTGATCCCGCCGCCGTTGCCGGACCGCAGGTTGCCGGCCTGCCAGTTGACGGTGCCGTTGTTGGTGAGCCGCGCGCCGTTGAAATCGTGGTCGGCGCCGGTGGCGATGTTGAAGGTGTCCGCCGGGTTGATGGTGCTGACGGTCGACGGGGTGATCGAGCCCGTGACAATGTCCCCGCCGTTCCACGTGTACACGGTCTGGGCGGCCGCCGGCCGCGCTGCCAGCAACAGGAGACACGCCAGCCCCGCAAAACCGCGCGTCCCCCGGGCGCGACCTGCCCATCGGCGGATCCATTTCATAAGCCTCAATTCAAGGCCGTGCCGCCGCCGGAGTCGAACAGTTTCACGAGAATTCGCACGGGCGATGTCCGGCGGACCCGGCGGTTTCGGATTCCCTCGGGTGGGGTTTTCGGGCATGCGTGACGCCCCTTGAGAGATCCCGCCCATACCCGCTCGCTCGGCCTGCTGGTTGCGGCGGCGCTCGGCTGGAGCCTCGGGGGCGTGCTTTTGAAGTCGGTGCAGTGGCCCCCCCTCGCGGTGGCCGGCGGACGCGGGCTTGTCGCCGCCGTATTTCTCGTCGCCGTGTGCGGGCGGACGCTCCGTTTCACCTGGTCGCCGCTGCAACTCGCCACCGCGGTCGCGTACGCGGGCTGCACCGTGCTTTTCGCCCTGGCCAACCGGCTCACCACCGCGGCCAACGCCATCCTGCTCCAATACACGGCGCCGGTCTGGGTCGCGCTGTTCGGCGCCTGGTTCCTCGGCGAACGCGCCACCCGCACCGACTGGCTGACCATCGCGGCGGTTTTTGCGGGCATGGCGGTGTTCCTGTACGACGGCCTGCAATTGCACGATCTGGCCGGCATCCTCGTGTCCATCGCCAGCGGCCTGTGCTTCAGCGCCATGATCATGCTGCTGCGCAAGCAAAAGGACGGCTCGCCGATCGAGTCGGTCATCCTGGGGAACGTCCTCGGCTTCCTGATCGGCCTGCCCGCGATGTGGTCGGCCGGCTCCCTGCCCACCGGCCGCAGCCTGGGAGCGCTGCTGCTGCTGGGCGTCGTCCAGCTCGGCGTCCCGTACCTGCTGTATGTGCGCGCCATCCGGCACGTCACCGCGCTCGAGGCGGTCATCATCCCGGTCGTCGAGCCGGTCCTCAATCCCCTCTGGGTGATGCTCGTCATCGGCGAGAAGCCCTCGGCGCTGTCGCTGTTTGGCGGGACGATCGTGGTTGGCGCGGTCACCCTTCGCGCGATCGCCTCGATCCGCCGCTCCACCGCGGCGCCCGCGGCCTGACGTCGCGGCCGGGCCGGCGCCGTTTCGTTACGCCGCCGCCGGCGGCGGCCGGAGCTGGATCAGGAGGTTGGCGACGGTGACCAGCCCGCCGCCGACGAGCAGGTGCCAGGTCACGGTCTCGTTGGCGTACGCAAAGCCGGCCCAGGCCGAGAACCAGCCCGGGAGGAACAAGGCCATCACGGAGGCGAACACCGGCTCGCTGCAGTAGATCAGGCCGGCCTCCGTCGCCGTGATCACCGGCTGCCACCGGTTCATCAGGGTGAACGACCCGATCGTGCAGAACACGGTCAGGAGCGCCGTGAAGGCCAGCCACGCGCCCGACGACCAGGGCACCAGGACGTCCGCCACCCGCGGCGCCGTGCCGAGCGCCAGGGCGGTGAAAAGGACGGCTTCCGTGGCGAACATCACGAGGGTGACGGGCAGGGCGCGGTTCGCGGCCTGACGGCGGTCCGCGAGGATGAAGATCTGCCACATGAAAAAGAACGAGCTCGCCAGCGTCTCCAGTTCGCCGCGCCCGAGGTGCATCGTGCGCACGTCGAAGCGGCCGAGCACGCCGGCGCCCGCCAGCACGAGCGCCGCGCACAGCCACACCACCGGCGGCGGATTGCGCCGGCTGCGCACCGCGATCACCAGCGGGATCATGATGGCGTAAAACTGCGTGAGGAAGGCCGAGACCGAGGCCGAGGTGAACTGCAGGCCGTCGTTCTGCAGGAACATCCCGGCGCCCGCGGAGAGCCCGAGGAACAGGCCCTGCCGAATCTCGGCCGCGGTGATATGCGCCAGCTGCCGCCGCGCAAACACCAGCAGCAGAACCGTCGCCAGGAGGAAACGCGGCGCCACCGTCATCGCGGTGATGAACCAGTTGTCGCCCGCCGGCACCAGTTGCTGCTGCGCGAAGACCATCGCCTTGATCAGCGGAAAGCTGAGCCCCCAAAACAGGTTGGCCAGGAGCAGCAGGAGGATCGCCTGCGAATGCCGGGCGCGCGCGGGATTCATCGGGAAGGTCGCGGAGGTTGGCGGCCGCCGCCGGCCGCTCCAAGCACAAAGGCGCCGCGGCGCCGGCCGCGGACAAAACAAAACCGCCGCGGATTGCTCCGCGGCGGTTTCAAAAAGTCAATCAGCGGACGTGTCAGGACACGTGCTTGCTGACCAGCTTGGTCATCTCGAACATGCTGACGGTGTTCTTGCCACCGAACACGGCCTTCAACGCGGCGTCCGCGTTGATGTTGCGCCGGTTCTTTTTGTCCTGCAGTCCGTTCTTCTTGATATAAGCCCAGAGCTTCTTGGTGAGCTCGGTGCGGGGCAGCGGATTCGATCCGACAACCGCGGCGAGGGTGGCGTCCGGCTGAACCGGGGCCATGAACTTAGCATTGGGTTTGCGAGCAGATTTCTTTGCCATAGTTCCTCTCGTATGAGAACCCACCGGGCGTGATGCAACGATTTTCTAGAGGGGAAATGCGTTTTTTCAGAGGGAAAAACGCTTGAGTTTGGCGGCGACGGACGACATTCGCGCCCGGGAATTCGCGTCGCGGGACGCGTCCGCCGCCGGAGACCGGAACACCGTCGGCCGGCGATCCGGACCGGCACGGCCGCGCGCGGTGGTCCGGCCGGCGCGTTTCGCCGGGAACCTCCCCCGATTCGCGCTTGCACTGGCAAACTCGCGCGCCACCCTGTGCAGGCGTTGGGTTGGTTGTTTGTTAGACTCTACCGCCACGGAGAATTGTCAGGTGAGCGCAGTGTTCTCAGTGATGATTTGTATCCCGGCAGTCGGGAACGGGCGGCAAGGCGGCAGCACTCAGCTCGGATCATCACATGTCAGACAACTCAAAGCTCTACGTGGGGAATCTTCCCTTCGCCAGCACAGCCCAGGACCTTGAGGCCCTGTTTGGCCAAGTCGGCACCGTCAGCGTCGTCGAGATCATCTTCGACAAATTCACCGGCCGTTCCCGAGGCTTTGCCTTCGTCACGATGAGCAGCCCGGAGGAGGCGCAGAAGGCCGTGGAGAAATTCCATGAATTCCAGATGGAGGGCCGGGCCCTCGCCGTGAACATCGCCCGCCCGCGCGAGGAGCGCGCCCCCCGTTCGTTCGGCGGCGGGGGCGAACGCCGCTTCGGCGGCGGCGGTGGTGGATTCCGCGGCGGCGGCCGGCGCGGTGGCGGCGGCGGTTATCGCGGCGACCGCGGTGGTGGCGGCGATCGCGGCAGCGGCGGCTACGGGCGCGAATAGGCGCCCGTCTCCCCTTCCCCGTTCATCCGGCCGGACACCTTGTCCGGCCTTTTCTTTTGCCCCCGCGGGCCGCTCCGGCGAGGTGGCGGGCGGCGTCCAGAATGGAGGCGGGGCGTCCCCACCCCGCGGTTCCCTACAGCAGCGTGCCGCGCAACATCGCCATCGCGACGGTGAAATAGATGATCAGGCCGGTGACGTCCACCAGCGTCGCCACGAAGGGCGCGGAGGAGGTGGCCGGATCGAGCCCGCATTTCTTCAGGATGAACGGCAGCATTGCGCCCATGATCGAGCCCCACATGACGATGCCGACCAACGCAGTGCCCACCGTCGACGCGATCAGGAACGGATGCGCTCCGTAGATGGTGGAGAACCGCGACCAGATGATGATCCGCAGGAAACCGATCGCCCCGAGGATGATCCCCAGCAGCAGGCCCGCCTGCAGTTCCCGCCGCAGCACGCGCCACCAACCCGCGAGCGTGAACTCGCCCAGGGCCATGGCGCGGATGACCAGCGTCGACGCCTGCGAACCGGAGTTGCCACCGCTCGAGATCACGAGCGGCAGGAAAATCGACAGCACCACCGCCTTCGCGATCTCGTCCTCGAAGTAGCTCATGGCCGTCGCCGTCAGCATCTCGCCGAGGAAAAGGATGACGAGCCAGCTCGCGCGCTTCTTGACCATCCGGCTCAGCGCGATCGTCGAGTAGGGCTCGTCCAGGGCCTCGCTGCCGCCGAGCTTCTGGATGTCCTCCGTCGCCTCCTCCGAGGCCACGTCGAGCATGTCGTCGGCCGTGACGATGCCGATGATCTTGTTGTCCGGGTCGGTGACCGGCAGGGCCACCCGGTCAAACTTGCGGAATACCTGGAGCGCCTTCTCGCGATCGTCCTCCGGCAGCAGCGTCGCATAGTTTCCGTCCATCAGTGCACTCACCTTCGTCTCCGGGTCGGCCAGCAGGAAGCGCCGCAGCCGGATGTCGTCGAGCAGGTGGCCGGCCACGTCGGTCACGTAAACCATGCTCAGGGTCTCCCGGTCGAAGCCGTGGTGGCGGATGTGGGCGAGCGCGTCGGCCACGGTCCATTCCGCCCGCACGGTCACGAAATCGAGCGTCATCATCCGGCCGACACTGTGCTCCGGATAGGCCAGCAGGTCCTGCGCAACCTTGCGTTCCTCGGGCGTGAGCAGGCCGAGCAGTTGCATGGCCAGGTCGAGGGGCAGCTCGTTCAGGAACGCGGTGCGGTCGTCCGGCGGCAGGTCGTTGAGGAGCGCCGCGATCTGCGCCTGCGGCAGCGCCTTGAGCAGCTTGCGCTTCGCCTCGAGATCCAGGTAGGTGAACGTCGCCGCCGCCAGCTGGTGCGAGCAGCCGCGGAAAAGCTGGGCGAGCTCCTCGACGGGCAATTCCGCCAGGATCGGGGCGAGATCCACCGGGAGCCAGGGGGCGATCTTCTCCTTCAGCGCGTGGTAATCCTTGTTCGCAATCAGCGCGGATATCTCCGCCTTGAGTTGGACGTTGGCTGGCATGGGCGCACCGTAGGCTTCCCGCCCCGCATGGCAACCCCGGGCGTGCGACAAATCGGCAACGGCGCCGGGCCGTCCGCCCCGGAGGGAATCGGGGCTTGACCCTGGAAACTTTAGATACTCTAACAGTTTCCCCGGAGTTTATGCCCACCGCTCCCCCGTCCGCCTCCCCCGCCGCCACCGCCGACCGCATCGTCGCCGCCGCCGGCCGCCAGCTTTTCGACTACGGCTACAACGCCCTGACGATGGACGACCTCGCCCGCGAACTGGGCGTGAGCAAGAAGACCCTCTACGTCCATTTCCCCAGCAAGGATGCGCTTGTCGAGACCGTCCTCGGCCAGTTCGCCGCGGAGGTCCGCGACCTGGCCGACCGCCTCTTCGCCGACCGGGACCTGAGCTTCTCGCTCAAGTTTCGCCGCCTAGTCGAGGCCATGATCCGGCGCTTTTCCCGCGTCAATCCGCACTTCGTCCGCGACCTCCAGCGGTACGCGCCGCGGCTTTACCGCAAGCTCGAGGAACTCCGCCACAAGAACATCCCCTACGTGTTCGGCCAGGTGATCCGGCAGGGCCAGGCAGCCGGGATGGTGCGACCCGACGTCGATCCGGGCTTTGCGATCGAATTCTGGCGCACCGCCATCGTCGGCCTCATGCAACCCGAGGCCGTCGAGCGCACCGGCCTGAAGCCCGACCAGGTTTTCGAAAAATCCATCGACCTCTTCTTCGCCGGACTGCTCACCCCCGCCGGCCGCAAAGACTATGAAAAACATCTCCCCGCTTAGCGTCGGCCTCCTCCTCGCGGCCGCCAGCCTGGTTGGATGCAGTCGGCCGGCTCCCGGGACCTGGCAGGGCTACCTCGAAGGCGACTTCGTCTACGTGGCCGCGCCCCTCGCCGGCCGCCTCGACCACCTCGCGGTCCAGAAGGGTGCGCGCCTCGCGGCGGGCGACCCGCTCTTCAGCCTCGAGCAAAGCGCCGAGCGGGCCGCCCAGCGCGAGGCGGCCGGCCGCCTCCGCCAGGCCCAATCCGTCGTCGACGACCTCCAGAAGGGCCAGCGCCCCACCGAAATCGACGCCGCCGAGGCGCGCCTCGCCCAGGCCCGCGCCGCCACCGACCTTTCCGCCCGCGAGCTCGAACGCGCCACGCGGCTGCACGACACCCACGTGCTCGCCGACGAGGACTTCGACCGGGCCCGGCTCACCCACGAGGCCAACCGCAAGCAGGTGACCGAACTCGAGGCCCAGTTGGCCACCGCCCGGCTCGGCGGTCGTGCCGATGCGATCGCCGCGGCCCAGGCCGCGGTCGCCGCCGCCCAGGCCGCCCTCGATCGCGCGGACTGGAGCGTCCTCCAGAAAACCCAGGCCGCCCCGCGCGCGGCCCTGGTGTACGACACCCTCTTCCGCGAGGGCGAATTCGTCAGCGCGGGCACGCCCGTGGTGTCGCTGCTCCCGCCGGAAAACATCAAAGTGCGGTTCTTCGTGCCCGAGGCCGAGTTCGCCACCGTCAAGGCCGGCGACCTGGTCAACGTCATCGTGAGCGGCCGGCCGCCCCTCCCGGCCCGCGTCAGTTATCTTTCGCCGCAGCCGGAATTCACACCGCCCGTCCTCTACAATCGCGAGAACCGCGCCAAGCTCGCCTTCATGGTCGAGGCCCTTCCGGTCGATCCCGCCGCCGCCCGCGACCTGCACCCGGGCCAGCCGGTCGACGTCAGCCGCTGAATGAGCGCCCCCCCGACAGACTTCGTCATCGACGTCGCCGGCATCACCAAGCGGTTCGGCCCCAAAACCGTCGTGAACGGCATCGACCTGCAGGTCCGCCGAGGCGAGATCTACGGGTTCCTCGGCCCCAACGGCAGCGGCAAGACGACGTTCATCCGGATGCTCTGCGGCCTGCTCACGCCCGAGGCCGGCCGTGGCACCTGCCTGGGCTACGACGTGCTGCGCCAGCAGCGCGAGATTCGCACGCACGTCGGCTACATGACGCAGCGGTTCAGCTACTATGAGGACCTCAGCATCCGGGAGAACCTCGACTTCATCGCGCGGCTTTACGACGTGCCGGACCGCCGGTCCGCGGTCGACCGCGCGCTCGAGCGCCTCGGCCTGGCCGGTCGCAGCGCGCAGCTCGCCGGCCAGCTCTCCGGCGGCTGGAAGCAGCGCCTCGCCCTCGCGGCCTGCCTCATCCACTCCCCGCAGCTCCTGCTTCTGGACGAGCCGACCGCCGGCGTGGACCCGAAGGCCCGCCGCGAGTTCTGGGATGAGATTCATCGCCTCGCCGCCGAGGGTCTCACGGTGCTTATCACGACCCACTACATGGATGAAGCCGAGCGCTGCCACCGGCTGGCCTATATCGCCTATGGCACGCTCCTGGCCCGCGGCACCGTCGAAGAGGTCGTGGCGGCCGCCCGCTTGATCACTTGGGAGGTCACCGGCAGCGGCCTCCAGCCGCTGGCCGACGCCCTGCGCGGCACCCCGGGCATCGAGCAGGTGGTGCCGTTCGGCAACACCCTCCATGTGACGGGGCGGGATCCCGCGCAGGTCGAGGCGGCGGTCGCGCCGCTGCGGGCGCGGGGCCCGCAGCATTGGGAGCGGATCTCCTCCGGGCTTGAGGACGTGTTCATCAGCCTGATGGACGAGGCGGAGGACAATTTCAAATGACCCGCTTCACCTTCCATCGCTTCTGGGCGGTTGTGCTGAAGGAGTTCATCCAGATGCGGCGCGACCGGGTGACCTTCGCGATGATGGTCGGGATTCCGCTGCTGCAGCTCACCCTCTTCGGCTACGCGATCAACTCCGACCCGAAGCACCTGCCCACGGCGGTGCTCGCCGCCGACCAGGGGCCGTTCGCGCGCACGCTCGTCTCGGCGCTGCGGCACAGCGACTATTTTGAGCTCACCCACGAGGTGCGCACCGAGGCGGAGGCCGGCCGGCTGATCCAGCTCGGCCAGGTGCAGTTCGTCGTCAACATCCCGGAGGATTTCTCCCGCCGCCTGGTCCGCGGCGAGCGTCCCGCCGTGCTGGTCGAGGCCGACGCCACCGACCCCGCCGCCACCGGCCCCGCGGTCTCCGCGCTCAACGCGATCGCCTCCACCGTGTTCGACCGCGACCTCACTGGCCCGCTGGCCCGCCTGCGCGCGCGGCCCGGCCCGGTGGATTTCCGGCTCCACGCCCACTACAACCCGGAAAACATCACGCAGTACAACATCGTGCCCGGGCTCATGGGCGTCGTCCTCACCATGACCATGGTCATCATCACGGCCCTCGCCATCACCCGTGAGCGCGAGCGCGGCACCATGGAAAACCTCCTCGCGACGCCCGCCCGGCCGTTCGAGGTGATGACCGGCAAGATCATGCCCTACATCATCGTCGGGTACATTCAGGTGTCGCTGATCCTCCTGGCCGCGCGTTATCTCTTCGAGGTGCCGATGGTCGGCAGCATCCCGCTGCTCTACGCGGTGGCCCTGCTCTTCATCGCGGCCAACCTCGCCGTGGGGATCACGTTCTCCACCCTGGCGCAAAACCAACTGCAGGCCGTGCAGATGGCGTTCTTCTTCTTCCTGCCGTCGATCCTGCTCTCGGGCTTCATGTTTCCGTTCCGCGGCATGCCCGGCTGGGCGCAGGCCGTCGGCTCCTGCCTGCCGATCACGCACTTTCTTCGGATCGTGCGGGGCATCCTCCTCAAGGGCAGCGGGGCCGCCGAGATCGCACCGGAGATCTGGCCGATCCTGCTGTTCGTCGCCGTCGCCATGGCCGTCGGCGTGAAACGCTACCGCCAGACGCTCGACTAAGCCGGACCGGACCGGTCGCGGGACGAGGGTCGAAAGTACCGACGATTGCTGGCGGGCGGCCGACCTCGCCGGCGTTTCCAATCGGTAAATCCTTGTCCTCGTTTGCGGCCGGTTTTAAGATGTTGTTTTACTACACACTTGTTCCCGGGATGAATATGGGCCGTTCATCCCGGGTCGTATAAGCATTCACAAAACTGTCATGCGTGGCCCCATCGATCGTCTTCTCATCCGGCTCGGCGCCGCGCTCGCAGTGCTCGGGCCGATCGTTGTGCGCGCCGGCTCGCCCGACGCCGCCATCACCGTCGTCTCGGCCCCGACCCACTCGTCGCTGCCCGTTCTGCCGGAACCGGCCCCCGACACTCCGCCCAAGCCCCTGAAAACCGTGGGCCCGGAGTTCCCCTTCTCCGTGTTTCCCCGCGGCCGCGTTTACATTGAATTGGTCGTCGACGCCACCGGCCGGGTGATCAATCCGTACATCGTCCGCTCAACGAATCCGTGGCTCGAACGCCCGGCGATCGAGGCCGTGCTCAAGTGGACCTTTGAGCCCGCCATCAAGGACGGCGCCCCGGTGGCGGCGAAGGTGACGCAAATGCTCAAGTTCGATCCGCTCTACCCGGCCGAAAATTTTCCCTGGCAGGCCACGAAGGCCAAGCACCACGAGCAGCTTCCGGAAGACGTTCGCTGGGATGAAGCCCCCGTTGAAGAGGGTTCGACGTACCCGATCTACCCGCGGGGCGAATTGCTGGCCGAAAGGAAGGGCTATGCAACCGTCCAGTTTCGGATCAACCAGTATGGCATCGTAACAAACGCCGAGATCGTCAAGGCCACCGCCCCGGAATTTGGCGGCGCCGCCCTCGCGTCGATCGACCCCTGGCGATTCAAGCCGGCCCGGCGCAAGGGCCAGCCGTGCTCGGCGCTGGTCACGATGGACTTCAAGTTCGATCCGATCTCCGGCGGGGACGTGCCCGTGAGTCCGGGCATGAAACAGGTCGCCCGGGAATTGCGGCGCAAGCAGCCTCGCATCCACGACGTCGACTACCTTGACCAGCCGCCAAAGGCGCTGTCGCGTCGCCCTCCCCATTATCCGAGCGCGCTTCGGCAGGACGGACGAAGGGGGACTGCCGTCATCGAGTACTTCCTCGACAAGGACGGCGACGCCCAACTGCCGCAGGTCGTCTCAGCCTCGGGGCCTCCCTTTGGGTACGCAGCCGCCCAGGCCGTGGCGAGTTGGCGTTTTGAACCGGCGGTCAAGGACGGCCATCCGGTGATCGCGCGGTGTCGTGCCTCCTTCAGCTTCTTCGCGCCGCCGGGCCCCGATTCCGCCGGCGATGCCAGCGTCATCATCGACCCGCCCTGAGGCCACGGCGTCGCGGCGCCTCCAGAATCCCGGCCCATCCCCTGCCGCTCAGCTGCTTTTCGGCGCGAGCTTTGCGACCACCGGGCCGGGCAGGTGCATCGTCTGGGTCGGGAAGGCGAACGCCAGCCCGCGCGCGGCCACCGCGGCCATGATCGCGAGGTTGACGCGCTGGCGCAACGCCATGTGCCCGGCGAAATCGGGCAGCTTGATGACGTACACGAGCCAGATGTTCAGCGACGACTCGCCGTAGTCCGAGAAGTAGACCTGCACCGACGGGGTCTCGATTTCGGCTTCCCGCTCGAGGATCTGCCGGATGTCCCTGACGACCGCCTCCAACTGCGCCGGCGGGGTGTCGTAGGTCAGGCCGATCGTCTGCTCGACCCGGCGCTGCGTGAAGCGCGACAGGTTGGTGATGACCTCCGCCGCCACCAGCTTGTTGGGCAGGACGGCCAGGGAGCGGTCCACGAGCCGCAGCTTCGTCGAGCGCAGGCCGATATCCTCCACTGTGCCCGTGGTCGCCCCGATCCGCACCGTCTCGCCCACCTTGAACGGCTGGTCGAGCACCACCACCAGCGACCCGAACAGGTTCGCGATCGTGTCCTGCGCCGCAAAGGCGACCGCGAGGCCGCCGATGCCGAGGCCGGCGAGGAACGCCTTCACGTCCGCGCCGAAACTCTGGGCCAGGGTCAGCAGCCCGACGATGGCCACGAGCGAGGCCAGCGTCTTCTTGATCAGCGGCATGAACGTCGCGATGGTCAACTGCCGGCCGTGCGCCAGGTCCTCCATGTGATCGAGAATTGCGCCGCCGGCACAGAACAGCGCCCAGAACACCACGCCGATGAACGCGACGTTGAAACCGTAGCCGACAATCCGGTCGGCGCCTGGCGAAAGCCGGAAAACCGACAGCGCCGCGAAAATTCCCAGCACCATCACCAGCGCGGCCACCGGGGCCTCCAGCGCGGGCAGCAGCCGGTCATCGAGTGTCGTGGTGGTCTTCGCCGCCAGTTTCTTGAGCCAGAGGAAGAGCCCGTGGACCAGGAGGCGCCGTAGCAGCATGGTCACGAGAATGATGACGCCGAACGTCATCCAGTGCACATAATGGCTGTCCGTGCCGCCCGGGAAAATCCGGCGCTCCAGTCCGTCGGCGAAATGCGCCAGGACATCGAACGCCGCCAGCGACGAGGCGCCCTGCGCCGGCGCCACCACGGGTGCGGCCGGCGCGTCGGCCCAGGCCGCCAGCGGGACGACCGCCGGGACAATGAACGGGAGCAGCTTCTTGGAGGAGATCATGCGGGAACCCGCCCTTAAAAAGACCCGCCCTCTCCAATGTCAAAAGGTTTGCCGGCACGCCGGCCGGGCTGATTCCAACCCGGTGGATTTTCTCCATCGCCCCACTCCCCGCTTGCACCCTTCCCGACACCCGGACCAAATTCCGGCCGGATGAGTCCTCCTCCCGACGCCGCCACCACGATGCCCTCCTGGGCCTGGGTGGGATTTCTCGCGTTCATCGCGGCGATGCTGGCGCTCGATCTTGGCCTGCTCAACCGCGGCGCGCGGACCATCTCCGTGCGCAAGGCCCTGCTCTGGTGCGTCGTCTGGCTCGGCCTCGCCATGGGTTTCAATCTCCTGGTCGCCGCCAAAATGGGCGCGCAACCCGCGCTGGAGTTCTTCACCGGCTACCTCGTCGAGCTCTGCCTGAGCGTGGACAACGTCTTTGTCTTCATCGTCGTCTTTCAATATTTCCGCGTCGAGCCGCGGTACCAGCACCGCGTCCTGTTCTGGGGCATCGTCGGCGCCCTCGTGATGCGCGCCCTTTTCATCTTCGCCGGCATCGGCCTCATCAACGCCTTCCACTGGATTATCTACGTCTTTGGCGCCTTCCTCGTTTACACCGGTGCCAAGCTGGCGTTTCGGAAGAACGATGACGGCGTCACCCCTGAAAAAAATCCCGCCGTCCGGCTGGCCCGGCATTTTCTGCCGGTGACTCCCCAGTTCGAAGGCGGCAGTTTTTTCGTGCGCGCCGACGGCCGCCTGCACGCCACCCCCCTCCTGATTGTCCTGCTGGTGATCGAAACCACCGACGTGATGTTTGCCCTCGACTCCATCCCGGCGGTCATTGCGATCACGCGCAACGAGTTCATCGTCTTCACCTCGAACATCTTTGCGATCCTCGGCCTGCGTTCGCTCTACTTTGCCGTGTCCGGAATCATGCAGTTGTTCCGATATCTAAACTACGGACTGGCTCTCGTGCTTGTCTTCGTCGGCGCCAAGATGCTGGCCTCCCACTACATCGACATCTCGATCGGGGTTTCGCTCGGGATCATCGGAGCAGTGCTGACCATTTCCGTCCTCGCGTCCGTGTTGGTGCCGTCCAAAGCCGGGAAGCCCCCGGCACCAACCGCCCCGTAGCCGGAGCGATGCAGTTCGGGTCGGGAGATGCGAAAACAATTGCCAATCACACTTTTGCTCGGGGTCGCGAAGGCTTTTGATCGCCTGCGACGCGGCTCACCATTGGGCTTGGCCCATCAACTGAATTACCCATTGGCCTCCCAAAATAAAACCGCCGGGACCCGTAATCGGGCTCCCGGCGGTCTTGCCCGCTCAAGGCGGACATAAATGCCCGGCTGTCTACCCCTAGCCAGCCGAACAGTTACCCATTAATAAGCCGGTTCCATGCCGAATTTGGCGGAAAAAGCGGTTTTTTTGCTTTTTGGCATATAATCACGCAAGCTTCAATTGATAAGAATCTTACGAGGTTTAATCGCCTCGGTCTTGGGGAGCGAGGCGCGCAGCACCCCATCTTTCAGCTCGGCGTGAATCTTGTCCAAATCGACATTGTTCTCGTGCTCGAGGACGAGTTCGTAGGGCGCATCCACCGATTCGCGATAGAGCGACGTCCAGGTTGCGGGCTGGGTCCAGGCCCGGCGCCCCTTGACCGTGATGACGTTTTCCTCCGCGGTGATTTCCAGGCCTTCGCGGGTCACTCCGGGCAGTTGCACCGTCAGGCCCCAGGCCTCCGGCGTTTCGTTGACTTCGTAGGCGGGCTTCAGCGTGAACTCATTCTCGCGTGTGGGCTCGCCGTTGGCTTGGTCGCGACGGGCAAACGGCCGCGCGAGCGTCGGGACAATCTGGTTGAAGAGGCTCATGACTTTTTTCTCCGGTAGGTTGAAGGGTTCAGTTGATGGTGACGTTGATCTTGCGCGGCTTGGCCTGCTCCTGCTTGGGCAGCGTGACCGTCAGCACGCCGTTCTCGTAGGCAGCGGCGACCTTGTCGGCCTGCACCTCCTGCGGGATCGCGATCGAGCGCGACAGATTGAACGACTCCTCGCCGTTCTTCTGCGTCGCCCCGATCGTGAGATAACCGTCAACCATCTCGACCGTGATGCCTTCGCGGCTCACGCCCGGCAGCGAGGCCCGGACGTAGTGACTGTCTTTGTCCTCGTACAGATCGACGGGAAAGCGCGGCGCGCGGGCGGTGGCCGCAAAATCCGCCAGGGCATGCTCGAACAGCCGGTCGGCTTCCGCCTCCAGCCCGGTCCACGGACGGCGGCTCGCGAACAGCGGGAAGAGGTTCGCGGCGCCGGGTTGGGTATAGTGAATGATTCGATTCATAATGTTGTTCTCCAGTTAAGTGGTTGTGCCCTTGGACTGCAGGGGGCGTGCCGCCGCGGTCGTTCGCGCAAATTGCGGGCCGGGCAACAGTTGCCGCGAGGGGGCCGGGCTGTTCCGGGAAGATTCGTCCCGCACTGTGACGTCCCACCTGGGAAACTCCGTCACGCGGCGTGGATCAAAAATTACGCTCGGTTCTCAACAATACGCTCAGTTCTGAACATTACGCTCGGTTCTGGTATCGAAAATTACGCTCGGTTCTGGCCATGACCCCGACCGCCGGGGAGCCACCGCCACCCATGACAGGCCTCCACGATGTTACTGGAGGGAAATGCCGAGCCGATCACAACCCCCCTACCTGCACCCGGTGCCCATCGAACCCGGCGAATGCCTTCCCAGCTGGCTCCTGCGTATCGCCGCCCGTTACACCCCCAACTTCCAGCGCTTCTCGACGATTTGGCTTTCGGATAGGCTCCGTGTCACGCCCGGCTTCGATGCGTTTCCGGCCGTAAGCCTGCTCATGCAGCTCGGCGCTATCCCCCCTGATGAGCTGGACCACTATATCACCCACCACACCCTCCTTGGCACCACCAAATGCTTCTACACTGAGGAAGAGTGGAAGGACCTCATCCACACCCATAGCATGGCTGCAGCTGTCGATGAACTCCCACCTAGACCACTGGCTCCACGCAACGGTCCGGAATCAGCAGGGGACCTCCCATCCACTCCTGCACCTAGCGACCCTGCGCCTTTGCGGTAAACGAGTCGAAGAGGCCGTGAGTGCGCTCTCCGGAGTCCAAGCAGGGCCATCGCCCGTCCTCAATCCAGCAACGACAGCTCCCTAAAAACATGAAACCTCGAAGGCGTCTAATTCCCTGGCTGGTCAAATTCCGTGATCTGCAACGATACCTTTACCGAGCAGTTCGCGTGTGCGCCCGTCGGCGCGTGATATTCTTCTACTACCGGATCAAAAGGGGTGAGTCAGAAATACTTTTCACGCTCTCACCCTACCCCGATCATCAAGGCGTGCTTGCTGATGCCCGGGAGTCTTTCGCCGCCGGCCGGGTGAAAAAGATACGCCTTGAAGACCTGCCCGCGATTCGATGAGCGCCCCTGACCCACGCCACTGCGGGATCCTTTGATCATGCGTATCCTACACTGCTCGGATTTTCACGCTAACAAGGCGTGGTTCGATTGGCTGGCTGAGACCGCCGCGGACTTCGACCTCGCCTGTCTCACCGGAGACCATCTTGACCTACTCGATCTCCACCGAATAGAGCATCAGTTGCGCATGGTAAGGGCCGCCTTGGGTCGAGTCACGTCACCTCTGGCACTATGTTCGGGCAACAACGACGCATTCAACGACCCATCGGTCCCGCCCAGTCTGTTGCATGCCACATGGCTAAAGGAGCTGCGCCGTCCTGGACTTTGGGTTGATGGTGATGATTTCGAGTTAGGACGGCTGCGATTCACATGCGTGGGTTGGAATGCCCCGTTGCCCACGGCCGCTGGAGATGAAATTTGGCTCTACCATGCACCTCCTTCGCGGTCGCCACTCTCCACTGGGCCGCTGGGCGATGATGTGGGCGACGAGTTGCTCCGAGAGCTATGCCGAGCCGGGGCGGGCCCCGCGACGGTTCTGACCGGACATCAGCACGAGCCACGCCACTGGTTATGGTGCATGGGTCGGACCTGGGTTCTCAATCCAGGGCGTGGCCGCCACGTTCGCGTTCCGAACCATATCGTCATCGACACGGACCAACGGACCGTCGCGCTCCATCGGGGCGGTGAACCAATGGTCCAAGTTCATATAGGATACCCAGCGTGAACACGCATCCACGAACCTCCAAGCCATGGGACGCGTCGCTGCATCAATTGCTGACGCGGGTTATCGACGCGGTGCTCTACGACCAGGAGCCAAGCATAAAAATCGCCTTGGTCGCCGAGTATGTCAGCCGCACTTCACACGCCGAGCTCGCCACACTGAAGTGCCGGAGTCGCCGAGCGGGCACGAGATCATCCCCGTCAAAAAAATCCATCAAACGCCAACACCCAAAGCCCTAACTCAATGCCTACAAATCACAGCTACAATCCTACCGTGCTCTGCGCTTTCATCAACAGCGGGCGCATTCGCCTTCCGTTGTCCCATACCAGGACCCTCGAGGTCATCGCGGCCTTGGAGATGGCCAAAGACTGGAACCACATAGCGCATCGCCCTGACGCGATGCTGCTCAAAGCCCGTGCCAAAATCCTCAGGGACGAAATCAATGTTCGCACGCACGACATGCGCCTATCGGAAACGGACGCGATTGCGGCCATCGAACAAATGCTCAAAGCGGAGTCGGCCCTCCCCAAATAGCCGGCGGGGCCGGATACCCCATTGGGCTCACCAGGCTGCAGACGCGGGGTCGGCTCTTTTGATTTGCAGCCAAGGGAGACCCTGAAGCCAGTTAGCGCCATGGCAGCGGTTATCCGCTCGAAAGGAAGCCGGAGGCGGCCGCGACTGCTGCCTCTTGTGCCTCAACCAAGCCAGCCTCGTCGAGCATGATGAATTCCATTGGTCCTGCCGACCGACAGAGCGCGTGGCCGTGAGCTGGAAGGTCCGTCAAGCTCCTGCTGGGCGCCATTCCTGCCTTCACGAGCGTGGAGGTGCAAGTAGCGCACAGTGCCCACGGTGTATCACTACATGCCATTTGGCCGGCGAGCCCGGGTAAAGATTCACGTATCATTTCTGGGGCTAGGACTTTTTCAGCAAGCAAAGAACCCAAATAGAGCGTCCAGCAATCCCTGCTCGTCACAACCACTCTGGTGCCGAGAAAACCGGAAGCGCTTTCCATCGCCGAATTGCAGATATCACAGATCACTCGTTTTGGTCCCGCCGCCTTTTGATTCGTCGCACTTCGAGAATGGAATAGAGGTCTATGAGTTGACCCATAAACAGGTCTGAAATCCAAAGCGCAAGATTGGACGTGGCGGAGTATTCTGTGCTCTTACGGGACCGACTGCAGAACCTATAGGCGACGCCGGCCAATTGGAGACGACGCGCTGTCCGGAATCGATACCTGACCGGGCAATGATCAGCTGCCCGGGCGCCCGTAGGCGGGAAAGCAACGCCTCGAATCAGAGGCCCGTGCTGGTGTATTTCTCGAAGCTGCCCAGGCATTTTGTTTTCCCTTTGCCGGCCTCGCGCAGCCCCTTCCTAACGCGTGCCAGCGCACGCGGGTTCTCGGAAAGCCATTGCTCTACTGCGGGTATGGCTCTCCTTCCCCGCCCGATCACTCGTTTCGGTTGCATGTCCGAGAGTGTGGAGGCTGCAGTGGTTCATCAAGACACTATTGAAAACCAGATCCGCGTTGACTGCAGAATGCTCGAAGAACCGAGGCAACCACATGGTTGGATCATGCGCGATCTTCGCTCCCCGGCGGAAACTTACCTGTTCGGGCAAGAAATTTTGCCTGTTTAGGCAATACCCAAACAGACAAAATCACCGGTTCCCGATCGGTTGCGTAGAAACATGGGCATCCTGCTACGACGCACTGTTGTCAGTTTGCTCGAGGCGCCTAAGAAATCCTGCACTGATTGGATTCTTCTCGGCGACTACGAGGTCCACCCACCGCAGCCAGCCATCTTGCTCCTTGGTGAGAACCCCATTCGCGGTGGTGCTACGCAACCTTGCTTCGCACGCGCCACGAAAGGCCTTCAGCGCCTCCGCTTCGGACCAGTTTTTGGCGGCAGCGAACAGGATTCCCCGACGCTCATCTTCCTTTCGCTTCCGCTCCTCGGCCTCTCGACGGAGGCGCGCTTCCTCCTCCCAGCGGCGTTGCTGAGCAGCCCACTCCAGGTCGTGCGCGTGCTTTCCCTGCGCGCAGACCACAAACCCAGGCGCCGCATCCGCCAGCTTGTTTTCTAGCCTAGTGTTCTTGCCGTCACCCCAAGACTTCTGGACCCCTTCAGGGTGAAACTCACTGATCATGAGCCTCAGGCGCCCGGTCTCCCGATACCGCCACCGGTCCCAGATGTAGAGCGGATCCTTGTCCTTCTCGTCCGGCCGAAGCTCACGCTCATACCGCTCAACGTCCTCTTTGATGAGAAACGCGATCGACGTACCAGTGGCTTGAAAGACCAACTTGATTAGGGACTCGCCCATTTCGGGCATTTTGAACGTGAAGCCCAGGCCCTCGAGTAGCCATGCCAGCTGGTTTAGAAGAAGGAGCGCGCGATCAATACTTGGCCGGGTCACGGCGATTCCTAGGTGGGCGTGTTCGGGCTTGGGAGAAATCGTCCCATATTTTCGATCAACCACCCCACCACGAAGTGCAGCTCGGGTCTTCTGAACCGCAAAATGCCATTTGGTCTGTTCCTCGTCTGGAAGAACGGGAGCGGTCACAGGCTGCTCGGCTTTCGGCGCGCGCTTACGCCGCATCATCAATTCACCCAGGGTCGTGCTCTCCGGTGCTCCTTGCGGCAGCTGCGGCAAGGCGGGGCGAGGCGGCGCTTTGCCGTGCTCGGACTTAACCCAGTGTCCGGTTGTGGGCCGCGGGACAATGAGAACCTCGCATGCCTTCAGAATGACCGCAGGTTGAACGCCAAGGTCCTTGGCGATGTGCTTGGTCGGTTTGGACCAGACCAAATCGTAAAGCGCTTGCCGGGAGATAGATGTGCCTTGATTTTCCATGCGGAAGTCTACAGGAGCCAACCGGGCCTCAAGCCTGATTGTGAACACCGGTTCGACGCGCGTAGTACCTATTAACCAGGAAATTTCTTAGCGGCGGGCTCCAATTGCGATGAGGTGGATTTCCGCCGCCTCGTCGAGGCGGGCGTCGCTAGGAACGTACCGCCACCAGCGTAGTTCGCTGCCCACATCGTCACACCCGAGAAAGGCGCCACCAACGCCACGCATCCTTGGTGCATAGCTCTTAGTGTCCTGCTGACACTTTCTTGCTTGACTGTTCGTGTATGCCTTACACTATTCGACAGACTTCACTATGCCCTTCACTTACCAATACCCGCATCCCGCCGTTACGGTCGATGGCGTGGTATTTGGCTTCGATGAAGCCGACCTAAAGCTCCTGCTTATTCGTCGCCGGATTGAACCTCACATGGGAGATTGGGCCCTGCCGGGGGGGTTCGTGGGAATCGCGGAGTCCCTGGAAGATGCCGTGCGGCGAAAATTGCGGGACGAGACGGACATCGACCATCTTTACCTCGAGCAACTGTACACCTTTGGCGAACCCAAGCGCGACCCACGGGAGAGGGTCATCAGTGTTGCTTACTACGCCCTCGTAAAGCTGTCCGAACATAAGGTCCGTGCAACCACCGATGCCCTCGAAGTCGCGTGGTTCCCGGTGGCCAAGTTGCCCGAACTTGCATTCGACCACGAGCGCATCGTCGAGGTGGGTCTCCAGCGGCTGAAGGCAAAGGTTCGGTACGAGCCGATCGGCTTCGAGCTGCTGCCCGAAAAATTCACGCTGGGTGAGCTGCAGCGCCTTTACGAAACGGTGCTCGAGCAACCGCTGGATAAGCGAAATTTCCGAAAGAAGATCCTCGGCATGGAGCTGATTGAGGCGCTCGACGAGTACCAGCAAGACGTGGCGCACCGGGCCGCCCAATACTATCGCTTCAAACGCCAACGCTACGAACTGCTCCGGAAGCGCGGCTTCAATTTCGAGCTCTGATCCGATCCAACTCTTAACCCCAAAAATAATATGTTCGGCATACGCTTCATAAAGGTCCAACCGACCACTTACCTGCTGCAATACCGGCGCGGGCGCATCGTCCGTGAGGGCGCCGGCTTGTCATTCTTCTATTATGGGATGACAACCTCCCTTGTCGCCATCCCAACCGCGAGCACCGAGGAACCCTTCATTTTCGAGGAAACCACGGCCGACTACCAGAAAGTGAGCATCCAGGGACAGGTGACCTACCGGGTCGCTGATCCCAAGAAGCTCGCCTCCCTCATGAACTTCACGCTCGCGGCCAGCGGCTCGGGTTACGCCACCGAGGATCCGCAGAAGCTGCCCCAGCGTTTGATCAATATCGTCAACGTTCACGCCCGGACCGAAATCCAGGGGCTGCCGCTGCGCCAGGCGGTCAAGGCATC
>Ga0265327_10001340_pt1 | contig 31941 bp, 26 predicted proteins | sample 41621metaG_FD_202089 | JGI IMG/M metagenome (GOLD analysis project Ga0265327, IMG submission 202089) | Rhizosphere microbial communities from Carex aquatilis grown in University of Washington, Seatle, WA, United States - 4-16-21 metaG | ecosystem: Host-associated > Plants > Roots > Rhizosphere...
TGGCCGCGGTCGCGGCCAGGGCGATCAGGGCCCAGCGCCATGCGGCGGATTTATTCGACTTAGGATCGGTCCGGAACTGGCCCATGGCGCCCTCCCTTTGGCGTGAGCGCGTCTGTTGCGCGGCTTCACTCAAGAGAAGGCGTAGACGACCCTGCCGTCCTGCACAATCGCCGCGGTCAGTCGGGGCCGGTCTCCAGCACGCGGCCGAAGACGATCAACGCGCCTACCGTCAGGGCCAGAAGCAAGGCGCCAGGAATGCCCATGCGCAGCAGCAGGTCCTGCTGACGCTCGCCATAGGCGTAGACCATCACCGTGGAGGCCGCGCCGAGGCCGATGCCGAGCAGGATCAGCAGCAGGCCCCAGAAATGGCGATGGCGGCTGCGCATGGACGATCTCCGGAGGCCTGTCCCGTAGCGGCCAATATGGACTCCATGTGTTGCAGCCGCCTTGCGCTGGCTCAACAGGCCGCGCCGCTCAGGGCGTCAGCACCGCCGCGCCGCTCAGGGCCCCGGCGCGCAGGTCGTTGAGCGCCCGGTTGGCGTCGCGCAGCGCATAGAGCCGAACCTGCGGCTTCACCCCGGCCTTGGCCGCCAGGGGCAGGTATTCGCGGCCGTCCCGCCGCTGCAGGTTGGCCACCGACAGCAGCTTCCGCTCGCCCCACAGCTGGTCGTAGGGGAACGACGGGATGTCGCTCATGTGAATGCCGCCGCACACCACCGCCCCGCCCTTGCGCACGGCCTGTAGCGCACGGGGAACCAGGGCGCCGTCGGGGGCGAAGATGATCGCGGCGTCGAGCAAATCGGGCGGCGCCTCGTCCGACCCGCCCGCCCAGGCGCAGCCCAGCGATCGGGCGAAGTCCGCGGCGCGGTCGTCCCCGGGGCGTACGAAAGCGTACACCGTCTGGCCCGACCACAGGGCCAGCTGGGCCAGCAGGTGCGCCGCCGCGCCGAAGCCGTAGAGGCCCAGCGCCTTGACCTCGCCCGCCGCCTCGCCGGCCATGCGCCAGGAGCGGTAGCCGATCAGGCCGGCGCACAGCAGCGGCGCGGCCTCGGCGTCAGAGTAGATATCGGGAATGGGCAGCACCGCCGCCGCTTCCGCCAGCATGGCCTCGGCATAGCCGCCGTCGACGGTCCAGCCGGTGAATTCGGCCCGGTCGCACAGGTTCTCCATCCCCGCCAGGCAGTAGCGGCAGACTCCGCAGGTGCGGCCAAGCCAGGGAACGCCGACCCGGGCCCCGAGGGCGACGCCGGTCACGCCCTCGCCCAGGGCCTCGACCACGCCCACCACCTCATGGCCGAGCACGCGCGGTCTGCCCGCCAGCGGCAGGTCGCCGTCCTGGACATGCAGATCGGTGCGGCACACCCCGCAGGCGCACACCTTCAGCCGCACCTGGCCGGGCCCAGGCGCGGGCGCGGCGACCTCGGCGGCAGTCAGCGGCAGGCCTGCCTTCTCCAGTCTCATCTCGAACATGGCGCGCAGCTTAGCGCGGGCCGGGGCTGCGCGCTTGATTCCGCGCAACAGGGGCCGATCAGGCGAGCGTGACGCCCAGCGCCCGGGCCAGTTCGCGGACGGCGGCGTCGGGGGTGGTCAGCACCGGCTTGCCGGTGACCTGTCGGACGCGCTCGGCGGCCCGCGCCAGGCTGAACTGGCCCAGGGCGATGACATCGACCTCGGCGCCGGCCGCGGCCGCGGCGGCGAGGCGGTCGTGTTCCTCCAGGTCGCCGCGTCCCAGGGCGTCGAGCGCGCCGGGCGCGAAGATCGGCGTCACCTCGGTTCCGGCGGGGAACTCGGCGGCGAGCGGGGCCAGGGACGGCTGGAAGCTGGCGACCAGTCCGATCCGGCCGCCATGGGCGACGGCCTCGGCGAACATGCCCTGGTTGGGCTTGTGCACGACCATCGGGGCCAGGTCGGCCTGAACCCGGTCGATGCAGGGCCCAAAGGCCGAACAGGTGAACAGGATCGCGTCGGCGCCGGTCCCTCGCGCATAGCGGCCGAGGGTTAGGAACCGCTCATGCATGGCCTCGTCCAGGCGCCCGGCGCGGGCCAGGTCCGTCGACAGGCTGTCGTCGAGCAGGTTGCTGAGCTCCGCCTCGGGCCACAGCCGCCCGAACGCCGCCTCGATCGGCGGCGGCGAGTGGCGCAGGGCGTGGATGAGGGCGATGCGCATTCCGGTCTGTGACCGTCAGGTCCGCGACAGCCGCTCGGCCTTGGCCTTTGTCCATGCCGCCAGCAGGGCGTGGGCGTCGTTTTCGGCCTTCTCGACCAGGCCCTCGGGCTCGGTGCGGGCGTTGATCTCCAGGCGCAGGCCGTTGGGATCGAAGAAGTAGATCGACTTCACATAGACGTGGTCCACCAGCCCCAGCACCTTGACCCCCGCCGCCTCGAGCTTGCCTTTGTAGGCCAGCACCTTGTCGACGCTGTCGACCTCCATGGCGAAGTGCTGGACCCAGGCGGGGGTGTTGGGCGACGGCAGGGGCCGCTCGTTCTTTCCCAGGTCGAAGAAGGCCAGGTACGAATTGTCGGCCATCTGGAAGAACAGATGGGCGAAGGGGCCTTCCTCCCCGGTGCTCGGCACCCGGTCCTCGGTCGACACATGCACCAGCGGCATGCCGAGCAGGTCTTCGTAGAAGGCCCGCGTCTCCTCGGCGTCGGTGCACGGGAAGGCGAAGTGGTAGAGGCCGTTGATGGGCGATGGCTTGGTCATGTCCGCATTCCGCTCTTGAGGCCCGATCTCATGGATTGGCGCCGTGGCCGAGAATGACGCCGGCCCACGCCGACAAGGCCATCAGCGCCGCCGCCAAGACAATGGCCCAGCGCAAATCGACCTCGACGTGGAACCTGCGCCGGGGCCGGGCGCCCCCGCCCGCCGGCGAGCCCTCGCCGACGATGGCGGCGAAACGGCTGAAGAAGTCGTCGGCCATCTTGCGCGCGGCGCCGTCGATCAGGCGCGAGCCGATCTGGGCCAGCTTGCCCGAGACCTCGGCGGTCACGGCGTAGCGCAGCCGGGTAGCCCCGCCCTCGTCGGCCAGGGTCACCTTGGCGCCGCCCCGGGCCATGCCGACTCCGCCGCCGCCCTCGCCGCTGATGGTGTAGCCGTTGGGCGGATCGAGGTCGCTGAGGGCGATCTTGCCGCCGAAGGCCGCCTTCACCGGGCCGATGCGGGCCACAACCCGGGCGGCGAAGCCGGTGGCGGAGGTCTGCTCCAGGGACTCGCAGCCGTCGATCGAGCGGCGCAGCACCTCGGGGTCGTTCAGCGCCGCCCACACCCGGGCCCGCGGCGCGGCGATCACATATTCGCCGTCCATCTGCATCAGCGGGCTCCCGCGGCGGCGGGGGACGGCGCGGTCAGCGGCGCCGGGTCCAGAGGGACGGTGGTTGCGTCGTAGCGGAACAGCCAATCGTAGCGTTCCTCCACGCGGCCCTGCTCCCATTCAAGGTCGACATAGGCCTGGGCCTGGGCGGCGTCCCTGAGGGTGTTGTTGTGGAAGCGCTTGCCGTTCTCGGCCGAGCCGCGCACCACGCGGCTGGTGCGCTCGATCCGCGCCGCCTCGTAGCGTCTCAGGGCCGTTTCCACGTCGGCGAACTCAACCAGGCAGCGCGCCAGGATCAGCCCGTCCTCCATGGCCATGCCCGCGCCCTGGGCCAGGAACGGCAGGGTCGGATGGCAGGCGTCGCCGAGCAGGGTGATGCGGCCGACGGACCAGCGGGTCATCGGCTCGCGGCCCAGCAGCGCCCATTTGTAGGGGGCGTCGAGCTGGCCGATGATGGTCTGCACGTCCTTGTTCCAGCCGGCGAAGTCGCGGGCGCATTCCTCGGCCGAGCCGCGCTCGGTCCAGGATTCCACCGTCCAGTCGTCGCGCTCGACCACGGCGACGAAGTTGAACAGCTCGCCCCGCCTCAAGAGGTAGTGGACGATGTGGCCGCCCGGCCCGATCCAGTTGGTCCCCACGGGGCGGCGTAGGTGCTCGGGCAGACGCTCCACCGAGATCAGGCCGCGCCAGGCGACGCATCCGGTGAAGGTTGGCTTGCTTCCGCCGAACAGCGACTGGCGCAGGGCCGAATGCACCCCGTCGGCGCCGACCGCCGCGTCGCCGGTCGCGCGGCTTCCGTCGGCAAAGGTCAGGGTCGCCGAGGCGGCGGTCTGCTCGCAGCCGGTCACGGCCTTGTTCAGGTGGATCGCGCCGGGCTTCAGCGCCCGCACCGCCTCCACCAGGATGGCGTGCAGGTCTGCGCGGTGGACCATGAAGTAGGGATAGCCGTAACGCTCCACCGAGGCCTGGCCGAGATCGAACAGCTTCCAGCTCTGCCCGGTGTTCCAGAGCCGCACCTCCTTGCCCGCGGGCAGGGCCCAGACCCCCTTCAGCGCCGCCTCCAGGCCCAGCGAGAACAGCACGTGTGCGCCGTTGGCGCCGACCTGGAAGCCCGCGCCGATCTCGCCGAGGGTCGGCGCCTGCTCGTAGACTTCCACGTCGAAGCCGCGCTGCAGCAGCGCCAGGGCCGCGGTCAGGCCGCCGATGCCCGCGCCGGAAATCAGGATTCGAGCCGACTTGGTCACGCGTCCTCTACCCATGCGTCCGCCCTTGAGGCGGCGAACCTCGGCTCCAGTCGTCTCCGGCGAGCGCCGACCGTCAAGGGGAGATTGTGGTTGAAAGCGCCCCGGAGTCTTGTTCTGTGGGAATCGATGGGCTGAAATCCGACCGAACAAACGCGCTCTACAGTGCGCTCCGGCTCGGCCGATCGGGAGGCGTCATGGGCGTCGATGCGACTGACACTACGGCTTCGCAGGCGGTCGACTGCGAGGCCTATCGCCTGCGCGCCTTCGTTGAGGCCTTGGGTCCCGACGAGCTCGAAATCGTGTCCGATCCCGTCGACCTGGCCGACATCGCCGCGCGCCTGGAGGGCAATCCCAAGGCTGTGCTGTTCGAGAAGGTCGGGCCGGAGCAGGCGGCCCTGGTCGGCAATCTGGCCGGCAGCCGCACGCGCCTGGCCCTGGCCTTCGGCGTCACCGCCGACAAGCTCCTGCCTGAACTGCTGTCGCGTCTGCGCCGCAAGCCCGAAATCGTGGTCGTCACCCGCGCCGCCGCCCCCGTGCAGCAGGTGGTCCTGACCGGCGACGACGCCGACTTCACCACCCTGCCGATCCATCTGCAGCACGGCCTCGACGGCGGTCCCTATCTGTCGGCGTCCATCGACTATGTGAAGGACCCCAAGACCGGCTGGACCAATGTCGGCGTGCGCCGCCTGATGCTGCGCGGCCGGCGGGAAGCGGGGATCGACCTGGTCTCGCCGAGCGACCTGCGGGGCATCTACGAGGCCTCTGTCGCCCGCGGCGAGCGCCTGCCGGTCAGTTTCGTGGTCGGCGCCCATCCGCTCGACGCGGTCGCGGCCACCATGCGCATTCCGGTGGACGAGATCGGCATCGTAGCCTGCCTGCGCGACGCGCCCCTGCCGCTGGTGAGGTGCGTGACCAACGACATCATGGTCCCCGCCGACGCCGAATATGTGCTGGAGGGCTACATCGACGAGCTCGGCTATCGCGAGGCCGAGGGCCCCTACGGCGAGTTCCTCGGCTACTACGGCGCGGTCAAGCGCAACCCGGTGTTCCACCTGGCGGCGGTCACACACCGGCGCGATCCGCTGTTCCAGACCATGACCATCAGCGGCCCGACCATGGGCTACACCGATAGCTCGCCCCTGATCGCGCTCCGCACCGAGGCGATGATCTGGCGGGCCCTGGAGGGCGCTGTGCGCGAACCGGTGGCGATCTACGCCACGGGCGCCTCGGGCGGCATGTTCAACGTGCGCATCGCCATCCGCCAGCGCGTGCCCGGCGAGGCCCGCAACGCCATCGCCGCCGCCTTCGCCAGCCTGGCCAACATCAAGAACGTGTTCGTGGTCGATCCCGACATCGACATCTTCTCCGACCAGCAGATGGACTGGGCCTTGGCCACCCGCTTCCAGGCCAGCCGCGACATGGTCATCGAAAACGGCTTCCGCGCCCTGCCGCTCGATCCCTCCCTGGGTCCGGACCGGCTCGGCTCCAAGGCCGGCTTCGACCTGACCTGGCCTTTCGGCACGGGCGGCGCCTTCGACCGCCAGGCGCCCGCGCCCCCCGCCCACGACGGCAAGCGGTTCGCCTCGGTCCAGGCCGCCCTGGACGACGGGCCCAAGCTGTTCATGGAGCTGATGGACGCCGTGGGCAGCCGCGACGGGCGCGAGATCGTGCGGCTGCTGGAGGACATGCGCGCGGCCGGGACGCTCGACCGCGACGCGGAAGGCCGCTACCGGCTCAAGGCCAAGGACGTCGGCTGAGCGATGGCCTATATCGGCAAGCCGATACCCCGGGTCGAGGATTTCCGCTTCGTCACCGGGCGCGGCGGCTACACTGACGATCTGCAGATCGAGGGCGCCCTGTGGTGCGCCTTCGCCCGCGCGCCCTACGCCCACGCCGACGTCGTCCGCGTGGACACGACCGCCGCCCAGGCCGCGCCGGGGGTGATCGCCGCCTTCACCGTGCAGGACTATTACGCCGACGGCCACAAGCCGATGTCGCACATCCCCGTGCCTCTCGACGCGGTGGATCCCAAGAAGCCGACCTTCGCCAACACGCCCGAGACCCCGATCTTCGACGCGCCCCATCCGCCCCTGGCCGACGGCCGGGTGCGCCATGTCGGCGAGGCGGTGGTCATGATCGTCGCCGAGACCGAGGACGCCGCCCGCGACGCCGCCGAGCTGGTGGCGATCGACTACGCGCCCCTGCCGGTCGTAGTCACCCAGTCGGACGCCCTGGCGGAGGGCGCGCCTCAGCTGTGGGAGGGGGCGCCGGGCAACGTCTGCTTCGATGAGGCCTTCGGCGACGAGGCTGGGACCACCGCCGCCTTCGACGGCGCGCACCTGGTGCTGGAACAGACCTTCAAGGCCAGCCGCGTCGTCACCTGCCAGATGGAGCCGCGCGCCGCCGTCGGCCGCTACGATGCGGACAACGAAATCTACGAGCTCTTGTCCGGCAGCCAGGGCGCCGTGCGCCAGAGGGTCGAGCTGGCCATGGCCCTGGGCCTTCCGGTGGAGCGCACGCGGGTGGTGTGCCCCGACACCGGCGGCGGCTTCGGCACGCGCACCACCCTTTACGCCGAGCAGCTGCTGGTCGCCTGGGCCGCCAGGCGGCTGGGGCGGCCGGTGCGCTGGACCTCGGACCGCAGCGAGGCCTTCCTCAGCGACTACCAGGGGCGCGACCTCACCACCCGCGCCGCCATGGCCTTCGACGCCGACGGCCGCATCCGCGCCATGCGCACCGAGGTGTCCGGCAACATCGGCGCCTACACCGTGTCGTTCGTGCCGGTGGCCAACAACTACCGCGTCACCACTACGACCTACGACGTGCCCGTGGCCCATGTGCGCTGCCGGGGCGTGCTGACCAACACCGCGCCCACCGCGCCCTTCCGCGGCGCCGGACGGCCGGAGGCGCACTTCACCATCGAGCGGCTGCTGGATCTGGCGGCCGCCCGCCTCGCCATCGACCGGCTGGAGATCCGCCGCAGAAACCTGATCCGCCCCGAGCAGCTGCCCTATCGCAACGCGCTCGGCCTGATCTACGATTCCGGCGACTTCCTCGGCAATTTCGACAGCGCCCTGACGATGGGCGACTGGGACGGCTTCGCCGCGCGGCGCCAGGAAAGCGCGGCCAGGGGCCTTCTCCGCGGCATAGGCGTCGCCGCCTATGTGGAATCGCCCGTGGGCGCGCCGCGGGAGCGGATGCAGATCACGGTCAAGCCCGACGGCTCAATCGAGGTTCTGGCCGGCACCCAGTCCACCGGCCAGGGGCACGAGACCACCTTCGCCCAGGTGGTGGCCGACCGGCTCGGCGTGGACATGGGCGCGGTCGCCCAGGTCACCGGCGACACCAAGGTCATCACCGTCGGCGGCGGCACCCATTCGGACCGCAGCATGCGGCTCGGCGGGACGCTGCTGGTGCAGGCCTGCGCCGAGATCGTCGAGCGGGCCAAAAAACTGGTGGCCGAGGAGCTCGATGCGCCCGAAGTGGAGATCGCCTTCGAGGATGGCCTGTTCTCCCACCCCAGCAGCAACCGCGCCTTCGACATTTTCGACGCCCAGCGCCTCGCCGCCCGCAAGGATGCGGCCCTGTCCGCCGCCGCCGACTTCAACGGCCGCATGCCCGCCTATCCCACCGGCTGCGCAGTGTGCGAGCTGGAGGTCGATCCCGAGACCGGCGTGGTGACGGTCGCGCGCTACACCTCCCTCGACGACGTGGGCCAGCCGATCAATCCGCTGATCGTCGACGGCCAGGTGCACGGGGGCATCGCCCAGGGCGTCGGCCAGGCGCTGATGGAGGACTTCCAGGTCGATCCGGCAACCGGCCAGGTGCTGGGCGGCTCGTTCATGGACTATGGCGTGCCCCGGGCCGACCATTTCCCGAACTTCGCCGTCGCCTTCACCGAGGATCCGACCCAGGGTAACCCGCTCAGGGTCAAGGGCGGGGGCGAAAGCGGCGTCACGCCCGCGCTCGCCGTGGTGTTCAACGCCCTGATGGACGCGCTGACGCCCTACGGGATCGATCACGTCGACATGCCCGCTACGCCGCACAGGGTCTGGCGCGCGATCCAGGACGCCCGCAAGACTGGCGGTTCAAAGAACAAGACCTCGGGGGAGGAACACTAGGATGGCCAGTCAGACGGTGGACGTATCCGCCTTGATCGAGGGCCGGAAGGTCGGGGCGGGGCAGTGGCTGCTGCTGCTGCTGTGCCTGCTCGTGGTCACCTTCGACGGCTTCAACGCCCAGATCATGGGCTATGTGGCGCCGGCCCTGGTGGCCAAGTGGCACATCACCCGCACCGCCCTGGGACCGGTGATCAGTTCGGGCCTGTTCGGCCTGATGATCGGGGCCCTGGTGCTGGGCACGCTGGGCGACCGCATCGGCCGCAAGACCATCCTGGTCCTGTCGACGGCGGCCTTCGGCCTGTTCTCGCTGGCGACGAGCTTCGCCGCCTCACCGCAGCAGATGCTGGTGCTGCGTTTCCTGACCGGACTCGGCCTCGGCGGCGCCATGCCGGTGGCCATCGCCCTGGTGGCGGAATACGGGCCGATGCGGCTGAAGAACACCATGGTGACCATCACCGTCTGCGGTTTCGCCATCGGGCCGGCGATCGGCGGCCTGGTGGCCTCCAGCCAGATCCAGGAGCATGGCTGGGCCTCGCTGTTCCTGGTGGGCGGCGCGGTCCCGCTCCTGCTCACACCGGTGCTGTGGCTGGCCCTGCCGGAGTCCAGCCGCTTCCTGATCGCCAGAGGCGCTCCGGCCGCCCGCGTCGCCGCCAACCTGAAACGGGTGTTCCCTGAGGAAAGCTTCGCCGCCGACGCCGTCTTCACCCACGCCGAAGCCCACGCCCGCAAGGCGCCGGTGGCCGACGTGTTCCGCGATGGGCGGGGCGCCGGGACCGTGCTGCTGTGGATCGCGATTTTCTTCAACCTGGTGGGCATCAATCTGCAGACCAGCTGGCTGCCCCTGATCATCACCGGCATGGGCTACACCACGCCCCAGGCGGTGCTCGCCACCGCCGGCTTCCACGTGGGCGGGGCCATCGGCGGCCTGGCGCTGAGCCGGCTTCTCGACAAGCTCGACTATTACCGCGCGGTCTGCGTCGTCTTCATCCTCGCCGCGATCGCCATCGTCCTGATCGGCCGCGTCGGCGCCGACCTCACCTCCCTGCGCATCGCCATCTTCGCCGCCGGCCTGTTCGTAGTGGGCGGGCAGGCGGCGTTGAACGCCCTCAGCGGCATGTTCTACCCCAGCCACATCCGCGCTACCGGGTCCGGCTGGGCCCTGGGCGTCGGCCGCCTGGGCGCCGTGGCCGGACCGGTGATCGGCTCCAGCCTGCTCTCCCTGCACCTCAGCCAGAGCCTGCTGTTCTACATCGAGGCAGCGCCGTTCATGGTCTGCGCCCTGGCGGTGATCCTCATCAGACTGGTCAGCAGGCGGGGCAAGGCGCTTTCCGCAGACGAAGCAATCGCGGCGCCGGAAATGGCGGTGATCGAATGAGCGGGGCGCTTCTCAAGGACGTCGTCGAGCTTCAGCAGGACGGCGCCCTGCTGGAGGTGCGGCTGACCGACTCGGCCGGCGGCAACCTCGTCTCCAACGCCGCGGGCGACCGCATCGCCTCCGCGCTCGCCAGCCTCAACCCCGAGGTGAAGCTGGTGCGCATCAGCGCCGACGGTCACGACTTCTGCCTCGGTCGCATCTCGCCCATGCCCAGGCCCGGCGCGGTGGTCACCGGGCACGACCTTAAGGTGCGCGTGGCCGAGCCCGCCCTGCGCGTCTACGACGCCCTGCGCAACTGCCCGGTTCCGGTGCTCTGCGTCGTCCGCGGCGCGGCCGCCGGCTACGGCTGCGGCCTGGTGGCGGCCAGCGACCTCGCGGTGGCCGGGGCCAGCGCCACCTTTTCCGTGCCCGAGATGGAGCGCGACATCCCGCCCACCCTGGTGATGACCGCCATGGGCGGGCGCCTGCCCTATCACGCCATCGCCCAGATGGTGCTGAGCCGCGAGGCGATCCCGGCCGCCCAGGCGCTGGCCTGGGGCCTGGTGGGCCAGGTCACCGCCGACGCCGAGCTCGACGCCGAGGTCCGCGCCCTGACCCAGTCGATCCTGCGCTATTCCTCCGCCTCGGTGCGGGCGGTGAAGGAGTATCTCCGCTTCGCCCCCGGCCTGCCGGGGCCGGCGGCCTCAAGCCTCGCGGCCAATCTCGCGGGCGCCGCCCTGTCGGCCCGCTTCGGCGCCCCGCCCGAAGCCAAGCCGTGAGCGCGATGCGCCACAGTGTGCGGATGACGGTCAACGGCGCGCCGGTCTCGGCCGAGGTCGAGCCGCGCACCCTGCTGGTCGATTTCCTGCGCCAGCATCTGAAGCTGACCGGGACGCACGTCGGCTGCGACACCTCCCAGTGCGGGGCCTGCGTCGTGCATGTCGACGGGCGCTCGCTCAAGAGCTGCACGGCCCTGGCGGTGCAGATGCAGGGCGCCGAGATCGTCACCATCGAGGGCCTGGCCCGGGGCGACGAGCTCCACCCGCTCCAGGCGGCGTTCCGCGACTGCCACGGCCTGCAGTGCGGCTTCTGCACCCCTGGCATGATCATGAGCGGCGCGGCGCTGCTGACGCACAACCCCGACCCCACCGAGGACGAGGTGCGCGACTGGCTGGAGGGCAACATCTGCCGCTGCACCGGCTACCACAACATCGTGCGCGCCGTCCGCGCCGCCGCCGCCGTCATCAACGCGGCCTGATCCCGCGATGAGGGCCTTCGACTACCGACGTCCGGCTGCCCTCGCAGAGGCCCTGGCGCTCCTGGACGCCGATCCGGAGGCCGCGCCCCTGGCGGGCGGCATGACCCTGATCCCGACGCTGAAGCAGCGCCTCGCCGGTCCGTCGATGCTGGTCGACCTGTCGGGGATCGCGGCGCTCAAGGGGATCGCGCGGGAAGGCGGCGCCATCCGGCTCGGCGCCATGACCACCCACGCCGAGGTGTCGGGTTCGAGCCTCGTGCGCAAGGCGATCCCCGCCCTGGCCGCCCTGGCCGAGGGCATCGGCGACCCGCACGTTCGCAATCGCGGAACCATAGGCGGATCGGTGGCCAACGCCGACCCGGCCGCCGACTATCCCGCCGCCGTCGTCGCCCTGAACGCCACCGTTATCACCAGCCGGCGCGACATCGCGGGCGACGACTTTTTCACCGGCCTGTTCGAGACGGCGCTCCAGCCCGGAGAGCTGATCACCGCTTTGGGCTTCCCGATTCCCGACGCCGCCGCCTATGTGAAGTTTCCCAACCCCGCGTCGCGCTACGCCACCGTCGGCGTGTTCGTGGCCCGCTTCGGCGGCGAGGTGCGGATGGCGGTGACCGGCGCGGCAGCCTCGGTGTTCCGCCTGATCGTCACTGAGGCGGCGCTGGAGCAGCGCTTCTCCCCCGACGTCATCGGCGAGGAGGTCGAGGCGGCCCTGGACGCGCTCAACGCCGACGGCCACGCCCCGGCCGACTACCGGGCCCACCTCGTCGCGGTGATCGCCCGCCGCGCCGTGGCGGCGTGCCTGTCGGCCTCCTGAAGCCCATCGACATCGGACTTGACGCGTCTACGCCTTCCAGCCGCTAATCGCGGCTCGATCATCAATGGGCTCAGGGGCGCTCGAAGAAGCGCCAGACCCAGGGATGCGGGAGGTCAGATGCCGAACGACGCCGAAGCCGACAAGCTGGTCGGACGCCGAAATTTCCTCAAGGGCGCCGCCACGGGCGCCGCGGCCGGCGCCGCCTCGGCAGCCGTTGCGATCCCCGGTCTGGCCGAAGCCCGCACCCAGGGCGAAATGCCGGCCCCCGGCCCCGCTGGCGGAGCCGCGCGCGTGCCCGCGCCCAACGCGGCCGGTCTGGCCCGCGAGACCACCGCCAGCCCGCCCGCCCAGCCGCCCAAGCTGGTGGTCCGGCCGGGCTCGGATCTGATGGTCGAGACCCTCAAGCGCATGGGCGTCGAGTTCGTCACCTCCAACAACGGCTCCTCGTTCGAGGGCCTGCAGGAGTCGATCGTCAACTACGGCTCCCCGCCCAATGTGATGCCCGAGTTCATCACCTGCCTGCACGAAGAGTCGGCGGTGGACATGGCCACCGGCTACGCCAAGGCCACCGGCAAGCCGATCGCCGCCCTGCTGCACGGCGTGATCGGCCTGCAGCACGCGTCCATGGCCATCTACCAGGCCTATTACGGCGGCGTTCCGATGATCGTCCTGGTGGGCCGCGACAAGGGCTTCATCCAGGCCCACACCGCCGACGACATCGCCTCGATGGTGCGGGGCTACACCAAATGGGACGCCCAGCCCAAGACCCTGCCCGAGGCGCTCGACGTCCTGCAGGAGGCCTATCGCCAGGCCACCACTGCCCCCACCGGGCCGGTGGTGGTGATCGTCGATACGGAGATCCAGAAGGAGCCGGCCGGCGACCTGCAGGTTCCGCCCTTCCGGCCGGCGGCGAACAAGGGCGTCGACGCGGCGACCGCCTCGGCCCTGGCGGGCAAACTGCTGGCGGCCAGGAACCCGCGCCTGGCGGTCGGCCACCTGCGCACCCCCGAGGGCGTGAAGCAGGCGATCGAGCTGGCCGAACTGCTCGGCGCCTCGACCTCGACTCAGGCCACCTCAGGCCCGATGAGCTTCCCCAACCGCCATCCCCTGTGCGGGCCGGGCGCCTCCACCGACTACGACTTCACCCTGGGCCTGGAGAGCAAGGAGGCCGACGCCGCCATCGTCGGGCCCGAGATCGGAACCACCGTGACCACCCGCGACAAGGGCGGCATCGGCTTCGGCGGGCTGGTCCCCAATCCGTCGGCGGCGCCCGCCCGGGGCGAACGCCAGGCCAAGACGGCCTCCGAGGTCCACGCCGTCGACGCCGAGGCCTCGCTGCCGCAGCTGATCTCAGCCGTGCAGAAGGCGATGACGCCGGCGCAGAAGGCCGCCGCGGCCCAGCGCGCCGCCGCCCACGCCCCGGCCAACCGCGCCGCCGCGGTGGACGGCGTAAACAAGGCCTTCGCCGCCAAGAAGACCGGCTGGGACCAGAGCCCGGTCAGCCTGTTCCGCATCTACGCCGAGCTATGGCCGCTGCTCGAGAACGAGGACTGGTGCCTGGCCAGCCCCACCGCCTTCTCCGGCGGCCATCACGCGGCCCTGTGGGCGCACGACAAGCCCTACAGCTACCTCGGCCCGCAGCCGGCGGGCGGCATCGGCTACGGCGCCGGCGCCTGCGGCGGCGCGGGTCTGGCGGCCAGGGGCAAGGGCCGGTTCGTGGTCAACATCCAGACCGACGGCGACATGAACTTCACCCCGGGCGTGCTGTGGACCGAGGCCCATCACCGCCTGCCGGTGCTGAGCATCATGCACAACAACCGCGCCTGGCATCAGGAGCTGATGTTCCTCGAGTTCATGGCCGGCGCCCGTGGCCGCGGCACCGACCGCGCCTCGATCGGCTCGACCCTGCGCGACCCGTTCATCCAGTACGCCAAGATGGCCGAGGCCTACGGCGTGCAGGGCGAGGGGCCGATCGAGGATCCCAAGATGCTGGCCGCCGCCTTCAAGCGCGGCATCGCGGTGGTCAAGAGCGGCCGCCCCTACATGATCGACGTGATCACCCAACCGCGCTGAGGACATGGCCATGAAAACCACGACCACGATCCTCATGATCGCCGCGACCCTGTCCGCCCTGGCGGGCGCCGCCTCGGCCCAGGATGCGGCCAAGGGCAAGCAGCTCTACTACAACAACACCTGCTACGGCTGTCACGGATTCAACGGCCAGACCGGCGCGCGCAACCTGGTGGGGACCAATAGCCCGATCCTGGCCGCGCCCGACGCCTTCCTCACCTTCCTGCGCGGGCGCGCCGGCAACCAGCCGATGGCCCCCTCGACCGCCATGCCCAGCTTCCCGGCCAGCGCGCTCAGCGACGCCCAGGCGCGCGACATCTACGCCTACATCAAGACCTTCAAGCTGGACTCCCCCGACGTGAAGGACATCCCCGCCTACGCGGCCATCGCGGCCTCGGCCGCCGCGCCCTACAAGCCGGGGAAATGACCGGCTCCGGCGGCTCGCCCTTGTCCATCCTGTTCAGCCCGTTCGATCTGGCCGGGATCGAGCTCAAGAACCGCTTCGTCATGCCCGCCATGACCCGGGCGCGCACGCCGGCGCCCGGCACGCCCACGGCGCTCAACGCCCTCTACTACGCCCAGCGCGCCTCCGCCGGCCTGGTGATCGCCGAGGGCACAAGTCCGGCGCCGGGCGGGACAGGGTTCCCCGGTGTGCCCGCGATCCATGCCCCCGAGCACGTCGAAGGCTGGCGGCGGGTGGCCGAGGCGGTGCATGGGCGGGGCGGGCGCATCTTCGTGCAGCTGTGGCACGGGGGGCGGATTTCCTCGGCCGCCTGGCAGCCCGACGGACGCCCGCCGCTGGGCCCCTCGGCGGTGAGGGCGCAGAACGCCATGATCGTGACCCCCGCCGGCGAACGGACCGAGCCCGACACGCCGCGCGAAGCCACCCGGGCCGAGATCGACGGCCTGGTCGAGGCCTTCGCCAAGGCGGCGCGAAACGCCATCGCCGCCGGCTGCGACGGGGTCGAGATCCACGGCGCCAACGGCTATCTGGTGCACCAGTTCTTCTCCGACCGGGCCAATGTCCGTACCGACGCCTATGGCGGGGCGCCCAGGAACCGCATCCGCTTCGCCGTCGAGATCGCCGAGGCCATAGCCGCCGAGGTCGGGCCGCAACGCACCGCCATCCGCATCTCGCCGCTCGCCGCCTACCAGGACGCGCCGGTGTCCGATCCGTCGGACGTCTATCCGCCGCTGCTGGCCGAGCTCGACCGGCTCGGCGTGGCCTATGTCCATTGCGTGGAGGGCGAGCCGGGCGGGGTCAACACCGGCTGGACGGCGGCGGAGCGGCGGTTCGACTTCCCCGCCGCGCGGCGGCTGTTCGGCGGGGCCTGGATCGCCAACAACGGCTATGACCCCGAGCGCGCCGCCCAGACGATCGCCGCGGGAGACGCCGACCTCGTCTCCTTCGGACGGCCGTTCATCGCCAATCCGGACTACCCGATCCGCGTAAGGCTGGGCGCGCCGCTCAACACGATCGACGCCGCGACGACCTACGCCGGCGAGCCCGAGCGCGGCTACACCGACTATGCGGCCCTGGAGCCCGAGGCGGCCGGCTAGCCGCTTGGCGGCGCCTCGCCTAGGCGGCCGCCGTCAGTGCGCGGCGGCGCAGGAGCGCGCCGGTCAGGCCGACGCCGAGGGTCATCATCGCCCAGGACGCCGGCTCGGGGACCGCTCCGCCGCCGAAGGTGGTGACGGACGACGTCGGCTGGTCGGGATTGTAGGCGCCGGAGACGATGTTATCGACGTAGAAGTCCGAAGGGCCGCCGGAGCTGTACAGCACCAGTTCGTCGGCGATCCCGGAGAAGTTTATGGTCAGGTGCTGCCACACGCCGGTCCGCGTGGTCGAGACCGTGTCGGGGATGCTGCTGAACCCAAGGATGGAGGTCAGCTGCGCGGCGCCCGAGACGACGTAGAAATCCGCGCTCAGGGACTGGAACACCGTCAATTGATAGAGCCCGTCATTCGCTCCGCCGGTGACGATGTGCGCCATGTGATCGCCGCCCGGAGCGAACGGATCCGTGCCTGGCGAGGCGTCGCTTATGGTCACGGGCAGGCCGTTGTTGTTCCAGCCTCCCCAGCCGCTGGCGAACATGCCCATGTTTCCGGCCGCGCTGCCGGACAGGTTGGTGATCCCCGAATCCTCGAACCCGCCGTTGGTCACCTGGGCGCTCGCCGGAGCGGCGGCCATCAGCAACAAGGCGGCGCCAGCCACCGCCGTATAGATATGTTTCAAGTCGAAATCCCCCCACAGGATCGGCCCATGTTCGGGCCATAGAGCTTGTCGCATGCATAGATCGAACAAGCTATGCCATTCGCTTCTGGCGCGAATCAGAAAAAGTGAGTTCTCGAACTTATTTCGGCCTGCGGGCTTCAAGACAGTCGCGCTGGCGGAAAACAGAAGTCAAGAATAGAGCGACCCGATACTGCGCCCTTTCATCCATCTCCGCTCCGCCCTGTGGCTCGACGACGCGCGACGCCCGCAATGGCGAGGGGCGCCGGCGCGGCCGCCCGCCTCGTTCTTGATCTGCTCAGGACCGCCCGGCCTTGGGCAAATAGGGCCGGACCGCGCAGATCTCGCCGTTGATCGTCAAGTCGGCCACGTCGAGTTCAGCGCAGTCCTCGGGCACCTGCAGATGCACGTAGCGCCGGCTGTCATCGTCCACGAGAAAGGTCAGCCAGCGGAGCGTGGGGCGTTCGGCGGGCGAGAGCGGGAGCCGAGTCAACTGCACGTTGTAGACGTGGGCGTTGGCGCAGCAGATCCAGGGGGCTGGCCCCGAGGGCAGCCACAGCAGACCACTGCAGGTCTCCGAACCTTGAACCATGCTGGCCCCAACAGCACGTGCATAGCGGCGCCGATTTTACACTCGCCCGCGGTTCAACCCAACCTTCGCGCGAATCTTGCCTCGGCGCGATTCATCGCCGGTCTTGCGACGCCGCCCTAAGCCTCCAGTTCGATGTCCCAGTACAGGTAGTCGAGCCAGCTTTCGTGCAGGTGGTTCGGCGGGAAGCGCCGGCCGTTGTCCTGCAGGGCGTGGGCCGAGGGGCGCATCGGGCTGCGGCGAGGGTGCATGTGCGCCTCGCGCGGGGTGCGCCCGCCCTTGGTCAGGTTGCAGGGCGCGCAGGCGGTGACGATGTTCTCCCAGGTGGTGCGCCCGCCGCGCGAGCGGGGGATCACATGGTCGAAGGTCAGCTCCGCGTCCGATCCGCAGTACTGGCAGGCGAAGCCGTCGCGCAGGAACAGGTTGAAGCGGGTGAAGGCCGGCGGCCGGTCCTGAGGCACGAAGCTCTTCAGCGACACCACGCTCGGCAGCTGCATCTCGAACGAGGGCGAGTGCACCACCTGGTCGTAGGTGGCGACCACGTCCACCCGGTCGAGGAACACCGCCTTGATCACCTCCTGCCAGGGCCACAGCGACAGGGGATAGTAGGACAGCGGACGATAGTCGGCGTTGAGCACGAGCGCGGGCCAGCCGGACGGCGGGCGGCTAGGCGCCTGCATGGCATGACCTCCCATGCGAGGCCGCAACGGGGCGGATCAAACAAGAGGGCTGAACGGCGCTGGAGGCTCTCCTCTCCGGGCCATATCGCAAGATCAATTTTCCCGAACAAAACGATGCAACACTAGCGACGTGCGGGCGTCTGGCTCGTATGTCACAGTAAGTATTCTATATAGTCCGTTTTCAATTTGAGAAGAAATATCTGAATATTCAGAATGTATTTTCTCAGACATATTTGACGAGGCGTCAAATATAGATATTCTCCCCGAATTTATGCTATATATATTAGTTTCTATTGGATTTTCGAAAATACCAGAAGGTAAGTCTGCAAGCATGATTTCGAAGTGTGTGTTTGGGTCAGAATAAAGCAGGCGCACAATAATCGTTTCCGCGCGGGACCATATTGCGGTTTCAAGGGGCAGGTCCCCGAGCACAAGAGCACTTCCGCGCCCGCAAGGTATTTGACCGACGTAGTCCTCTATCTCACAAGCTCGCTCATAGTCCGTTAGCCGGTGGTGGGGTCTTTCCTCGTTGAGTTCTGTGGGTTGGTCCGTTCCATGCCAAGACAAGATCAGTGCTTGATCGATGCAAATGAGCGGTCCACCGGCAGATTTTATCCAATTCGTGATCACTTCAATTTGCCTTGGGGATTTGACGGATACGGCCGCCTTGCACGTTGCTGCAACCTCTGCACTGCGGAAGATAGACTTGCGGCTCTCCCGGCGGATTTAATGAAGTCGGGGGTTGATGGTCGCCAACCCAATTACCTGATTTTGTGCCTGGATCAGTCGAGCCGCAAGTATGGCAGCCTCCTGCTGCACCAGCATCATTGATCTGACCCTGCTGTTCCCGCGTAGGTCGCGCACTGGGCCCAGCGGGAACGGATGGCCCCGCATGAGGACCTGGACCGACATTTTCTGGCACGGCCGACGGTTTCGCGTCGTTATTCGCCGAAATTACATCGGCGATGCTGCCGAACAAATAGCCGAGACCCGCTCCAAGGAAAGTGCCCGCTCCTATCGTTGCTGGAGTAGCGGCCACGCACACGCCGCCAGACGCGGCATCGCACGCCCCCGAGACAATGACGGCGCCCGCGAGGCCCCCGTATGCAGTCCACGTCTGGGCGTTGGAGGCGAGTACGATGTTTGCGCTACCGCCACCCGGACCATCCGCCGTCAGACCGAGCGGATCGACTAGATTGAGCGGGCTGTTGCTGGAGTATGTGTAGAGGTTCGGCCCGGCCGCATAGAGGGCCGGATCCGCCGTCAGGAACCTCCCCCACGTCGGCGAATACATCCTCGCACGGTAGTAGTAGAGCCCGCTCGGCTGGGCGGTGGCGCCGCCCGTCTCCGGATCGAGCCGGCGGCCTGTGTACTGGTAGCCCGCCGTGGTCAGCGACGGGTTCTCGCCGAAGGGCAGGTAGGCGGCCTTGCTCAGCGTCCCGCCGGACGCCAGCTGGCCGATCACCGAGCCCTGGATGTCGGGGATCAGCGTCGCGCGCGTTCCCCCCGCCACGTCCATCCGGTTCAGCACGTCGTCCACGCCCGGGCCGAAGGCGTACCAGGCCTGCAGCGCGCAACTAGTCCCGTTGTATTCCACAACCTCCCGGTTGCCGGTGTCGGTGACATAGGCCGTCACCGCGGCGCCCACCGTGCGGGTCTTGCGCCGGCCCTGGGCGTCATAGGCGTAGGTCGCCACCGTCGTGGTCGGCGAGGCGCAGGTCCCGGTGACGATGGCGGTCAGGCGGCTCTCGGCGTCGTAGCAGTAGGTGAACTGCCCGTCGTAGGTCAGGGCGCCGTTGGCGTCGTAGGTCGGGCTGGCCGAGCCCACGGCGGTGTATTGGTTGAGGGCGTTGGCGGTGTAGCCGGTGCTGGCCGCGCCCGAGGGATAGAGCATCCAGCTGTTGTCGTTCGCCGCCTGGCCGATGCGGCGGTTGTCGGCGTCGTAGGTGTGGGTGAAGCTCACGCTCGAGCTTGAGGCCGGCGTGGTCTGCGTCGCCGCCGGGGTCCAGCTGAGGGCGGTCGGCCGGTTCAGGGGGTCGTAGCCCGCCGTCAGGCCGAAGCTGTTCGAGGCGCTCGGCGCCGCCACCGAGGCGCCGTTGTCGTTGGCCGTTGTCAGATGGCCGTCGAGGTCGTAGGCGAAGCTCGCCAGGTAGTTCGTCGACGTCCCGCCGCAGGCCACCGCCGTGCTCGCATAGGTCTTGGTGCAGAGGCGGTTCAGGGTGTCGTAGCCGAAGCTGATGGCGTCGCCCTTGCGCGTGACGCGCTTGGCGACGTTGCCGTCCGCGTCATAGGCCAGGGTCTCGCTGGTCGCCCCTCCGCCGCCGCTGGGATAGGTGGTCGCGCTCAGCCGGTCGAAGCCGTCGTAGGTGTAGCTGGTGGTGTCGCCCGGCGGCGTGTTGTTGCGGGCGATCAGGACGCTCCCCACCAGGCCGTCCCCGGTATAGGTCTGCGACACCAGCGGATTGGACTGGATCGCCAGGTTGGACGTCGAGATCTTCCGGCTGAGCGCGTCATAGCCATAGGTGGTCACGCTGCCGGCCGGGTCGGTCACGATGGTGAGCCGGTCGGCCACGTCGTAGGCGAACCGGGTGACATTGCCGTTGGCGTCGGTGGCTGTGGCCGCCTTGCCGGTCAGGGTGTAGGTCGCGCTCGACGAGGCCAGCACCGCGCCGCCCACCGTCTGCTGCGTCGACAGGAGCTGCCCGTTGGCGTCGTAGGTCCGGCTGGTGGTCAGCACCGGGCCGCTTGCGGCCGGGAGGGTCACGCTCAGGGGCCGCCGGTCGGCGTCGAAGGCGGCGGTGGTGATGGCGCCCCTCGGGTCGGTGGTCGAGATCGCGTTTCCCACGCCGTCGTAGCTGAGGCTGGTGGTGATGTTCAGCCGGCCGTAGTCCTGGACGACCGTGGTCAGGTTTCCGAGCCCGTCGTAGGCCGACCTCGCGACCGTACCCAGGGGATCGGTGGCGCTCAGCACCCGGCCCTGGGAATCATAGGTGAAGGTGCTCGTGGCGTTGAAATGGCCGCTGCCTCCCGCGTCGGCCGTGGCGCTGGTCCGGTTGCCGAGAGCGTCGTAGCCGTAGGCGGTGACCAGGCCGAGGGGGTCGGTCACGGTCTGGACTTGCTCGAAGTTCGGCGCGCCGGCGACCGGGCTCACATAGGTGAAGGCCTGGGTCAGGTTTCCGAGCCCAGAGCCGGGCTTCGGCGTCGAGACGATGGCGGTCGGCTTGGAGTAGGCGTCATAGCTGAAGGTCTGTTTGCCCCCCTCCGGCAGGGTCACGGTCGAGACCCGGTTCAGGCCGTCCAGGGTATAGGCCGTCAGGTTTCCGGCGCCGCTGTTGATTCCCGCGCTGCCCAGGCCGTCGATGGTGGCCAGGGTCTGCCCGCTCGGGCTGAAATAGCTGACCCGCGACGTGCCGGCTGGATCGACGATCTCGGTGCGCGTGCCGGCGAAAAGAAGGGTCGAAACGTGCCCCAGCGCATCGGCCTGCTGGTTGGGACGCCCGAGCGTGTCGTAGGTCATCGATATGAAGGCGTTGCCGGGCGCGGCGGGATAGTAGATCTGCGCGATCTGGCCGACCCCGGCATAGGCGAACGTGGTCGTGGCGCCGAGGGGATCGGTCACGCTGGTCAGGTTGTTCAGGCTGTCGTAGCCGAAGCTTACGGTGCGGGGCGTGCTTCCGGTATTGTCGTTCACCGACGTCAGGCTGTTGCCGGTGTAGAGGAAGTTCAGCTGCCGTGCGGGCGAGGTGCAATTGGGCTCGCACACGGCCTGCAATTGGCCGCCGCTGTTGTAGCTGAACGCCACCGTCGCTCCCGCGGCGCTCGACCAGCTCGCGGCCTTGCCGGGCGCTGCGGCCGACGTGGGATTGAACGTCAGGGTGGTCCCGGCGCCGCTCACGTAGGTGTAACCGGCGCTGGCCGAGCCGGCGAGGACCGACGCCGATCCCGGAGGAGCGTTGTAGGTCCCGCTCGGCAACAGGTCGAAGCGCTCGACACTGCCTGGCAGCGCCACCGTGGCGACGTTGTTGGTCATCTGCTGCGTGAGCCAGGTCTCGGCCTGCGCGGCGATGATCATGCGGTCTGTTGGTTTCAGGGTGTTTGTGTGCAGATTCAGGATGTCCTGCACCACATAGAGCGCGGCGATGGAAGCGGCGCCGCTGATTGGGGAATTGTCGCCCAGGGCCTCGAACCCGTCGCTGTCGGGCGTGGCGGCCATGTCGTAGTTGTGCATCCAGCCTATGCCGAGCAACGAACTGTTGCGTCCCGACAGCGCCAGTCCGGAGTCGTAGAATCTGGAAAAGCCGAGGGTGTCCGGATAGGGCCCGCTGCCCACCGACAGGTCCTGGTTCGAATATGTGTAGGCCCCCGTGACCAGGTTGACCGGATCGCCTCCCTTCGCCTGCACCCAGGACGATCCGCCGCCGGCCGCGGCGATATTGGTGTTGGTGTAGGACATTATAGACGGGGCGTATTGGGCCGGGGGGGAATAGAAGGCTGCTAGCTGCTCGCCAATCTGGTTGAACTGGATTTCCGGCGGCGTTACGGGCGTAGCCGGGTAGCCGCCGCTGAGCCCTCCCGAGATGATGGCGCCGATGGCGGTGATATCGCCAGGGCTGCAACTGCCAAGAACGCAATCATATTTCAGGGTGTAGTAGACGCCGCCGGTCCATTGATCGATGACCACGGCCCCGTTGGTGGGGGCGATAATGCGGGTGACGAGACCCGACAGGCTGCAAGTGTTTGTCGATGCATTGTAGCCGACCGTGCTGTCGATTCTCTGCAGGGTGCTCGTGTCGTAGCCGCTCATCATCCCCCGGAGCGTGCTCTTGTAGTAGTTGCAGTCGTCCCCGGAGATGTCCGGATTGTTGATGTCGAGGATCGAGCCGGATTGGCTCCAAAGGTCGACGACCTTGGTTGTCGAGGCGGCCGAAGCGCCGGGTTGGGTCTGTTCTATGGCGCCCGACTCCAGCACGCTGATCATCGTCGCGTCGGTGGTGAAGGCGGCCGTTTCCGTGGGTGTCGGCGCCGACATGGTGGTGCCGCGGGCCCGCTGGATCACCGTCACCATGTTGATCGGCAGATCGACGAAAGGCCCTTGGGAGGTTCCTACGGTCTTCATGCCGATCACGCCGACGGCGTGGATATAGTTGGTCGTGGCTCCCGTGAGTTCCTGAACCCGCTGCTGGGTTCGCGTAGCCTCAGCGAGCCAGCTGTAGCCGAGCATGGCCAGGCCCTCGCCCAGTACCGGCTCGGCTCCGGGATTTCCGGGATTGAGGGCTGTGTTCTGCTGCATCAGCTTGCGATGCTTTTCGATCATCCCCCGATCCGCGCCGCCCCACGCCGTGCCGATGACGTAAATGGCGCCCAGTCCCGGGGTCACCTGGATCACGTCCGAATTGGTGACGTTCCCGGGCGTGAAGTCCGGATGGACGATCGACACCCGGACCGTGAGCTTGTTTCCGGTGGGTACGGCTTGGCTCGCGCTCGTCTGGGCGGCGCCGTCCAGCAGCAGGGTGGGATAGTTCGTCGTCGCATCGAACTGGACGGCCAGCCGATGGCCATAGATGTCCGACGAATTGAACGTGACAGTGCTTGCCCCCGTCAGCGCCGTGAACCCGCCGCCGCTACCGTAGCCCAATGTGAGCGCCAGGGTCGTCCGGAATGAATTGAGATTGGCGGACGACGAGGGGGTGAGTTGCGCCTTGTTAGGATAGCAGACGCTGCTGATCACGATGTTGCACAGGGTGGTCTGCCCCCACTTCGTCGCGCCCGAGGGCGGCGTGTAGGGAGGCAAAGGCGCGATGACCGACCCGCCGATCACGTCGTTCGTCGTTGCCGTCGGGTTGTTGGCCTTGAGGTAAGCGACGAGGTTATTGGCGTAGGCCGTCAGGTCGTTTCGCACGTTGGTCCGGTTGATGCCGGAGACGACGGGCGTGCCGATGCCGCTGCCTCCTGCGTCGCTCAGGAAAGTGCTCTGGCTGTAGCCGAGCGCGGTCGATCCCAGGCTGGCTATGCCGGTCGACCGCGTGGCGTAGCCAAAGTTGCCCATGAAGGTCTTGCTGGCGGGATCGAACTGATAGCTCGTTCCGCCGATGGGCACGGACACCCAGACCCAATTCACGTCGGCCCCCACCACGGCGCCGCCGCCGCCGATGTAGATGTACGTGAGCGAGATATTGAACCCGTTGGCGTTCAAAACGCCCCTGATGTCCGTGTTGACCGTGTTCGTGCCCAGCCAGTTGGTCAGCTGCGCGGCGGTCAGGTAGATCTTTCCCACTTCGTACTGCGGCGAGTAGCACGACTGCTGGAGCAGGACGTACATCAGCTCGGCTTGATCCTGAGGCGTTCCCGCCTGGTCGATCAGCGCGCCGAGGGGGCCCTTGAGACTGTCGTAGAACGGCAGGGTCTGGATGTTGTTGTGAATGTATTCGTAGATGAGATCGGGGTTCCAGTTGAGCGCGCGCGCCAGTTCGACGATCTCGTTGGGTGCGGTCGGCGGCGTGCAGGGCAGGGTCAACGCCAGGGCGGCCTTGCCGGCGGGACTACGTTTTATGGACCGCTTGGTCGCCGGCGCCTTCACCGGCGGCGTCAGGCGCAAAGGCGTCGTTCGGCTGCCTTCGTCCGGACCGGGATGACGCGCCATCACAAAACCCGGCGGCAATTGCGCGCGCGCTGGCGCGCCCCCTAGGGTGCAAAGCCCGATCGCCCAGACGATCGCGATCGCGAACAACAGGAGCTGTTTCGTGGGAGCACTAAGGTCACAAGCGGCGTTTGCTTGACGCCCACGTGAGCCCATCCGGGACATGGCGATGGCTCCCGAGCGTGCGGTCAGTGACCGGCTTTCAGCGCCGCGACCTGCGCCTTCAGCGTCTCGATCTCGGCTTGCTGATCCTGCACGGCGGCGACCAGGAGCGGCACCAGCTTCGAATAGTCGACCTGTTGCGGCTTGATCGATCCGTCCTTGTTGACCTCGTCCTTCTTGCCGGTGACGGCGCCCGGCACGACCGCCTGAAGCTCATGGGCCAGGAAGCCGTCCGACTTGGGATCGCTGAGTGCGGCCTTCCAGTTGAACTTTCTCGGTTGGAGCTTCATCAGCCGTGCGAGGCCGTCCTTCATCGGCTCGACATTGGTCTTGAGGCGATAGTCCGAGGTCGTGTTGTAAGACGTCGCGCTGCCGGTCGTCGTGATCGAACCGACGAGGCTGGTCGTGTAGTAGAAGGCGGCGAGGTTGGCGATCGTATGGTCGACGCGGCCGAGAAAAGCGGTGCCGCCGCTCGCCGCCTGGTAGGCTGAGATGATGTTGCCGTAGATGGATGACTGCACCGACAGGGCTTGGTCGCCGGACCATCCGCCCAATGAGGAGCCGAGACTGGCGCGTCCTGTGAGTTGAGCGTTGTTGATCGGCGCGAGATAGGTGTTCGCGCAGGTGAGCAGCGTGGTGAAATTGGTGTTGACCTGACTGGCGTCGGCGGTGGTGTTGTTGCTGAACATGTTCATGGTGCCGGTGCAGGTCTGGGCGAGGGACGCCCCGGCGAACACGAACCCCATGAGGGCTCCGGCGATGATGGCTCTCAGCTTCACGGCTTTCACTCCGGCGGACAGGGTGCGGGTTGGGGTTGGCGCCGACTTGTCTGGCGGCGATCTCAGCAGGATGGATGACTGTTGGACCAAAGACCTTGCCCCCAATTCGTGGGCTTGCCCGTCGACGTCGAGGTCCAGCACAGCGTCTGGGTGTTGACGTTGATGACCTGCTGGGTGCGGTTTCCGTTGGCGTCGTAGGTGTAGATAATGATGATCCCGGTGTCGTAACTCGCGGTGAGCACCCGCCCGAGGGCGTCGTAGGTGTAGACGACCGATCCGGTTGCGGCCTGGGCGATATCCGCGCCGCTCAAGGCGGCGGCTAGCGCGAGGCCCGCGAGAACCAGAGCGAGTTTTGTTTTTTTGGCCGCAAGAATTCGCATGCAACTTCCTCATGGAATTGCAGTGTGGGTCGATGAACACACCCGCCCGGCGGGCAAAGCGATGCTTTACCTATGAATATAGTCCGCGCGAACGCCGCATGACGTTCGTGAATTGGGAAACTAAGGTGTCAGGGCCGCCTCTCGGCGGCGAGTTGGCCAGACCATTCGGCCACTAAGCTTGACGGTAGCACGCCTTTTTCTTCGCGCAAGAGGAGAGTTCTCGTTAACGGCGAATATTTGGGCCGTGGACGGACACCAGGTTGTGCCATCAAGCCGGCGCCGCGCGATGAGCTTGACAGACGCCTCGTTTTCGTTCATGCTTTGTTCCAAATGAACGCCGGCGCCGCCTTCGACAATCTGCTCGACGACCCTGACGCCGAAGCCGCGGCGGACGCGGCGCGGCGGCGTGAGCTGCGCGACCTGCATCTTGAGCAGCTGGGTCAGCTGGCGCAGACGGGGATGGACATGGTCCAGGCCCTGCGCGCCCAGGTCTGCGATGGCGGGCCCCAGGTGGTCGAGGGCGACGTGGTCCTGGCCTACAGCCGCCTGTCGCGGGCGGTGCGCATGGCCATCCTCCTGCAATCCAATCTGCTGTCCGACAAGCCGCCCGCCGGCGGCTCCGGGACTGAGACGGTCGGCGACGGGCGGGACGACGACGCGGCCGACGAGATCTGGGGCCGGCCCCTGCCTGAGCCGACGGCGCGCAGGATGGGCAAGTTCAGCCGCCTGATGCGCCACATCGTCGAATGCTCGGTCGAGGCTCCGGAGCGGCTGGAACGGGTGCTGGCCGAGGCGGCCGAGCGGCTGGAGGCCGACGACGTGCGGCGCGCCATCGCCGGGCGGCCCTACGGCGAGGTGATCGCCATCATCTGCCGCGACCTGGGGCTGCAGCCCGATTGGGAGCGCATCCCGCACAAGCCCAACCGCCTCGGCTGGGCCACCTACGAGGACATCCGGATAGCCCGCGACTTCAGCGGGGCGTCCACTGCGCAGATCGTCGCCGAGATCGGGGGCGGTCGGGCCCCCGCCCCGCCCTAAGCCTCCAGTTCGATGTCCCAGTACAGGTAATCGAGCCAGCTTTCGTGCAGGTGGCCCGGCGGAAAGCGGCGGCCGTTGTCCTGCAGGGCGTGGGCCGAGGGGCGCATCGGGCTGCGGCGCGGGTGCATGTGCGCCTCGCGCGGGGTGCGCCCGCCCTTGGTCAGGTTGCAGGGCGCGCAGGCGGTGACGATGTTCTCCCAGGTGGTGCGCCCGCCGCGCGAGCGCGGGATCACGTGGTCGAAGGTCAGCTCCGCGTCCGAGCCGCAGTACTGGCAGGCGAAGCCGTCGCGCAGGAACAGGTTGAAGCGGGTGAAGGCCGGCGGCCGGTCCTGGGGCACGAAGCTCTTCAGCGACACCACGCTGGGCAGCTGCATCTCGAACGACGGCGAATGCACCACCTGGTCGTAGGTGGCGACCACGTCCACCCGGTCGAGGAACACCGCCTTGATCACCTCCTGCCACGGCCACAGCGACAGGGGATAGTAGGACAGCGGACGATAGTCGGCGTTGAGCACGAGCGCGGGCCAGCCGGACGGCGGGCGGCTAAGCACCTGCATGGCGAGCCCTCTCGTGCGAGGCCGCAACGGGGCGGATCAAGGGGTAAGCAGCAGGACTGAAGACACGCCTCCTTCCGTACGCTGAAGCGGGCGGCTTCGAATCGTCGCCCGAATTAGACGTTCGATCCAATGGACGGATTCCGCAACACCTGCATGACGGCTTCCGGCTCCGCTATGGTGCTTGGCCATGACTCCTGCGGCTTTCACGACACGGTTCGCGCCCTCGCCCACGGGGTATCTGCACAAGGGCCACGCCTTTTCGGCCCTGTGCGCTTTCCAGGCGGCGCGGGCGGCCGGGGGGCGGTTGATCCTGCGCATCGAGGACATCGACGCCACGCGCGTGCGGCCGGAGTATGACGCCGCCATCCTGGAAGACCTGGCCTGGCTGGGGCTGAGCTGGGAAGAGCCGGTGCGGCGGCAGTCGCAGCATCTGGACGACTACCAGGCGGCGCTGGACCGGCTGCGCGGGGCGGAGCTGGTCTACCGCTGCTTCCGCACCCGGCGCGAGGTGCTGGACGAGATCGCCCGCGCCCCGCATGGGCCGGGGGAGGGGCCAGAGCATCAGGTGTTCCGCGGCGCGCCCCTGCCGGCGGCGGCGGAGGCGCGGCGGGTGCAGGCCGGCGAGGCCTTCGCCTGGCGGCTGTCGCTCGATGCGGCGCGGGCGGCCCTGGGCGAGGCGGCTTGGACGGGTCTCAGCTTCCTGGAGGAGGGCGAGGGGCCCTACGGCGCGGGGGCGCGGCTGAAGGCTCGGCCGGAGCTGGCCGGCGACGTGGTGCTGGCGAGGAAGGACGTGGGCGTGGCCTACCACCTGGCGGTGACCGTCGACGACGCCTTGCAGGGCGTCACCCACGTGATCCGCGGCTGTGACCTGCAGGAGGCCTGCCACATCCAGCGCCTGCTGCAGACGCTGCTCGGACTGCCCGAGCCGGTCTACCGCCACCACCGCCTGCTGCACGCCCCCACCGGCCAGCGCCTGGCCAAGCGCGACCGCGCGGAGACCCTGCGCGAGATCCGCGCCCGCGGCGTGACGGCGGAAGAGCTGAAGGCCGAGCTGGGGTTCGCCTACTGAGGCGCCTCGGTGCGGTAGGTCAGGGTCGCCTCGCCCTCGGCCGGCACCGTCAGCGACCAGACGGCGAAGGCGCCGTCGCGGCCGTGCTTGATGCTCTCGTCCAGGAAGGTGAGCTCCGACTGCTCCAGGCGGACCTCGACCGCCGCCGGCTTGGCCCCCGCGTTGCTGACCCTGAGCAGCACCTCGCTCCGTTCGAAGGTGCGCTTGCCGCGCTGGGGATAGGACAGAGCCTTCTGGGTCGCCTGCAGGGTGACGACGCCGGACTGCCCCAGGAACAGCTGCACGCGCTGACCCACCGGCGTATCCTTCACGCGCGGCTGGCCCGCCAGCCAGGGCGACCCGTCGGTCTCGGGCTCGAACAGCGACACCGCGCCGCCCGGCAGGGCCTGGCCGAGACCCTCCGCTGTCTTGTTCTCGATCCGCAGCACGCCCTGCGCGGCCTCCGGCTGGGGATCGAAGCCGTAGGCCCGCTCCACCGAGAACTGCTCGATCCGCTGGTAGCGGACGGACGCAAGATCCAGGAAGGCGGCCTGCTTGGTCTGCTGCGCCGCCACCGTGGTGGGCTCGGGCAGGGTGTAGAGTTTGTAGTCGCCGAGGTTGCTGACGGCGGCGATCCGCGCGCCCGTCACGACGACCTCCTGGAGATCCGACTTGCCCGCCATCATCCTGACCATGGGCGCCGGAGGCGGCGGCATGACCGCCGGCGGGGGCGGCGCCCGCACCTCTTCGGGCCAGCAGCTGCGCACGGCCTCGACCGCCTCGGCCTTCACCGGCTCATCGTCGCCGGCGCGGGCGAGGCGCCCGGCCACCACCTGGGTCGGGGCGTCGCCGAAGGTGGTGCGGCCGAGGTTGGACAGGGTCAGCCAGCCCAGCAGCTTAAGGGTGCGCCCGTCGGGGTTCAGCCGCGCCACATAGTCGGCCTTCCAGCGCAGGCCCGTGGTCAGATAGGTCAGCCGGATCGTATGGCGTCCGGCGCTGGCGGTCTCGACCTCGGCCGACAGGGTGGGGGTGGCTGTCAGGCCGGGCGGCGCCCGGTCGAACACCAGCTTCTCCGGCGACCCGCTGCAGCCCAGGGCCTCGGCCGAGCCGTCGGGGTGCTGCAGCACGATGCCTTCGGGCCCCGAGCGGACCGTCACCGGGAACTCGCGGACCTGCCCCGTCTTGCGGTCCGTCCGCACCAGCCGCGCCGGTCCGCCCACCGCCTTCTGGATCAGAGTCCCGGGGCTCAGCAGGTCGAAGTCGTAGTTGCGTTCGATCAGCCGGCCGTCCAGGCCCTCGATGGCCGCGGTCTGCGGCACGATGCCGTCGGCCACCCCCTGGAAGCTGATGCGGCTGCGTCCCGCGGGCAGGTCCACCGTGCGCACCTCGCTCACCACCGCCAGGCCGGGATCGCCGCCGAACGCGTCCGCGGCCGCGCCGTAGCGAGGCGCCGGCGCGGCGCCCTGATACAGCACCACCGCCACCCGGTCGGGGCGTGCGGACGACACCTCGGCGGCGGAGGCGGGGCCGGCCAGAGTCGCGGCGGCGAGGGCGGTCAGGGCCGCGAGACCGCGCATCTCAGCGTTCCTGCTCCTCGACCTCGAAGGTGAGGGTGGTCTCACCCTCGGCCGGCACGGGCACGTCCCAGCTGAGCTGCGAGGCGCTGATCCGGCGGCTCTTGATCGACTCCTTCAGCACCTTCAGGTCGGAGGGGAAGGCGTACTGCCGCAGCTGGACGGACACCGGCTCCGACTTGGCGTTGGCCACCACGTAGGACATGGCGTAGCGCCAGTGCTTCTTGTCCACCGGCGTGCGCGCGTCCAGCGTCCGCTTGACCGTCACGTCGAAGGCGTCGCCGATGTGCAGCGACAGGTCGGACCCCTGCGGGGTGTGGCCGATCTCGCTCTCGCCGATCAGCTTCAGGGCGCCCTCGACGTCGCGCATGTAGAGGCGCACCGCGCCGGCCGGCAGCGGCGCCGCGAGCCCACCCGCCCGGGAGTTGGAGAACTGCAGCACTGATTGCACCTGCTGCGGACCGGAGGACGAGCCGAAGCCGGTCGCCTCGAATTGATAGACCCGTCTGGCGGCCACCTTGTCGGCCTCGATGAAGCCCACCTGCTTCTGCTGATTGGCCGCGATCGTGGTCCGCTCCTTCAGCGGATAGACATAGGTGTCGCCGATCTGCTGGGCGGTCCCAGCCTCGGTCCCGGCCCGCACCACCCCGCGGATCGGCCGCGAGCCGCCCGGCGATCCGGCCACCAGGTCGGCCTTCACGTCGGTGAAGGTGGTCGAGGTGTCGTTGATCAGGGTGATCCAGCCCTGGAAGTCGAGCTTGGACGCCTTCTCGTCGAACACCGCCACATAGTCGGCCCGCCAGTCCAGGCCCTTGGTCAGGTATGTGAGGGTGGCGTCCCGCCGGCCGGCCTTGGCCGAATCGACGGTCACCGACAGGGTCGGGCGGGCTCTCAGATTCTGCGGCACGCCGTCGAAGATCACCCGGGTCGGCGCGCCGTCGTCGCGCAGCACCTCGATGCGGTCGCCGATCTTCAGCACCACGCCGTCATTGGCCGCCAGCACCGTCGCGGTTTCCCGCACCTCCTGGCCGTTGCCGGGATTGGTGCGCACGATCTGCACCTGCTTGCCGACGGCCTTCTCCATCAGCTTGGAGGGCGTCAGCAGGTCGAAGTCGAAGTTCTGCTCGACGATGCCCATGTCCGGCGCCGCCAGCGACACCGTCGCCGCGTCGATCATGTTGGACACTTCGCGCAACTCGACGCGCTGGCGGCCCATGGGCAGATCCAGGCTGCGCACGTCCTGCACCAGGGCCTGGCCGCCGTTGTAGATGGTGATCGCCAGCCGCTGGTTGTCGAGCTTGGGCTCCTCAGGCGGCGGCGGCCGCACCGTCGGCGGGGTCGGCAGAGGCTGGACCGCCGGCTCCGCGGCCCTGGTCCGGGCTTTCCTGGGGACGTCGGCGGCTCCGGCCGACCCGGCGACGCTCGCCGCCGCCAGCAGACATATCCAGCGCATCCGGCCACCCTCAATTGCGAAACGGTCCTATGCAGTCAGTACGCAGCCCCTGCGAAAACGGGGTGAAGCGCGGCGATCCGGGATCGCCTCAGCCCTTGGCCAACACCGCGTCCATCACCTTCTTGGCCTGGTCGGTGGACCAGTCGGCGCCGCCGGACAGGCGCGCCTGCTCCTTGCCGGTCTTGTCGTAGATCACCGTGACCGGGATGCCGTCAGGGCGGGGTTTGAGGCCGAACACGACGTGCATTTCCGGGTCGGTGTAGAACTGCAGGCCGCCGTTGGCCCTGAGGAAATCCCTCGCCTTCTGCGCTTCGCCCACCGCGTCGACGCTGATCGCCACCACTTTCACGCCCCGCCCGGCGTAGTCCTTGCCGAGCTTGGCCAGGGACGGCATCTCCTCCTTGCAGGGTCCGCACCAGGTCGCCCAGAAGTTCACCACCACCACCTGGCCCTTGAGATCGGACAGCTTGGTGGGCTTGCCGTCGGGGCCGATGAAGGCGATGTCCGGCGCCCCGGCCCCCTGGGCCGGGGTCACCAGCTTGGCCATGGGGCCGACCGCGAGCCCCTTCAGGTCGCCGGCGGGCTTGGAGCAGCCGGAGAGCATGACGTATAGAACCGCCGCCACGGCCAAGGCGCCTG
>Ga0265327_10001341_pt1 | contig 31934 bp, 23 predicted proteins | sample 41621metaG_FD_202089 | JGI IMG/M metagenome (GOLD analysis project Ga0265327, IMG submission 202089) | Rhizosphere microbial communities from Carex aquatilis grown in University of Washington, Seatle, WA, United States - 4-16-21 metaG | ecosystem: Host-associated > Plants > Roots > Rhizosphere...
GAGACCATGAGGAAATGTGGGGCGATCACGCCGCTTCAGCCTGAAGACGGCTAGAACTATCGTTGTCGGCCAGTCCGGGATACCAGCGCTCAAAGGTCTGTCGCAGCGTTCCGTCGAGTGTCTTGGTGCGGGTCTGCAAGAGAAGATGCGCGCCGCGCCGGGTCCATTGCATTTGCTGTTTTTTGGCGAACCGCTTGCTCACTACGGCGTTAACTGTCGCCTCCACGAAGGCAGAGGAGATGCGTTCGCCAGACCGATACCGTTCGCCGTAATTAATGAGGCTGTCCACGTTCGAGGCGATATAGACGCCGAACTCACGAGCGGCCCTGACAAATTTTCGCAGATTCGGATAATCCACTTCGAGATCGAGAAGGTCGGCTTCGAGGTCCCCAATCACCTCTTGAGCCCCGGGGGCATTCCCGTGCCACAATTTCCATTTTATTCGTTCGAGTTCGCTTGTCAGTTGTGCGCCGGCTTTCTCGTCATATTGCGTGACGCCTTTTGCGAACTGGCCGAGGACGGTAATTCGCATGGTGATATGGAACCAGTCGAGGACATGCTCGCTGCAAGCGCTGATCCTCTCGGTAAGCGCCCGAACTTCCTCGCCGCCATCGGTTAGGAAAGTGATGTCCTGATTGGGCTGCATTCCTTGGCTTTTCAGCATATCGACAAGACGGCGTTTCGGCTTGCGATCGAAGCCGTGGACGAACCCGAGATAGCGCGGAGAGGCGTCCTCCGGCATTGATCGACCGACGATGACCTCAAAGTTGCTTTTCCTCTCGGTCCAGTCGCGGACGTAGCCGCCATCGAGGCCGACAACGATGCGTCCGTCTGGAATAGGCAAAGCTTCCCAATCCGCCGGACTTCCATCCATGAACGTACACCGATCCAGTGGCAATTCGGCTTCGGCGCGCTCGGCTACCCGTAGGACGTGCTGACGCACTGTCGTAGCGTTCGCGCCTTTGGAGATCGGCAGGACGTCGGCCAGGAGTTCGGCGGCGGCAGCGTAAGGAACGAGCGAGGCCCAGCGCGTTTCCAGGAAAAGCCGCTCGGGCGCAACATGATGCGGAAGGAATTCTGCGAGTGGCGATATGGTCGCCGTTCCGTTCCCCTCGTGACACGCGCAACGATGAAGTCGCGGGCTCGCCAGCCGCACGTCGCCAAACAATGTGTGGAATACAATGGGATAGCTGCCTTTGCTTCGCCTCCGGCGACCGCAGCCCTCGCAACGGCGTTGCCGCTCGGTCCATGTCTCGATCTGAGATTCGACAATGCGCTGCTGGGTGACAGCGAGGAGCACCTTGCTCTCAGAAAGCGACAGTCCAAGATCTTCAGCGCGTTCGACGCTTTTGCTCAAAGATACGAGCTCGTGAGTGCCGAGCGGCGCACCGTCATCGGCAGTGATTTGAAGCAGAATCTTCACGTGCATGACGTCTCTCCGAATCGTTGACGTCACGCCGCTTTGGCGATACGTGCTCGCATGATGGCGGACGGGGCTACCGCTAATGTCCGCCCTCGCTCGGTTTCGGACAAGGCGCCGACGGACCTAAAGTCAGCACTGCTGATGCATGAGGACGAGGTGCTGCCCTTGTTGCAAAGAGGCGTTCACCGTGCGGCGACAGAATGGCCGGCCGTTCCGCAGCTCGCGCTGCTTCGCGCGTTCAAGAACTTCTTCAAGCTGCGAGCGCGTATCAGCGTCATCGAGAACTTCAGGCCGACCTTCGATCACGGCCTGATTGACGATTTCAGCGATGACGCCGAGATCGTCGAGTGCTTCCGAGGAACACCAAGCTCCACGCCGGGCAAGATAGCCGGGCGGTCCGCCGCAATCCTCGGGGGGACAGGCCTCATGTCCATCCGCGCAAAACGGATAGGCTCGTTTGGAAACAGGCTCCAGGCGCTCCTCGAGCCTGATTTCGTGGCGCCAAGGAATGTTCAGGTCGTATTCATAGGCGAAGCGCGCGCCTCGCCGGAGGCGCAGGCTTTCCAACGTCACCTCCGGCGAACGAGCCGAAATCTCCCGAGAACCATAACGAATTGCGCGCAAATGGAATTGAAACAGATGGATGCCTTCCCAGCCCATCGCGACCTGGATCACGCCGTGCAACTGACGAAGCGTGAAGGCCGCGGGCACGTGCACCCGGCGCCACACCATCGGGCTTAGCCCCAACAGCCATACCTTGAATTGCAGTATCGCGCCGGACTCCTCCGGCTCGGAGACTGGAGATCGGACTGTTCGTCTGGGCAAAGGGGCCTCCTACGCCGCGCTTTGCTCAATGCTACCCCCGGAAATGGAAACCGTCAGCTGCCGCCCCACACATCCTCATGGTCTCCAATTGGATCACCCGATGGGGGGCGGGCCACCGTCGCGATCCATATTCGACGAAAAGGTTACCTGGAACGCGTCTCGCCGTGATCGAAAAGTCGGCCCCAGAGATCGATCTGAACGCCGTCCGGGCTTCAACCGCATCGCTCGCAGACCTTCAAACTGTCCAGCGATCCGCTGTTCGTCGACAAAGTCCGGGACATTGTCGGTCTTTATCTCTCCCCTCCCACACGGGCCCTCGTCCTCAGCGTCGATAAGCCTTCAAGCATAGACGCATGTTCTTTGTTTGTTCAGATTCACCTAAGGGTGCTATAGGATTTGGTGCTGACCAGGGGGTGAGTCGAGACGATGGCAAAGCCATACGCGGCGGAGATGGAGAAGCTCGCCGACACCTTCGCGTGGACGGTCGCGGCTGACATCGAGCCGCTGCGTAGGGCAGTCCGAACCGCAGGTTTCTCGTCGCTCCTCGCGATCGGCTCTGGCGGATCGCTAACGGTGGCGCACGCACTCGCAGGACTCCATCAGCGCTTCACCAGCAGAATCGCCGCCGTGGCGACGCCACTTGATTCGGTCGCCGAACCACTCGAAGGCGGCGTCGCGCCATGGCTGCTCAGCGCCGGCGGCGGCAACGTCGATATTCTAGCGGCGGCCAAGGCGCTTATCGAGCGCGAGCCGCGTCAGGTCGCCGTGCTTTGCGGTCGTGAGGACAGTCCGCTCGCCGAACTCTGCCGAAGGCACGCGTTCGTCGACCTGCTCATCTATCCCCCGCCAGCAGGTAAGGACGGCTTCCTAGCTACCAACTCCCTTCTTGGTTTCACCGCACTTTTGACCCGCGCCTATGCGGCCGAGTTCGGAAGCGAAACCGACTGGCTGTCCGTGGTCGAGACCATCCAACCGTTGCTGGCCGATGGCTCGATCGCGCTCGCCGCTTGGCAAGCCGCGACAGCACCGCTCTGGGCTCGTCCGACGACCCTTGTTCTCCATGGCCCCTCCGCGCGGATCGGCGCGGTCGACCTCGAGTCGAAGTTTACCGAAGCCGCCCTGGGCAACCTTCAGCTGGCCGATTACCGCAACTTCGCCCACGGCAGGCATCACTGGCTCGCCAAACGAGGTCAGGTAAGCGCGGTATTAGCCTTCGTATCGGACTACGATCGTGCGTTGGCGGACCGAACGCTCGAACTGATCCCCTCAGAGATCCCGCTCGCACGTATCGAACTAGCCGGATCTCGGCCGGCTGCCGCGGTGGCATCACTGGTGGCTGCTCTACAGATCACCGGCTGGGCCGGCGTTGCGCGGGGCATTGATCCCGGCCGCCCCGGAGTCCCTGAATTCGGACGCAGACTCTATAATCTTCCCCTCCCGCGACAACGACGTTCGGAGCAGCATCACGGGCTTTCGGCTCGGGATGCGGCGGCGATCAGCCGTAAGGCTGGCATGTCGCCTTCCCGCCTTCATGCGCTGGGGGAGCTCGACCGCTGGCGAACCGCGCTGGAGCAGTTCCGAGAGCGGCTTCGAGATGCAAACTTCGCTGGTATCGTGTTGGATTACGATGGTACGATCGTCGACACCCGTCACCGGTTCGAACTGGCGAGTGAGGATGTGACCGCCGAACTCACTCGGCTGTTGCAGGCTGGCGCTCAACTCGCGATTGCGACGGGACGCGGGGCTTCGGTTCGCAGGGACCTGAGAGCTCGCTTGCCTGAAGCGATGTGGCAGCGTGTTCTTATCGGCTACTACAACGGCGCAGACATTGCGTCTCTCGACGATGACACCGCGCCGGATGGGAAGGACGGGACATGCGAGGCATTGGCTCCACTCGCCGCCGCGTTGCGCGCGCAGCCAGAACTTGCCGAGGCGGCCGATCAGACTGACCGCTGTTTTCAGATCACCCTCCAGGCGAAACGCGCCATGCCCGAGAATCGGCTATGGGATCTCGCACACCAGGTGGTTCTGCTTACCGACGTCGCGGACGCGGGGATCACACGGTCGAGCCATTCGATCGACATCGTGGCGGCGGGGGTCTCGAAGCTGAATGTTCTAGCACGGCTTCGCGAACTCATCGGCGACGCAGACATACTGTCAATCGGAGATCGCGGTCGCTGGCCAGGGAATGACTATGAGCTGTTGCGTGGAACATTCGCGCTCAGCGTGGACGAAATCAGCGTCGATCCGGCGACCTGCTGGAATCTTGCGGAGTGCGGTCAGCGCGGCGTTGCTGCCACTTTAGAATATCTTCGCGCGCTTGAAGCCCACTGCGGCGGGCTTCGCTTCCGTCAGGCCGCGCTGCAATGAACCAAGAACTCGGTCTCAAGATTCTCGGCGAGATAATGGCTTGGAGCGATGATCGGGCCCGAGAAGAGTTTCGCTGGCTGCGATTGATAGCTCGGCTGAAGTATGACGGCTATCGCGATTTCCAGGCCGGCATGCGCTTCATCGAAAGCCTCGCGACTTGGCTCCAACAGTTCAAGCCCGAAGAGCGTGAGACCGCGTACACATTCGCGCGCCACTCGTTGGTCTATGTTGGCCCCAGCGAAATCCAGAAACTTGTCGAACAATTCTATCCCCGAACCGTCCGAGATCGACTGGTTAAAATGATCGGCGGGGAACGCAGCTTGCCGGCATACCGCGTGCTCGCCGATCCAGATGCTCGTGCGGCCGCCGATAGGCTGCGACGGCAAACGCTGTTCATGGGACTAAGCGACGGAGCCCGCATTGACATTGTTCGGCATAGCAATGCCGGACTTCTAACGAATGAGCAGCTCGTGGTCGCGACGCAGGTCGATAAAGACAAATGGCAGGATCTCCTCGAGAACATGCGCGAAGATCTTCAGGATCCGGACGCGCGGTTCCGGCTAGTCTATCTTATCGATGACTTCATGGGCACTGGCACGTCGTTTTTGCGCTACAACACCGAAAAGAATAAGTGGTCGGGCAAGCTCCTAAAGTTTAAGGAATCCGTGGACGGTGCCGTTAAGGCACTCGAAGGCGATCAAATTCTCGCGGACGAATGGGAGCTGTGCATCCACCACTATATCGGAGCCGCGTCAGCCGCGCAGGCGGTCCAGAAGCGACTGGCGCAAGCTGACGAATCGCTGACAGGGGCAGGATGGGCGAGCGCAGTACACTTCACGTTCGGGACGATCCTACCCGAGGACCTGCCGATCAACGCCGTTCCGGGTCGTTACGACGACTTTCTGAAACTCACAGAGTCCTATTACGATCCGATCATCAGGACACGTCACACTGATGTGGGTGGGGTGACCCATCTCGGTCTCGGCTATGGTGGTTGCGCCTTGCCGCTAGTGCTTGACCACAACACTCCAAACAACTCCGTCGCTCTGCTTTGGGCCGAAACGGAGGGCGGCGATCGCGCGGGTGGACACGCTCCCGCGATGCGGCCGCTGTTCCGCCGCCGACAACGGCACGCGTAGGGGAGACGATGGCCAACCCGTTCGAAAAGCGCGCAACCGAATATCTGCGAGACGATGAGGCGTTTCTCGCCGTCGTCACGCCCGAGCCGCTGGCGACCTTCTTCCAAAAGCCCGCCAAAGAAGGTCGGCTATACGATCGCTTGGCGATGATCATCGGCACGCCAGGCAGTGGTAAGACGACTCTGGCGCGGTTGTTTCAGTTCTCGACCTTGCGAACACTTCTCCGCAATCGTGACATGAACACCTATAAGCCCTTAATCGACACACTCACTGCGTGCGGGGCCATCGCCGACCAGCGGCCGACGCTGATTGGCGGCAGGTTGCCTCTTGAGGCCGAGTATCGAGAGTTCTGGGAATTCCCTTACCCTGACGAATTGAAAACGGCGCTAATGATTGCGTTGCTCCAGGCGCGCACAGTGCTCACCTGGTTGCGGAACATCCAGGCGGCTGGGATAGCGCTTGACCACGTCGAAATCGTGCCGCGCGCCGACGCCATGGCGGCGCTCACTGCCATCGGCGGAACGAGCGGATCGACACTTCTCACCCGTGCCCGTGAGGTGGAGCTTGCTATTTACCGGATCTCGGCCGCGCTGGTTCCTCCGGATATCTCTGATATTGATGGCGAGGCCGCCGCAGCATATAGACCATTCGACGTGATCGAGGCCTTTAAGATCATCGATGGCGAAGACACCTTTCAACTGCGTCCGCTGGTTATCTTTGATGACGCGCACAGTCTGCATCCGGCACAGCTCATCGCCCTTCAGCGTTGGCTCAGTCGACGTGAATTGCGAGTGTCGCGCTGGGTTCTTACGCGACTAGATGCGTTAACGCCATCTGATGTTTTGCTCGACGATGGAGCCGCCGCTGGCGTCGGCGAGCCAGGTCTTAAGCGAGCGCGCGAGATCACTAGTATCTGGATGCAGAGCGGGGAGGACCGGGCCAATCAGCGGCGCGCGTTCCGCAAAATGGCGAAAGACATGGCCGGCCGATACCTGAGCCAGATGGAGGTATTCAATCGACGCCGCCTCCATAATCTCGGTGATCTGCTTTCAACTGCGCCCGAGACAATCGCCCAATCAAAGCGCGAGAAGCTCGCTAAGCAGGTAGAAACGCTCCAACGACGTTATGCAGTGTCGGCTGATCGCCGACGTGCGCTCGAACAGGAAATAGCGGATTATCTGAAGAGTGCTGGCGAGGATGGCGAGGACCTTCGGCTTGCGATGCTCGCGATCCTGCTGGAGCGCTATGCCAAGCGAGTTCCTCAGCGAGGTCTGTTCGAGGAGAACATTGAGGACGCCGAACCTAGCCGGCCGTTGACGGCGGACGCAGGCGTCGCCGATGGCGCGCGTATTCATCTGTTACACAAGCAAGACCGCCCTTATTACTTCGGTATCGATCCACTCTGTGACGCGAGTTCCGAGAATGCGGAGCAATTTCTGCAACTCGCTGCCCGGTTGGTCTCCCAGTCGGAGACCCAGCTGATCAGGTCTAAGCCGGCGACGTTACGCAGCGGCGTGCAACACAATCTCTTACGTGAGCGGGCTGCCGAGATGGTGCGTGATTGGGACTTCCCACAGCATCAGCTCGTCCGGCGACTTGTCGAGGGGATCGCCGCAGAATGCGTCGCCAAGAGTCTCGAAGGAAATGCATCGCTCGGTGGCGGCGCAACTGCATTCGGTATCTCGCAGGACGAGTTCGATGCCATTCCGACTACCAATCCGGACTTAGCGCGGGTTCTGCAATTTGGCGTCGCCTACAACGCGTTCGTGCTGGTTCCCAACCACGGGACGAAGAAGCGCCTTTGGTGCCTAGTCGAGCTCGGGGGTGTTCTCCTGCTCCATTATGGCCTCACCCTGAAGCGCGGTGGCTTTCTCGAACGGCGCACCGACGATCTTGTTCGACTGCTGGGCGAGGTCTGAGATGCCCCGCGAACGCCGTTGGAATCCCTGTATCTCGCATCGAGGCACCGAGGTCGATAAATTCATCACGGACTATTTCGGCGACACCAGCCGAAGCGTGCTGTTGATCGCGGGCGCGGGATTCGACCCTCGCTCCACCGCCGTCGCGGAGCGGCTGTTTGCGGCTGGGGCGTCAGTACGCGCGATCTTATTTCAGGAGAATCGACCAAAGCCAGCCCAAGGGCTTATCGAGCGGGCGACGTTGAACATTGGCGCGCTCACCGCCGCGCTGGCGGACCAGAATGTAATACCGGTCGAAATCTTTGGCACGGACGGCGCCGTCGTCGGCGGGCGGAACGTTGTAAGCATTTTGTGGAAGCAAACGTTCGACGGGATCTCCGACCTAATCGTCGATACGAGCGCCCTCTCGGTCGGAACGAGCTTCCCGATCATTCGCTATTTGGTAAAGCGAATCGAACTCGGCAAGGAACCGCGGAACCTGCATGTGTTTGTCGCCCATGATCCGACCCTAGATGCTGCGATACAGTCGGTGCCGAGCGACGCGCCGGGGTACGTTCACGGCTTCAAAGGGGGGTCAACCTTAGATGGATCGGCGTCGGCGGCGAAGCTCTGGCTCCCGCAGCTCGCGGCAGGCCGTCGTGGTGCGCTTGGGCGCCTCCACGAATTCGTCGCCCCTCACGACACCTGCCCCATCCTGCCGTTCCCCGCAAGCGATCCGCGTCTCGGCGACAAATTGGCTGAAGAGTTCCTGACCGAGTTGGAGAGTGGGTGGTCGGTTGACACTCGCAACATAGTCTATGCCGACGAGGAGGATCCGCTCGATCTCTATCGGACAATCTTGAGACTCGACGATTTGCGAAAGCCCGTATTCCGCGAGGTCGGCGGCTCGCTGCTGGTTTTGTCGCCGCTTGGCAGCAAGGTGACTGCGCTGGGAGCGCTGATGGCGGCTCTGGAGCGAGATTTACCGGTCGCCTACTTGGAATCTATCAGCTACGATCTTGACGCTTCGATTCCGCCGGCAAGCGCAGCGCCGAATCTCGTGCATATATGGTTGGAAGGCGACGTGTATCCGCAGCCCCGACCGCCGCTCCATAGTGAAGGAACGACCGCGCCATGACGACGATCGCCAAACGACCCACGGTTTTCGGCACCGGGTTGATTGCGCTTGATCTTGTAATGGGCGCGGATCCCGAGTCGTCTGTCCAATCCTGGGCGGGGGGAACATGCGGAAACATTATTACTATTCTAGCGTATCTCGGATGGAAGGCGTTCCCAATCGCCCGGATGAATGGCGATCCGGCATCCGATCGCGTTAGAGCGGACCTCCGGCGATGGGGTGTCCAGCTTGACTTCACGGGCTGCACCCCTACCAGCCACACGCCGATCATCATTCAGCAGATACGCCAGGCCCAGGACGGTTCCCCGAACCATCGGTTCTTATGGTCCTGTCCGCGGTGCGGCCAACGGTTGCCCGGCTTCAAAGCGGTGACTCAAGACGCTATAGAAACGGTGGCGCCGAGCCTTTCGGGAGCGGCGGTGTTTTTCATGGATCGGCTGTCGCGCGCGGCCCTAACCCTGGCGGCTCGTGCTTCTGCGGAAGGAGCTATCGTAGTTTTCGAACCATCGGGCAAATCGGACGAGAAACTCTTCGCAGAGGCGATTCAAATCGCCCATGTCGTGAAATACGCGGATCAACGACTCGCCGCTGCTGGGGGCGCGATGCAAGGCGGTAGCGCCACCCAGGTCGAGGTGCAGACCCTCGGCGCGGAGGGTCTGCGATACCGGCACCATCTCGGGAAAAGCATCTCGGCCTGGTTTCATCTCAATGCGATCGCAGCCCCGCGTCTGGTGGATACCTGTGGATCGGGAGACTGGTGCACTGCCGGGTTCCTTACGAAGGTCGCAGCTGACGGACAAGTCGGCCTGCGGAGAGGCGGAGCTGAGACGATCCGTCATGCACTCCGGTATGGGCAAGCCCTCGCTGCGTGGAACTGTGGATTCGAGGGTGCGCGAGGCGGTATGTACGCCATGAAGCGCGAAGCCTTCAGCAATCAAATTGAAGCTTTGCTAAACGGGCGGCCAAATTTCGCTCCGGTCGAAACGAAGACTGTTTCCGGCCTGTCTATTTCCTGTCCGGCATGCCCACCCGATGCGCCTCGCGCTGCTCGTGCAAGGCTGGCTCGCGCGCGCCGATTCACTACAAAAGCTGCCGCCGCCTAGAGCGGGAACGGAGTCCTCCAGTTTATGGTTGTGGGTGGGAATATCAAGCTACTCATTTACCAACCGATCGAAAGCATTTCTTTTACGGATATTGGGTCTAGAACAAGCGGTGACGTTTCCCAATCTGCATCTTCAACTCGGCTGTATTTTACGTCGAATGGATTTCGTGTCGCGGCAGTCCGGTCGATCAATAGGTTTGCGGCCTGCTCGTCGTTGAGCGCCACCTCAACCCAAACGTCCTCTAGGGTGTCCGGAATCTGGCCGAACAGCCCGTGAATGGCTTCCAGCCTGTCGGCCAGAACCTGATGCACTCGGTCCTCAACGGAGTCTCGGTAACGCAGGTTAGCAATCCAAATCTCACTGCGAGCCTGACCGATGCGCTGAATGCGCCCCTTGCGTTGTTCGAGCCTCGTTGGGTTCCAGGGCAAGTCGATGTTTATGAGCGTTCCGAGCCGCTGCAGGTTGAGGCCCTCTGAAGCGGCATCGGTCCCCAACAGGAGCTTAATCTCGCCAGAGCGCACCCGGCCTTTCAGGAGATTCCGGTCACAACGATGGAACTTTCCATCTCGCCAGAACCCCGAACGGTTGCTGCCGGCATAGAGCCCGATATCGACGCTGGCGAACTCGGCCCGTTTGGACATCTCATCACCAATCCAGCGCGCGGTATCGTAGTACTGTGAAAAAAGGATGCAGCCGAGATCGAGCCATGCGCGTTGCGAGTCGGGCTGGGTGCCCTGCAGATACCCAATGAGGGCATCCAGCTTCGGGTCGTTGTTTCCGCCCTCTTTGAGAAGACTGAGGCAGCGCTCAAGCGAGGACTTTTCGGCGGGAGTGAAATTCTTGAAATCACTCGCTAACGAGGCCTGACGGCCGGGCAGAAGGATCGCCTCCTCCTCGACGTCGTCATCTTCGTCGTCGTCCAGCACATCCGGGTTAGCACCGAGCAATTTCGTAACTGTCCGACGCCCGGCCTCCATCGAGCTACCGAGGCGTCGTAAAAGTAGGGTCTTGAAGAACCCTGCGCCCTTGACCCGCTGCTGAAGCAACCGCGAAAACACCTCGGCTTCTTCATACGCCTCGCGAAGGTAGCCGCCGAGAGCCAGGGCGTCTTCGTCGTTCTCGCCAAACAACTTCACGCTGACTTTGGGCAGGAAATAGCCCCCTGTTGCTGGGTTAATCGTGGCTTCCAGATAGGCCCGCGTGCGGCGCACGATGCAACGAAGCAGCGGGTTGTAGGTCTCGCCGTAGCTGGGCAGCAGGCCGTTATGGAGCTGGACACGTCGGATCGCCGGCGAGAGCTTGTCCAGGCTCTCTGGCCTGAACTGCCACCTCGTATCCGCTGCGTCGAGGCTGCGCCGGATCTTGTCAAATGCCGCGCCCTCGAACCGGGACGGAAGGGGGTCCATAACGTATTGCCAACCTGCACGATCGTCATTGGTCGGGACGGCTTCGACCCCGGTTGCAATGTCCAAACAATGGCTCGCCTGGAACCAGGGACTGCTCTGCGTCCAGCCGCCGAGCACGCCGTCGTTGCCATGAGACAGAATATGGAGGAGGTCCCAAGCTTCAACCGGATGTAGTTGAACCGGCGTGGCCGTTGCGAGGAGCATGCTCTTCGTTCTGGGGCCGATTAGCCGCAGGAAGGCCATCAGCTTATTGGGATCAGCCTTCTCATCGATTTCCTCAGCCTTGGCATCGACCTTTGGGACCTCTCGTCGGCGCGCCCGGTGCGACTCGTCGACGATCACACAAGCGTACTGTCGGCCGAGTAGCTGGTTGATCGCCTCAGATTGCCCACGGATCACGAGCCCCTGCGACACTAGGCCAATCCGCCGCGGACACTTGCCAAGCGTCCTGGCTCCGTCTGAGGGATACTCCACATCATTCTCGTCGACCCAAGCCCGCCCGTTCCAACGCGCTGACGGCAACTGCAGGAGTTCCATCAATTCGTCCTGCCACTGCTGGAGCAGCGGCTTCGGGGCGAGGACCAGAATCGGGCCGCCGTCTGGATCGTCCAGAGCAATCAGCAGCGCAGCCATTGCAAGCTGGACAGTTTTTCCCAGACCCACCTGATCCGCGAGGACAAGCCGCGCTCCGCCCAGCCGGTGGCGTTCCAGCGCCAGCCTGGCGAAATACTTCTGATGAGGCCAAAGCCCCTGTTCGCGCCGATAGACCGGGGTTTCCACTGCGGCAGCGGCGGCCACAGTCGTCGTGTCAGGTATGGCCTTGAGGTCTTCTGGTTCAATGACCTTTCGCTTGATGATTCGCTGCAGGTCCTGGGCGATGAATGGACAGCAAGCAAGATCGACTGCGCGAGGGTCGTTCCAAAGAGCGTCGAACTCCTCCTGCACCCAAGCAATCGCTTCTGGAGAGTCGTCTTCCCACAGGAGTTCGTAATTCACCTTCCAAGCAGATCCGCTTTCATTGACACTGCCGAGAAATGTTATCGCAGAGCCGTCGGCACGCCTCAAAACACCGGCCTTGCCATGGATCAACCCAAAGGCGGAATCGGGTAAAACGCGCACCTCTACCTTCCGGTTAGTTAGGGCGTCATAGAGCGCCCGATAACGAGGCATCGCAATAGGTGGGGCATCCTCGGGCTTCCCTAAACACCAGCTGCGACGCAGAGCCGCCTGGGCCGCCGTAGCGGTGATTACATCCTGGGCGTCAAGGTCCGAGTTGCAAATGATGCGCACAGGACCAGCCACGTTGGTTAAAGCTTCCCCAGCCACCTCGAAGAGACTTGAGCGGAAGTAGCCCGCAATCCGATCATACGAAACTGCCCCATCCAGGCGTTTGACGAGCACCGTATGGTCAAGGCGGCTGCGACGGCTGGAATGGCGCTCCAACATTAGGCGTGGTCGTTACGCAAGCGGCCAGCAAGAATGCGCGCGGCCTCCGAGTCCTCCAACCATTCCCTCATTCCCTCGGCATTGCCCAGCGCGGCAAACCACTCGAGTAGACCGACGAAGCCCTCGCGTTTGCCCCAGTAAGCTTGGCCGAACGTGTCTCGAAGATACCGGCGGCCAAGCTCTGGGCTGTTGTCCGCGACAGCGGTCTCCCGAACCGCGAACATAAGGTGTCGAAGTGGTGATGTTGCGAAGGGATGCGGCGCGCCGGCGGCGGCCCGACCTCGTCGACCCGGAAGCACTACATCCGTCGCGTCGGAGCCCTGTAGGTGTCCCAACAGGCTGGATGACAGCCCGCTCGGCGTGAACATCCGGGCGCCATTGGCCTTGTCGTTTTTCAGAAGCGGCTTGATGTCCGTAACGCCAAAGCCCCTCGCCAACTCTTCGTACATACCCTTGCGGCGTTCGCCTCGACTCTCAATGTCAAGGGCTCGCAAATAGTACCGTTCCACCAGCGACAGATCGCGCCATGAATTGTCCAGGCCCCTTGGAATGAGAGTGTTGCACGCAATGCCGAGCGCACGTTCGATGACTGTCTCGAAATCGCTTTTCTCGTTCTTGGTCCGAACAGCAAAGACCTCATGTTCGACGTCACGACCGTCGAGGTTGCCGTATTGGGTTAGGACTTTGAGTGCAGCGGCATACGCAGCAAGTTGATAATCAGCGTCGTTGAAGTTTGGTTCTCCTCCCTCGTCTAGCGCCTGCATGGAAACAATCTGACGCTTCACCTCGTCCTCAACGAGCGGATACACCTCATCGAGAAAACCCGGCTCGCTAGAAACACGTTTGCGCAGGACCAGACAGACTGTGCCTTGCACATAGTTACCCTTCTTGATGCCAGCTGCTTCGGTTTCTGTGCTTATCGTCCATGCGGCGGTGGCTTTGAGTCCGGCCGCCCAAAGGATCATGCCGAGGTCCGCCCAGACCGCCGGATCTTGATGGGTAAACATTACCATCTGTAGGCCGTTGTCCGGCATGTGCTCGGCCAAGTTTTGGTAGATCTCTACCATCGAGCGACGAAAGTCGTCGCCATCGCCTCGCACGGCGAGTTCCGCACGGGCGTCGGGAATCCATTCGGGAAACGCCTTAGCTAGTTGCTTGTCGTGCCATGCAAGGAAAAAGTCGCCGAGCTCGTGGTAGTTGACCGCATCGGCGTATGGAGGATCCGTGATCCATAAATCGCAGATGTTAACTATGTCGCGAGCGTCAATAACCTCAGCGCGACTGTTATTCGCAATATTTATTAAAGGTGCTTTCTCAAAAATTTGGAAAGTTGGCCCGATTTTTTCCAGCGATCTCCCTGAATAACTCATCATTGTGTTCAGCGCTTGGTTGTTAAAAGTTTGATCTCCTTTTTCGTTAGATCCATGCCACATCCAAGCGCTGCCGCGAGAGTCCCAATTCGCTATTCTACCTAGACCGAGCAAGCACGCCACCTTCACTGCCTTTGAATTCGCTAACCTGCTGCTGATCTCCGCCAGCAGCCCATGCGTCAACATCTGCCTGGGCGTAAACAAATGATGCCAATGGGTCCAGCCGCGCTCGCGATATAAGCGCGCAGTTTCGTCGCCGGCTTCAGGAATCACCTTCGACGGAATGAACCCCTCGCGCTGCCAATCGGTAAAGCGTTCGCGCAGCAGCTCCAGCACTTTGGCTTCACGCGCCATGTCAGCAGCGTCGGGGGCGGCGTATCGGCGTCCGCCGTGGGCATTGACCCAGCGGATGCAATAGAGCCGTTCCTGAAACACGTCGCCGGGGCGCGGAACCACATCATCATTGCTCCACCGGCGCAAGCCTTCGGGGCCGCGCAACGCCTCCGCCGACCAGGAGCGGTTAGCATCAAAGGGATCAAGAACTCGGCTCTCGGCCACCGTCGCGCCCTTCTTCTCCTTATAGAGTTTCAGTTCGGCATCGTTGACGACCCGAATCTCTGGCCGGAGGCGGTCTGAACCGGTAACCTGCTGCCACCGAGCGATCACCTTGGATTTCTCGCCGATCAGCCAACTCGGGGCCAGCGGGATGAAGTAGTCACAGCCCTCGGGTTTTACCTCCACGCAGTAGAGATAGGCATCAGCGCGTTCGCCGTGCTCATTGTGTTCGATGCCCCATGCGGCGACTTCTCGGTCGGCGGCGGCGAGGGCTTCCGCCTGCACGCGCATCACTTCTTCCTGCACCCCTTTGCCACCGCCGAGCAGATTCAAACTCGCCCAAGTGAGCAAGCCAGCTACGGGGTTGAGGTCGGACCCAAAGGCCTCGCAGCCGATGCGAGCGGCTTCAAAGGGAATAGACCCACCGCCGCAAAAGCTGTCCCCCACCCGGGGCGTGTGGCCGAAGGAGCGCTGACCGAGTTGTTCGACCAAATCAGGCAATGACTTTGCGTGAGTTCCGAGGTGGGCGTTGATCTCGACCCACGTCGCCGTGGATGGACCGGCGACATTTTCGGGGCGTTCGCACTCGCCAATGCGTTCAGCGTAGGGCAAACGATCGAAGGCCGCGCGCGAGGTCTTGCGCTGAAAGGCGAGTTTGCAGCGATCCCAAGCCCCGGCATCGTCCATGGTGAGAATCTTCAAGAAGATCTCGCGGTCACTTTTAGGGTTGTCAGAAACGGGCATGAGCATGCCGAGGATCGACGCCCGAACTAGAATGAGTGGCTTGCGACCCCACCACTTTCCCAGACGTGTGAGCGTCTGCCCATTGTTCGCCTTGCGCTCTTTGTAGGCTTCGGCTGACAAACGGGCGATCGGGAACTGTGTTTCGATAAACGCGGGCACAGCCAGAACTCCAGTCAAAGCTTCAAGGAGAGCTGGGAGTGCCCCAAAAGCTCACGACGGGCCCGGGGAGGTACCCCCTCGCCTTTTACAAAGGTATTGTCTACGATCGCAGCCCGTAGCGCCTTGCGCCAGCCGACGCCCGTTTGCAGGGCCTGGCCTGTCGTCGCTACCGTCATGGTATACAGCCACCAGCGCTCTTCAGGGGCTAGCGCCTCCCAGTTATGGAGCGCATTCGGGATATCATCCGGAGTAGCCTCTTCAACAGCCCAGCAAAGAATGCAAAGCTCTTTGCCGAGTGAGGGGTGCACCGGGATCGGCTTGGTCGGGTTTTTCTGGAATTTGGCCGGCGGCAACCCATTCGCCCGCAAGCGACGATTTGCTTCCTCCCAGAACCCGGGCGCTAACGCCAACCAACGCGTCCGGTCGATCAGCACGCGCAAGGATGGGTCGCTTGGCGAGGTTGCGGCCGTCTCTTGCATACCCAAATGGTTAAGCTCGCTGCCGCGGTGCTCGCTAATGCAAACCATGTCACCGCCGCCGGTACCCTTGGGAACGTCAATCAGGAACCCATGCCGGGCTTCGTCCGGAAGGAAGCCAAGGCCGATGGCCTTTCGCGAAGGGATCGAGGGCGAGCGAGCCATGCACTACTGGCCCACTTTAGCTGCGTTGAACTGCTGATTCGTCGTTTTGAGCCAGTCGAGCAATCCTTGACCTGTCGAAAAGCCAAAGGAGCCAATCGTCATCCTAAGGCTGCCGTCACTGACCAATTCTTGCAGTTTCTCCGCAAGTGTTTTTAGAGAGACCGCGTCGTAACCAACTTGAATGGAACCTGAATAGTCGATGTTTTGCTCGCCATCGCTGCTTTCGGCTGTGAGACTGATGTCGAAGGCTCGGACACCCGGGGCCTTCTCCAATCGCTGAATGATGTCCCAGACCGCCCCGGGGTCATCTAGCTTCGCTTGCTGAGTCCATCGAGCGGGCTTGGCGAGATCGATGAGCGGGCGTGAATCTTCGCCGCGTTCAGGTGCCGGAATCCGGATGGTTTCCGAGTTCAGTTCGTATTCAGGGCAAACGGCCATCGCGCAGATAACGCGTGCGTTCGCCGGCACGCGGAACCTTCCATCGTAGCTGGCATGTCCCGGGCTCGTCGGCGATGATCCGTCGGTCGTATATCGAATAGCGATGCCGTTGGCTTTCGGAAGCGCGAGAAGCTCGACTTCGTAATGATCGCCACGGTCGTGGATCTGATATTTTAGGCGGAGCTTAGCCGTCCAATCCTTTACAGAGCTGCAGCGGCCGAGGTCATTCGGATCGACGGCGAGGAAACGATAACGCAGTCCGGTAGCCTCGAACCGATTTGGTGTGGGCACGGGTGATGATGCGCGCGTCGGTTCGGAATTACCCGTCTCATAGACCACTGCGGGCGCATGAAGCGGCTCTATTTTGAGATATGTGACCCCATCGCCATCGTCCGCAACCGAGAGCTCCCGGATCGAAACCTCCGGTATTGGCGGCGGGAAGGGGCCACGACGAATATGGCTGCCCTCTTCCCGCCAATGATCTCGGCGCAGGCACTCTGCTTTCAGGTCATCCAAGGCCGAGAGCTTATGGAGCGGCCAGCTCGTGTTGACAGCTGCAGCACGCTTGAAGTCCGACCACAGGACGATTTTGGTTTCCGCCGAACCAAAAAGGCGTGCCTCAGCACGGGAGCGGAAACTGTCGTCGTCAATCTTGGTCGTGAATTTCTGTGCACCCTCTAGTGTATTGCGGATGGTAGCTTCGCCGTTCTGGTTGCCTGCGAATGACAGGTCTGTGCCGGTCGTACGTAGCGCAGAATTGATCGACGGGTAGACGATCTGGTCGAAGGCCTCCTTGAGCGCCGCAGTAAACTGCAAGCCGACCCGGTCCCGAAGCGCGTCGAGCGCGCGCCATTGTGGGTCGTCCGAGGGAGTGCTTTCACTCTTGAGCTCGTCCTCGATGCTTTGCAATGCGCGGGCCTGCCGCGCGGAGTCGAGGACCTTTTGAAACGTGTCTCTGGACCCGGTCAGGAATAAGACCCGATTCTTATATTGCTGCTGTCCCCACCAATTCTGCCAGTCTAAGGAAATCGGCAGCTGGTTCGCCTGCCCGCCCGGGCGGACGATGACGAGTGTAGTTTTTTCCTGCTCAATTTGAACTTGGTCCAGCGGTGGCAAAACTTTGATTACCTGATAGCAGTCGCGGATTGACGGAGAGAAGTATGCCTCCAGATGCTCACGAAGCATCCGATCCACGGTTTCTGCATGCAGGGAGAGCGCCGTTGAACGTAGTTTTGCAGCTAAGTTTTGCTGGTTCTTGAAAAAGAGGCGACCGTCTGGGGAGTTGTGAAGATACCAGGCCCGCGTTGCGAGCTTGTCCAGGACGTTGGCCTTGAATGTGCTCAGGTCTCGCCCGGGGCGCTGGAGGCAGTCGACAAGTTGATATTCACGCAAGCCATGGATGGCGCCTGGCGTTGTCGACAGCGAAGCAATGAGAATAAGCCGTGCGGCATCTGATGCGTCGGAATTCCCATTGGTGATATCGATCTGCTCGACTTCTGAGTCGCCGCCGTGGGCGACGTCATGCGCGATTGCCTCACTGAGCGAGGGATTGATAGTTCGTACCTCAGACGCGACTTCGTCGAGGTTCAAATCGAGGTCGTACGGATGGATCAGATCCATGCCGTCGGCCTTCTTGGAATTCCAAAGGCTGGAGACCACCATCTGCATGAGGCGGATGACGCCCCTGGTTTGCTGGAACCCTTCGTTCTCTTTGAATTTCCCGACCAGCTCGCGAAGGTCCGGGTGGAACGGGTAGGAATCGAGGATCCGGATGTAGAGCGACTCCGGCGTTGTCGTCGTAAGGCCCATCTTGTGCGCCTCGCGAAGCGCTTCACGGTAGGCCTCGGCGATCCGCTGAACCTCTTGATGAGGCCCGACGCTCTCGAAGAGGCGCTTGCGCAAGATGTGGTAGAGTTCGTCCCCGTTCGGATTGACCGGCGTGATTGGGACAGCGATCCGCCGAGACTCTGAAGTGATGCCCTGAATGGCACGGTTCAGCGCCGCCTGCAGGCTGGATTGACCCACACTGAAATTCGTTCCCGCTAAATCCGATAGGACAAGACAGACGTTGTCCATGTCAGCCACGGCAACGAACAAGTTGGCTAGCGCCGCTGTCGTGACAACGCTGAGGTCTGCGTTTCCAACGGGCACGGCAACCGCATATTCGAGGTAGGGTGGGAGCTCGTCCAGGAACAGCACCAGCGGATCACCCCCAAGCAGCTGCTTCCAAGCCTCAGGCCCAGGCGCGCTCAAAAGCGGCGAGACGTACGCAGCGAATTGCTCGCCCTTGCCAAGCTGCTCCGCGATCGATCCCCAAATTCCACCGGCGGCGTCGGTGCTTCGACCATTGAACCCTGCCACGCGGCAACGGCCCAGTTTGGGAGCTGCGTTCTTGTCACCAAGGACCGCGTTCCGCAACTCTGGATCTTTAGCCAACAGACCGAGCGCTATCATGCTGTGGGTCTTGCCACCACCCATCGCCTGCGAGAGGAGGAAGACAGACGATCCAGCCCCTGTGCCCGACAGGTGTCGCAAAGACCTGTCTACGAGAGTTTCCATCCCCGCGGTGAAGTAGTTTTCTTTGAAAAACTCCGCGCCATGTATCTTCCCCTTCAGGAAGGTGTCCAAACTCAGGACCGTGGCCCGCCTATCCGCAACGAATACGGAAGCTCTCGGCTTACAAAGGGTCTGAAGCGTCATGAACAGGCGATCCTTTTAAAGTCCCGAGAATAGTCGGCCGCACAATCGGGTCCGATTATCCGGATCCTGCCACGTTGGATGGCACCCAAAAGAGATCGGACTGCCCAGTCCATATCGATTGTACTAACGGTCTGACTCGTCGAAGGACGACTCGGGCGGAGCGTTTAACGTGTCCAGCGCATTAGCCGTTCATACTCCTCAATGGCCAACACGACGCGAACAATTCTGTCGTAATTAGTGATGGCGACAGGAGCAGCTCGCTCCATGTCCACTGGTTCACCAAACTTGTCTTGGCGTCGGCCGCAGAGACCGCTCGCATCCGCCCCCCATCATGGAGCCATTAAATAGCCAATTTGAACAAAAACACAATGGTCCGGAACAGCAGCCATAGGTTCACTCGACCACCAGCACTTCCCCCGCGATTGGTAGGTGCAGGGCCAGCACGATCGGCTTCGGCTCTTGCAACGCGGCGATGATCGCCTCTCCATAGAGCCGCAACTGGTTGGCATGCTTTCTAGCTTGATCGAGCCATTGGGAGCGAGCGCCGGGGAAGCTCTTGTGGTCGAAGACGACGATGACGTCCGGCGTCTCGAGGAAGACGTCGATGCGTCCGGACAGCGTGCGATGCCCAATGCGATAGGTTATCGGAGCCTCGCGCCGAAGGACGGCGCCCGGCCATCGCTTATCGACGAAGGCGCGGAAGCGGGCGCCCATTGTCACCACGTCCCGCGAGTCGAGCCCGGTGACACCCCACGCACCGAGCAGGCGTTTAGCGAGGGCGTCGCGCCGTTCGTCGGTCCACGTAGGATCATCGGCGGCAAGGAAACGATGCAGGGCGTCGCCAACACTTGTCATGTCCGGCGAGCCAGCGAATGGTAGCCTGGCGCCGAGATCGATTTCTTCGACGATGCGGGCGTCCTCAAGGACGCCTTCGCTACTCGGCTTCAGGGCGAGCGGCGAGAAGGACTGCGGCTCGACAGCCGGACTCTCGAAGGCGCTCGCGAGAATCGCCGAAACTGCCTCGTCGTTGGCGACAAACGTGGCGACACGGACCGCATGGGGATTTCCGTTGACCTTGACGGTGTCGTCACCGACGGCCGGCGCGACAAACGCCTTCTCGCCCGAATCCGACCGCAACTCGTCGAGCCAAGGCCAATTGCTCGTCTTCGATTTCGGCAAGGCCAGAATCAGATAGTCTCGTGCGCGCGTGGCGCCGACATAGAGCAGCCGGGCCCTTTCCTCGCGCTCGGCGCGCGCCGCCGCCTTTCCCTCGTCGGAATTCGCTGCGGTCGCGTCGAGGACGACATCGCTCTTCTGCGGGCCGAACGGCCAAGGCCAGAAGCGAAGCCACCTGCCGGCCAACGGATCGTTCCAGTCGATCTCGCTTCCCGCCACGTCGCTGGCGACATGCAGGCCGAACGCCTTGCCCTTGGGCTCGTCGTTGAGGTCCGCGAGGACGACGAAAGGCCATTCGAGCCCTTTGGCGCCATGGTAGGTAACGACCGTGACGGCGTCCTCGGCGCGGCTTTCCGGTTGCGCTGCCTCCTGTTCGCCGAGCCACGCGCAAAGATCGGTCGCGGTCGTCGGCGCCCGGTTCTGTTGACGGTCCGCCTCGTAAGCGGCGACGAGCTTCCGCAAGGCTTCGAGGTTGAGGAGGCGATCTTCGACGTTCCCCCATCTGCGGATGGCCTTGGAAACGCCGCCGAGTGTCAGGACGGCGTCCACGAATTCGAGCGGCGTCTTGTGCACGCCGTTGTCGGCGAGGGCGCGCAGATCGTCGGACAGGGGAACGAGCGCTGCGATGGCCTCGGCGCGGTCGTCTTGGAGGCTTGCTTCGAACCACGCCGGTTGTTCGAGGCCTTCGTGGAGGAGATGCGCGAGTTCGGCGAGCGCCAGCGTGTCGCGCCGGTCGGCGCACCAGCGGAGCGCCGCGAGGGCGAGGCGCGCCTCGAGTGTTCCGAAGAGCCCGCCGCGTTCGATCGCCACCTTCAAGCCGTTCGTCGCGAGCGCGTTGGCGACCTTCAGGCAGTTGTCGTTCTTGCGACACAGGACGGCGATGTCGCCTGCGTCTAGGGGGGCGGCCGCACCGTCGCGGGCGACGGTCCATTCGCCTCCGTTGGCCAGCGCCTCCTTGACGCCGGCGGCAAGTGCTGCCGCGCGCTTGTCGATATTGCTTCCGTCGAGATGCCAGACGCCGAGCGGGGTCCGTTGTCCCGGAAGATCGGCGCGCTCGACCTCGCCGATCCGCGTCGCCTCGGGCGGCAATCCCATTGCCGCGAAGGTGGGTCCGAAGGCGTCGTTGAAGAAGGCGACGAGGCCGGGACGGCTGCGATAGTTCTTGGCGAGCGTATGGGCGCCGCCGCCGGTGGCCTGCTGTATCTTGGGAGCGACATGGGTGATGAGGTCGGGGTCGGTGCCGCGGAAGCCGTAGATCGCCTGCTTCGGGTCGCCGACCCAGATGCTCGACTTGGCGATCCGCGACATCGCCACGAAGACCGCGAGCTGGAGGGGGCTGGTGTCCTGGAACTCGTCGACGAAGACCGATTCGATGCGTTCCCTCAATTGCAGGTCGAGGTCGGTATTTTCGAGAAGCTTCAGCGCGAGACGGTCCTGGTCGACGAAATCGACGAGACCCCATGCCCTCTTGTGATCCTCATAGGCGCGCATGGCCTCCGCCGCGCAGGAGAAGATCGCCGTGACGTATCGTTTCACCTGCTCGAGCAGGCGCGGGTGACGCGCGAAGGCGGATGCCGCTTGGCGCAGAGGTTCGAAGTGTTCGTCGTCGGCCTTGGTTCCGGACGCCTTGGACAATTTTGCCCAAAGCTGCCACGGCAGTTCGTCGACCTTGCGCTTGCCGGCGATGTCGCGCACCTCATCAAGGGATTTGATCGTCCCTTTCGTCACCCCATCGGTCGACTGATAGCGAGAAAGCAATTTGTCGATTTCGGCGCGAAGCGTCGCGTCGAGGCTTGCCGCCGTCTCGCCGGGGAGTGGCTCCTGCATCAGTTTCGCGAATCCGGCGATGGAGCGTTCCGCGCAAACCGGCAGGGCGTCGGCGTCGACGTTGTTGGCGCGCGCGAGATCGACGATCCTGCCGACGTCCGCGCTCCATGCGCCGTCCTCGTAACCGAAGACGCGAGCCAGCGACGCGACCTGGTCGGCATGCTTGCCGATCGAGGCGTCGGCCGCTTGTAGGAAGACCCTCGCCGCCGCGTCCTGCTCGATGATGTTCACCACCGGCGACAGGCCGAGTCCGAACGCGAACTCCTTCACCAAGCCGCCGCAGACGCCGTTGATCGTGCCGATCCTCGCGCCGAGCAGACGGACGGCGTTTTCGGCGTCGCCCTTGGCGATCAGCCGTTCGCGGGCGCGCTCGCGCAATTCGCCGGCGGCCTTCACGGTGAAGGTGCTCGCGAGGATGCGCTCCGCCGCGCGTCCGGATTCGATTTCCGCCTCGATGCGGGACGTCAGGTCGTAGGTCTTGCCCGTGCCGGCGGACGCGGTGACGATGCCGACCTTGTGGGAGGCGTCCGAGGAACTCATGAATTCACCCCACAGATTTTGGCGTAGTCGCAATACCTGCACATCGGCTCGAGCAGCAGGTAGGGGGCCGCCTCCTCCGGCTTCAGGTCGCCCGGCTCGAACGTCGCCAGCACCTTGCCCGCCTTGATGTCGTCCATCGCCGACGCCCAGGAGGACGCGACCCTGTCCCACGTCTCCTTGGGGCTCGGGCCTTCGATCACGGTGGCCATTCCGCCAGCAAGACGCGCGCCGGTCAGGAAACGCTTCTGCCGCAGCATAAAATATCCCGTATCGACATCGACCTTCCCCTCGGCCACGTGGCGCGCATAGATCGAGATCTGGAACGCCGAGCCGTTCTTCAGATCGTCGCGGCGCCACCTTTCGCTGCGTTCCCATTTGAGGTCGATGACGACGAACCGCCCCTTGGGATTTTTGGTCAGGAGATCGATCCGACCGCCCACGCCGGTTTCCGGCGACAGCGTATCAGGAAGCGAGAAATTGACCTCGACGCCGACGATGGTCAGGCTCTCGGAGCGCAGGAAGCGCGCGAGTTCCGCAAGGGCTTGGGGGATCGAGCTTCTCGCGGCGGCGAGTTCCCCCGCCGCGCCTGGCAGGAGCAATGTCGCGGCGATTTGCGGCAGCAGTTCTTCGAGGCGCTTCGCGGCGAGGGACTCTATCGCCCCGGCTTTCGGCGGCTCGCCCGGCAGGAAGATGTCCTGCGCGACCTTGTGCGCCAGCGTGCCCACCAGCTTGTCCATCCTCGGCAGCGATTGCCTGACGCCGGGTCGGACCTTGCCCGCGTATTTGAGCGTCCAGTTCAAGGGGCAGGCGAGCAATGTCGTCAACGACGTGGCGGACTCCAACTCGCGGGCATGGATGGCCTCGGCGGGCGCCGTCCATACGCGGCGACTGCCCGGCGGGGCGATTGCCGCCACCGGAATCCGCGAAAGCGTTCGACCGGCGAACGCCGGAGCCTCCCTGCCCAAAACGTCCTCGGCGCGGAAGGAGATCTCCTCGAGTATCTTGGGCCGCTTCGCGACCAGCGAATGCCATAGCGGATGCGCCTTGGTCTCCGATCCGCCGGCCTGCGCCGGGCGGATCAGGAGGAGCCTGTCCCGGCCGTATCGCAGGGGACGCTCCCACGCGGCGGCGACGCGTCGCAGCGCGAGTTCGGGATCGTCCAGCGGGCAGCCGGCGTCCTTCAGTGCGGCAAGCTCCAGCACGTTCCAGACGGCGCTGGAAGTCGCCTCGCCGACGTCCGCGAAATGCCACCAGACGACGGTCTTGGCCTCTCCCCACAAGGCGCCGGGATGCGAGACGGCTCGCCACGGGGCGGCCTCGGCGACGGCAGTCGGGTCGGAGACGCCGACCCCGATCGCCTGTTCGATCATGCGCTCGATCAGCAGGCGGTCGAGCCTGCCCGCCTCGGTGGCGTCGATCGCGGCGGCGAGTTCGCCGGCGATCTGCGCGAGGGATCGAAACAGCGGGTCGTCCGCCGCCGCGGATCGCTTGGTGGCCCATGCCGATACCAGCTCGGCGATTCCCTTCGCCGCGGCCCTCGGCATCCCGACTAAGGGGTCGTGGCGCTCCGGCTCGACGAATTCGCGCCATTCGGCGAGGCGCTTGGCGAGCTTTTTCGCGTCCTCCTCCTCCTCGGCAAGCTTCCTTTCGATCTCGACCCATGCCGCTTTCCACTCGTCGCTGCCAACACCCGGCGACCCGGCGACGACATTCGCCAGCAGGTTCGCGGCGGAGCGCGGCAGCGGGCCGATAGGGAGTAGCAGGAAATCCAGCAGCCGTTTCGGGTCCGGCGGCTCCCAAGCCAAGGCGAAGGCCAGCGGCAGCACCTGCAAAAGCGACCGGTGCGGCGACTGCGCCGACGCTCCGAGGCGCGGAAGGCCGACCATGGCGAGGGCGTGATCGAGTAGCGCGGTGTCCTTGCCGAGGACGAAGACCAAGCCTTCGTTCGCTTTCGGATCTGCGGCGAGCCACGCAGCCAAAGCTTCCGCCGCGACAAGCTCCGTGTCGGCGGAAAGAAGTGTCAGCGAATCTTCGCGTGCGTTTCCTGGCTGCGCGCCATCGGATTGCGTGACGCAGGTTCCAGAGTGCTCCAATGCGTCCAGCAAGGCGCGCCAGCCGACCGGCAACAGCGCGCGGTCGTCGACCAGCGTGACGGAAGCCAACGGTAAGCTCGGCGCGTCAGCGAGCGCATTGGTGGCGGCGCGCAGCCGATCCGCGCGCCCGAACGGCAAGTCGGGACCGGCCTCTTCCGCCGCCGCGATGTCCGTGAGGCGTTTGCGCCCCAGACCGGCTTGCGGGCGCCATCCCGCCTCGACCAGATCGTCCCGCCAGCCCAGCAGCTCGCGAGCCGCCGACCATGAGTCGACGCCGAAGGATTCTGACCAGAACCTGTTCGCTCCCGCCGCTTCGATCTTGCGCCGATAGATTGCGATGCGCTTGACGGCGGCGACTTCCGGACGTCCGAGACCGAGCATCGTTTCGACATGGTCGAGCAAACGCAGCGGCCCGACGACCTCTTGGTCGACCACGGCGCATCCCGATCCCGGATGTTCCGGCCACGCGCCCGCGTCGGCGAACCATGAGAAGACGAGGTGCATGAAGTCGCCTCCAGAACGACTATCGGTAGACGATGCCAGCGGCGGTCAGCTCCATTTCGCCGTACGGTTTTTTCGCGTCAGGCGACAGATGGCTTCAGGTGAAGTCGTCAAGAAACTCGGGTGCGGTTTCCAGCCGCCGCGCTTTGATCTTGATTTGGGCAGATTGATGCTCGCATGGATCCATGGGGCGTCAAGCGTCTAAATGCAGAGCCGATCGTGGGGCCAAGGGGGAGAGGCACGAAAAGGTCCGACCCACCTTAAGGCCCTTGACGCGGCCGGGAAATACGCTGATTTATGCTATACGCTATATCAGCGTTACCGGAGCCCGTCATGACCTCCCGCAATTTTTTCGTCATCTCAGGCAATGTCACGCAAAAACCCCGTCAATTCGTGGGCAAGGCCGCAAAAACCGTGGTCACCGTCGCCGTCGACGAATTCTGGACCGACAGGCAATCGGGCGAGCGGAAAAAGCGGACGGAATTCCTGACCGCCTTCACCTTCAATGCAAAGATCGGCGGGTTCCTGGTCGACAAAGTGAATATCGGCGATCAAATCACGATCGACGGCCACATCCGCGCCAACAGCTATGAGAGGAACGGCGAGAAGATTTACACGATGGACCTCGAGATCGCCCGCCTCGACTCGCATCCCGCGCGCACCGACCGCGCTCTCGACGACGAAGCCGCGTGAGTCGGTTTCGCAAAATCCTGTTGGCGGCGGCCCTGTGTTTCCAGGGCTTTGCGGCGCGCGCCGAAAACGCGGCAAGCGAAGGCGTCTACACGCCCAAAGCATTGAGGCAATCGACTCCCATGCGCGTTGAGGTCATCGACGGCGTGACATTTCGCGATATCGAAACCGGGCTGGTGTTCCGCCTTTTCGGGGTTGACGCGTGTCAGCGCGATCAGATTGCCAATCTTGGACGCCAGCCCTGGCAGTGCGGCGTCGCCGCGATCGCCTGGCTCACAACCGCGACCCTCAACAAATGGGTCTCCTGCAACTCCCTGCGCGAAAAGGACGGGCGGCGCATCGCCCGCTGTTCGTCGTCCGAACATAGCGATCTTGCGGGCGATTTGATCAAGGAGGGCCTTGCCGTATGCCTTCCTGACAGCGAGGACCAGCGCGTTCGCTCCTACATCCTTGACCAGGAACAGGCGCGGAAAGCCTACAAAGGCTTGTGGTCCAGCCAATTTGCCTGGCCATGGGACTATCGCGCCAAGCAGGCTTTGAGCCGCAAAAATGAGCCGTAGCGTCCCTCTGACTTTTCGTCCTTGCCTTCGCATAGCTAAAGTTTGTATTCACTAAATCATAAACCGTAGTGGAGCGCCCCATGTCCCGCGCCGTCAGATTTGCCGTGTTTGCCCCGATCGCCGCCTTTCTGAGCGGTTGCGAGACGCCGCCCGGCGCCTTGGTTGCGCTGCCGCCGGCGCGCGACCCGCTCTATACGCCGGCCGAGATCACTCCCGGACGCCTCCAATATGCGCGCGAGCCCGACACCTTCGCGCCCGTCCTGACCGATCGCGTCGCTTATCCGACGCAGGAACAGGCCAACAACGCCTTCGCGCGCGAAAACCTGGCGAGTTCCTATCCAACCACGGGGCCGTATGTGATTCGAGCCAGCGACCCTTTGCCCAGCGAGCGCCGCGCGATGAGTCTTCGCCTCTTCGCTTGCAAGCCGGGCGCCCTGAACAGCGTGACGGGTCGCATCATTGAGCCTTCCATTCGGGCCGTTCACTGCGCGACCGATTTTCTCGACGGGCAGGGCCGGCAGCTCTCTCGGGAGACCGTAAATTTCTACTACTCCGAAGGCGCATGGCGGATGCTCGACACCAATGGGCCGACCACACCGGCGGCCTGGATCAATCCGGAGCGCTCTCCGAGCGATCCTTTCTCCTGGTTTCCGTTCGGCAAGAGATCGACGCCATATTGATAACTGGGGCGAAATCGCGAGGCCAAAGCTCGTTGCGAGGCGCGACTGACAAGGCGGCGGCGGGGGTCATCCGATCGAACGCCTCATTTTCCCGGTGCGGTGCGCCTCATTCCGTAATGGGGCCTTCTACGTGCGGTGGGGCATTGTCGCCATTGACTTCGCATATCCGCGTCGCCACGCGCCGCGCCAGGATCATGGAGGGCCGCGTCACCCAGCTTTCGAGGCACAGCGCCGCTAATACCGCGCCGATCGTCGCAAGCGCCGCTGCCGCCCAGGGCGGCGCCTGTTCGAGCAGCGCCGCCCGCAGCCCGCTCAAAACCGGCAAGTGGACGAGATAGATCGAGAAGGATCGTTCGCCCATCCAGCGCAGCGGCTTCGCGCCGAAGGGCGCGCGGGCGCCCATATCCCCACCTCTTCCCGCCACGACCATCCCGAAGATCACAGCGACCGCCACCAGACCGGCGCCCGTCCCGCCGATCGACAGGACGCGCGCCAGCGCGGCGGCGACAAGCAGCCAATAGGTCGCGAGCCCAAGGCCAATTTTCGGAATGAGCATTAGCCACTCGGCGCGCCGGCGCGTTTCCAGCCCGATCAGGACGCCGACAAGCAGCGCGTCGGGACGCAGCGCCCACCAGAACCCCCCCCAGGGCCGCGAAAGCAGCGCCCCGGCCGTCAGGGCCAGCGAGACGATCATCCACAGCCAGCGCCGGCCCAGCGTGGCGATGAACGGCGCCAGCGCGTAGAATTGCGCCTCAATGCCGAGCGACCAGAAGTGCGAAGAGAGCAGGGGATCGCCGCACTCCTCACTGCCAGCAAAGCAGGGCGCCCAATAGAGATTCCCCAGGAACGTAGCGGCGGCGATCAGATCCTCAAAGCGCAGCCCGTGCAACCCGCCGAGGCGCCAGGCGACATACAGCGCGCCGATCGTCACCCAGGCCGGAACGCCAATACGGATCACGCGGCCGGCCCAGAACGCCGCCGCGCCAAGCCAGAATCCGCCGGCTTTCGCCAGGGATCGCGAGGCGCGCTCGACAATCAAATATCCCGAAATCACGAAGAACAGATCGACGCCCACCCCAAGCGCTGGCAGCAGTGCCGCCCGCGCTAGCGCAAAATCGTTCTCGAACACGAGCGCGACGTGAGAGGCCAGCACGGCGCAGATCGCGAGCCCCCGCAGCTCGTCGAGCTGGGCGTCTCGGTTCTCCTTCAGAGGGCTCGACATGGGCGTAGCGGCGTCCAAAATTTCATTTACTACGCTATAGCATATAGCCTATAAGCTACATCCCACAAACAGGCTACGCCGCCGAGCGCCGGGACGACGCCCCTTGATGCGCAAGCTTTTGACCCGTTTCGGTCTCGCCGCGATGATTCTGTTCTCGGCGCCAGCTCTGGCGCAAGCAGCGCCCTTGACGCCGGATCCCGACAAATGGCGGCCCGTCGTCTATCGCGACCTTCAAATCCCCGGTCCGCTCGACGCCCCCTTCACCGGCATTTGGGCGGATATGATCGACAGGAACAATCGTCGCTATACCGCCGTTGGCGATAGCCGCTACGCCGTCGGCAACGCGCCGGCGCGTGAAGCCCATTTTGTCGTGCGCGGCGGCGACAAAATCGCGATGTTGAGCGTCCTCAATATCGCGACCTCGTGCAAGACGATCGCCGCCGACGCCGCGACCAACATCAATGTCAAGATGTGTCCGATGCGCCTCGCCTTTTGGCAGGGGTCACGAGGCAGTGTTCGGCAGGCGCAGGGCTGCTATCTCGAGCCTGGCGCAGAGCCGGGAAATTTTACGCCGGATCCCAGCTATGCCGTCTCCTACGCCTCCTATGACGTCGCCACAAAGAGCATCAAATTGGGCGTCATTCTCGCTCACAAGGCGGTCGAGAAATGTTCTCAGATCGTCCCGCTCTATCAGAAGTAGGAGGTCCCCTTGTTCGCTGCGATTTGGAAAACCGTGCAGAAGGCGATCAATTTCATTTCCCACATGCTGCTTGCGACGGCGATCTTTTTCGTCGTTACGGGCATCCTCTTCCCGTTCATTTATGGCGCCAACGAAATCATGGCCTCCATCGGTCGCTTCGCGATCGCCATCCCAACATTCATCATCGGCGGCTATCTACAACTTTTGGTCGCCGCTCCGCCCCGCTCGCGCCTGCGTTATGACCCCGCTCTGATCGACGACAATGAGGGCCGTTTGCAGGCCGTCCAAGACGGCGCCGCGATCGACGCGGCGCTCGCTCACGCGCGAGACCAACAGCTGGCTTGGTGGGTCAACCATCGCGGTTGACCCAACGCGTACCGGCGCCTCAAGCTTCCTCCAATAACCGAAGGTTTTGGCGTGGCGTTTGCTTCGCTGCTGTCGCCTCGAGCCGCGCTTGTTCGAGCGCGCGCTGGTCATGCGCAACGAGCGATGTCGCCGCCGGCCTTTCAGCCGAAACATTTCGCCAAAAATCTGCGGCGCCTTTGCCGCCATGGGAGGCCATCAAACGGGTTCTCGCTAATGTCCTTGGCTATTCAATTGCTCGCGCAATAGCATCAGCTCTCGCGACGCTTTTTCGTCGAGCGTTGCGCGTTTGCAGCGCCAGAACACGCAAGCCCAGTAAATCAGATCGTTCGGCCTCTGTTCGAACACGGCCTCCGCAACGAACTTTGCCACCAATAATGTCAACCGCTCATTGTCGCCGCCACAATATTCAACGAGAAATTTGGACGTTTGTCGTGCGGTCCTTGTGATCCACTGCTTCCCGTCGATCAAATGCCCTTCCTCGACCATGGCGGCCTCCAATCATCAACGCTACCCGCCGTGTCGGCCGGGTGTCGATAACGTTCGAAGTGCAGCGCGCGCGCCTTGGACACAGCCAACGCCACCCGGATGGTAGGAGGCCTTCACTTCGAGGTTATCAAGTCTCGTTCCCACAATCCGGGGAACCTTAAGCTTGGCGTCATCCATGTGTTTTAATGAAGTCGAAAATGGGTCTTTTTATCGGCGGCTTCGTTCGCATTCGACAGGCGATTGCGCGCCAACTGCCGTCGTGCTCGCGCGGGGCAGCGGTGGGGGTGGAGCAAGCTCGGCGCGGCGGCCCGCAACGTGGGCAACGTTGGGCTCGACATGCGCAACGTGGTTACGCCGAGTCGCGCGCTTGTGCGCCGCGACGTGCGACCGACTTGCTGCATAAAGTGGTCAAGGCGGGACTTGCGGCGTCAGGGGAGGCGGAGCTTCTCCGAGAGCGACTATCGCACGTGATAAAAGCGGCTTATGACGCCGCCCATTTAGCGGCGCGCGTCATAAGCCCGTTTCGGCATGCGTTAAAAAGTGTGATGTTTTTGAAACGCGTTCGCAGTCCTAGGGCCGCTATCGCTTTTTGCCCACGGTGGCTCCAGCCTTCTTCTTTGTCCTCAAAGGGGCTTTTGGCGCAGCTGCGGCTCTCTTGGGCTCTTCTCTTTTCTCGGCGGCTGGCGGAGCCGCCGTTTCCGGAGCATTCGGCGCTAGGCTCTGCAGCGAGAATTTGTCTGCATCGACCCTGATCGTGCTCTCCCTCTGATGCGTCACGAGTGCATTCACTTGCGCAAGATCGATGTCTTGACCGGCGAGCCAGCCCCGCACGATCTTTTCATCCAAGCCCAGCATTTCCCAACCTGACAGTCCCAAAGCCTCCCCGGTGCGAGTTATCGTGTGAGCTGTGGGATTCCCAAGACCTCTCAGGAGTTGAGAATAGGTCGCGAACGACATTCCAATGGTTTTAAGAAACTCTTCTACGCTCGGGAACTCTCTCGATTTTCGTTGAAGCATTGCGCTAAAGATCGTTCCAATGGCGGTTTGCCTGGCCTCACCTTCTTTTTGCGTCCCCATGGTCTTCTCCGTTCCGCCTCCTCATCCCATGCGACGGCGCCGCCGCGCATCTCATCGTCGTCTGACTCGCGACGGATTTCCGTTTCAACGCCCACATGGTGATTCCGAAGGTATATCATAAAAAAAACAAAATCTAGTGGTTGGCGCATAGCATCAATGGTTTACGGAGTTTTTCCCGCCGCAATCGTCCTGCAGGGCCCACACGGCTCCGAAAGCGCTGCGGCGTCGCGGATCAAATCCAAGCCGTTATCCCCAGCGGTTTAGGGCGGATAGGCGTCGAACGCGCAACCCTTGATCGCGTTGGCCGAGTTGGACCCAAGGTTCAGAGCAGAAGCTAAAGTTTCGATGGCGTCTAATGAAATGAAGCAAGCTTGACCTGTAAATAATGGCTTTCGCCGTCATCGCGTCTCCTTCGGATCGCGCTCTATTCGCGCCCCTTGGGCGCTCACGAAGCCGCCGCGGCGTCTTCGCCGTTGATCGGTAACGATCGCTGACGCCCGTTGCACGGGCTGAATTTTGCGCGCCGTAGCAGGCGCAGTCTGTAGGGGGCCGAAGGGGTTCCCCTTACGCCCCCAGCAATCGAAAAATCGGGTCTCCCCAGTCTTCCGCGCGTCGCCATGCGCCGCTTGTGCAGACCGCCGAGGATCCGCGCCGAGGCTGC
>Ga0265327_10001342_pt1 | contig 31932 bp, 24 predicted proteins | sample 41621metaG_FD_202089 | JGI IMG/M metagenome (GOLD analysis project Ga0265327, IMG submission 202089) | Rhizosphere microbial communities from Carex aquatilis grown in University of Washington, Seatle, WA, United States - 4-16-21 metaG | ecosystem: Host-associated > Plants > Roots > Rhizosphere...
ACTTCTGGGCCACCCGGCTGGTGGTCACCGCGATGACGTTGGTTGACGGTGCCGAGTTGGTGCCTACCGGACCTTCAATGGACACGACAAAATCCTGCATCGCGGAGTAATCCACGCGCGGCACGAATTTGTATTTCCGGCTGTCGTAATTTGACGTGCCCCCGCCAGCGGCGGATTCCGTGCCGGTTTTAGGTTCGGCATGGACTGTGCCGGTAATGTCCCCGGCATACAGAGGGGAACCCGCCGAGGCAACCAATGCCAGGGCGGGTAATATGACTTTCCAAAACATCAAAATTTGAAAGCCGCTTCCGTGCCAAAGAAATCCTCATTATCCCGTGAACTGCCATCCGATTCCCGGCCGCGCTCGAAGGAATACTCCAATTTTAGCGTTAAACGATCACTAAAACGGTAGCCACCTCCCAAGCTCAAACGCCAGAGCGACGTGGTTAAATCTTGGTTGAAATATTCCCCGAAATTGCCGAATCCGACAATGGGGTAGCCGTTGGGAGCCAGAATTTGGCTGAACCGTGTAGCCACATAGAACTTATGGGGCAAATCTTGCACGGCTTCGACTGAGTAATAAAACAGATCCCGGCCATTGTCCCGCATTGGGTCATTGTCATTATATCGGGCATAACCGCCAAACGCGCTCACATGCCCGCTTTTCCAACGCGCGGTTATGTCGCCTTCCACGAGATTGGCTTGAAATCGCGTGGTGGCCGGGGAACCGATGTTGCGGAACCAGCCGTTGCCGAACCAAAGTGCGGATATGTAATCCTGCTGCGCATTCAAATTGCCGGTGCGCATGCCGCTGATGCTAAAATGCCAGTGTTCGTTTGGGTCGAAGCTGATGCGTCCGGCAACCGATTTGTCGCCGTCAAAATCCTGCACGCCGCTTGGGCCATTTTGTACGGCGGTCACGTAGCTGAACTTGCCCAGTTTGCCGTATACCTCCACGCCCTGGTCCAGTCCCCAGAAATCCGATAGCGAATGGGAAATGAGCGGGTTCTCCATGGCGTAGCGATCCATGTATTCCTCGCCGAAGGGGATGAACATCCGGCCGGCCCGCACGTTGAGCAGATTGTCCTTCCCCCATAACTGCGAGACGTTCTCGAAATCCAGGTACAATTCGCCCAGGTAAAGTTTCGTGTCATTATTTTCCCGCGTGGCCAGGTCGATGTCGCTGAAAAAATAAACATCCTTCCAAACCGGTGCCTCCACGAAAAGGCGCGCCTCGTCCACGCGAAATTCCGAGTTGGGGGCAAAGCCGTCGTTGCCGGTGTTGAAAAATGCCAGGCCGCCTTCCGCACTGAGGTTCACCTTGCCAAAATTCAGGCCGGTCGCCGCTGGCGCTGCTTCGTCGCCTCCCGCATTTTGACGCGCCACGGTTGTCTCCAGCGTGGCCACTTTTTTGGAGAGCGCATCGAGGGCCTGGTTCTGCTTTTGCAGTTGCTGTTGCAGCATCGCGTTTTGCTCGCGCAACAGTTGCACCTCGTTGGTAATGGAGTCGTCCGCCGCCTGGGCCGTCAGCGCCGCGACCAGGGAAAGGGATGCCGCTACGGAACCGGGAAGCCACCCGCGCGCATTCCCGTGGTAGTATCGTTTGTGCACCAGTAAAGCTTTTTGCATCACGGCGTTGGGTAAGACTTACCTGATTCGGATAAAAACGGAAGCAAAAATATTCGCATATTTTTGCGCGAGCACCACCGGCCGCAAACGGGTCATTCCTTGCTTTCGTCCGGCCGGTTTTGTGTTAAAATAACTGCCACGAACAATTGAAATCACTCATCCAGACCCGTGACACGCGCTCGGTGCGCGTCTTTCTTATTGGCGTGGAACTCAAGTCCCGCTCCGCCGCAGACATCCGCGAATCGCTGGCCGAACTGGCTGAATTAGCCGCCACTGCCGGCGCCCAAATCATTGGCGAAGGCGTGCAAAAGCTCGCCACGCCCGTGGCCGCCACGTATATCGGCCAGGGCAAGGCGCAGGAATTTGCCGAATTCACCAAGGCGAACGATGTGGACACCGTCATTTTCGACGATGAACTGACACCGGCCCAAACGCGCAACCTGGAAAAGATTTTCGGCTGCAAAATCATGGATCGCACCGCGCTGATCCTCGAAATTTTCGGCCAGCGCGCCCGCACGCGCGAAGGCAAGCTCCAGATCGAACACGCCCAGCTTGAATATTTGCTGCCGCGCCTGACCCGTTACTGGTCCCACTTGTCGCGTCAGCGCGGTTCCACCGGCTCCATTGGTGGTGAAGGTGAATCCCAGCTCGAAGCCGACCGCCGTAAAATTCAGGAACGGCTCGATAAAATTTCCAGCGAGCTGGAGGTGGTGCGCCGCCAGCGCGAAACCCAGCGGGCCGGCCGGCAGCGCAGTCAATGGCCGCTCGCCTCCATCGTTGGCTATACTAACGCCGGCAAATCCACCTTGCTCAACCGGCTCACGGGCGCGAGCGTGTTGGCCGAGGACAAATTATTTGCCACGCTGGACCCCACGACCCGCCGCCTGCGCCTGCCCACGAACCAAAATGTTTTGCTGACCGACACCGTGGGTTTTATCAAAAAGTTGCCGCACGGTCTGGTTGAGGCGTTCAAGGCCACGCTGGAAGAAGTGGTGCAAGCCGACCTGCTCGTGCATGTCGTGGACATCAGCCATCCGCTGGCCCCCGAGCAGATTGACGCCGTGAACGATGTGCTGTTGGAAATCGGCGCGGCGGAAAAACCGGTATTAATGGTGTTTAACAAAGTGGACCAGTTGAATGGCGGCGGTGTGCCGGCGGCCATGCACGATAAATATCCGCATGCGGTGAGCATCTCGGCCAAGACCGGTGCAGGCATTGAACCGCTGCTGGCGGAAATTAGCACACAGCTCCGGCCCATCCGTGAATTTTTGGACCTGCGCGTGCCGCAAGCTGAAGCCGCCATCATTGCCCGCCTGCACGCGGTTGGCCAGGTGGTGGAAAGCCGTTACACCGGCAAGCATGTGCGCCTGAAGGTTCGTATTCCGCCCCACCTGCATGAGGAATTTGCCTCGTTCGTGGTCGCGGAGAAGTAATACATAATATATTTGTGCGGATTATCGGCGCATTGGCGGATGGCCGAGACGGGCAAATTTAGTGCGAAATTGACCGCTACCACAGGCGATATGCGGCCCGGCCGGCAGCCGGTGGGGCAGGGGCAAGCTTGAGAGTGCTAAAATTAAGCCGAAAAAGATGTTGCAAGCTAAAATAGCTTTGATATATTCCGCACTCCGTTTCTCTAAAACAGAAGACGGAAATTTTACCGCGATTTTTAACGCAAATGCCGACAATTAATCAATTGGTCCGGAAGGGCCGTAATAAAGTCAAGTACAAGTCCAAGTCACCCGCCTTGGAAAACTCGCCCTTTCGTCGTGGCGTGTGCATCCAGGTGATGACCCGTACGCCCAAGAAGCCGAACTCCGCGATGCGTAAAGTCGCCAAGGTTCGTCTCACCAACGGCTACGAAGTGATTGCCTACATCCCGGATGAAGGCCACAACTTGCAAGAACACTCCATCGTGCTCGTGCGCGGCGGTCGTGTGAAGGATTTGCCCGGTGTGCGTTATCATATTGTGCGTGGTACTCTCGACGCCGCCGGCGTGGAAAAACGCCGCGTGAGCCGCTCGAAGTACGGCGTGAAGCGTCCCAAAGCCGCCAAACCCGCCGCCGCCAAGTAACTTTAAGATTTAAGGAGCTAAGAATATGTCCCGCAGACGTCAAGCAACCAAACGGCCCCTGGCCAAAGACGGCAAGTACCAGAACACGCTGGTCAGCCGCCTCGTGAACACCGTGATGATTTCCGGCAAGAAAAGCACGGCGCAACGCATCGTTTACGGTGCGTTCGACACCATTTCGGAAAAAAATCCCGCGAGCAACCCCATTGAAATCTTGCAGCGCGCGGTGGATAACGCCAAGCCCCGCATTGAGACCAAGGCCCGCCGCGTCGGTGGTGCCACGTATCAAGTGCCGCTGGAAATCCCGACCGACCGCCAGAACGCGCTCGCGCTCCGCTGGATCGTTGAATACGCTGATTCCCGCAAGGGCCAGCCGATGAAAGCCGCGCTCGCCGCGGAAATCCTCGAAGCCTATCAAGGCCAGGGCAACGCCATCCGCAAACGTGACGAAGTGCATAAGATGGCCCAGGCCAACAAGGCCTTCGCGCATTTCCGCTGGTAGTCCTGCTGCCACCCAAGTTTACCAAACCGGAGTCTCCCGACTCCGGTTTTTTTGTTTTTTTGGTGCGGCCGCACTTGAAAACCGGCATGGCATGATGTATTTATATTGCCGGTGACGTGATGTCTCGTGACAGGATTCCATCCGCCGCCAGCATTATGAGTGATCACAACATCAAGACGCCGTGGCTTTGGCGTGCGTTTACCCCGCACGGACCAAAACGGGTTTGATGTTGGTGACATCCTTCCGGTCTGTTTGCCGTGCTAGGAGCCGGGGCAAACATTCGTCAAATGTCCCACGTCTGAATATGCGATCAGGGTGTAAAATCCCGGCGCAGTCCCCGTAGCCCGCCCGAGAAATAGATTGCTTCGGGTCAATTGTACCGTATTATCCATGCTCCATTTTGTCCATTGAAAGCGGAATTTTAAGCAATTCCAAATATAGCAGTTAAACACTTAGATTTATGAGCGACGCCAAACCTGTCAATTCGCCCGACCGCGAATATACTCTTGAACGCACCCGTAACATCGGCATTGCCGCGCACATCGACGCCGGCAAGACGACCACCACGGAGCGTATCCTTTTTTACACCGGCCTGATTCACAAAATCGGCGACGTGGATGACGGCAACACCGTGACCGACTGGATGGAGCAGGAAAAGGAACGCGGCATTACGATTACGTCTGCCGCCGTGACCTGCTTCTGGACCCAGAAAACCGTGAAGCCGGGCGAGACTTCCATTTATAAGGCGTTCAACAACGTCCCGCACCGCATCAACATCATCGACACCCCCGGCCACGTGGATTTCACGGCGGAAGTCGAACGTTCCATGCGCGTGCTCGACGGTGCCGTGGCCGTGTTCTGCGGCGTTGCCGGCGTGCAGCCGCAATCGGAAACGGTCTGGCGCCAGGCCACCAAGTACAATGTTCCGCGCATCGCGTTCGTCAACAAGATGGACCGCATGGGCGCGAATTTCGAAAACGCATTGAACGACATGCGTACGAAGCTCAAGGCTTATGCGTTCCCGGTCTTCCTGCCCATCGGCGCGGAAGAAAAGTTTGCCGGCGTCATCGACGTGGTGAACCAGAAGGCCGTCATCTGGGGCGAAGGCGACCTGACGACCGAAGGTTTGGTCTATGAAGTCAAAGACATCCCGGCGGAACACAAGGACCGTGCCGCAGCCGCGCTGGCGGAATTGATTGATGCCGTCTCCAACAAGGATGACGCCATTGCCGAACTCGTGCTCGAGGAAAAGCCGATCACGCCCGAGGTTTTGAAGGCGGCAATCCGCCGGCTCACTTGCAAAATCGAACTCGTGCCCGTGCTGTGCGGTTCGGCCTTCAAAAAGAAAGCCGTGCAGATCCTCGTGGACGCGGTCGTGGATTATCTGCCCAGCCCGATTGACATTCCGGGAGCGGAAGGTCATGAACTCGGCACGGACGTCGTGGTCAAGGTGCCGACGAACGACCATGAGAAATTCTGCTCGCTGGCGTTCAAGCTCTGGACCGATCCCTACGCGGGCAAGCTGGTGTTTTTCCGCGTCTATTCCGGCCACCTCAAAAAAGGTGACACGATTTATAATCCGCGCACGCGCAAACGTGAACGCGTCAGCCGCCTCATGGTTATTCAAGGCAGCGAACGCAAGGACATCAACGAAGTGTACGCGGGCGACATCGCCGCGCTCGTCGGTCTGCGCAACATCACCACCGGCGATACGCTGTGCAATGAAGATTACGACGTGACGCTCGAACCGCCAACCTTCCCGGAACCGGTCATCAGCATGGCCGTGGAACCGAAGACCAAGCAGGACCGCGACAAGCTGTCCGAGGGCTTGCAACGTCTCGCGGAAGAAGATCCGACCTTCCGCTGTTTCACGAATGAGGAAACCGGCCAGCTCATCATCGCGGGCATGGGTGAGTTGCACCTGGAAATCATCATCGACCGCCTCAAGCGCGAGTTCAAGGTGGAAGCCAACACCGGCGCGCCGCAGATCGCGTATCGCGAAACGATCACCAAGAACGCCGAGGGCGAAGGCAAGTTCATCCGTCAATCCGGCGGCAAAGGTCAATACGGCCATGCCTGCATCACGGTCGCGCCCAATGAAAAGGGCAAGGGCGTGGAAGTGATTGATGAAATTGTCGGCGGCGCAATTCCCAAGGAATACATTCCGGCGGTCATTGACGGCATTGAAGAAGCGATCAAGGGCGGCGTCTATGCCGGTTACCAGGTCATCGACATCAAGGTCGAAGTCGTGGACGGCTCGTTCCATGAAGTCGACTCAAACGAACTGGCGTTCCGCATGGCCGGCATCTTCGCGTTGAAAGACGCGTTCAAGAAAGCCGCGCCGATCCTGCTCGAACCGCTGATGAAAGTCGAATGTACGACGCCCGATGAATATCAGGGCGATCTGCTGGGCGACATCAACCGTCGTCGCGGCACGATTGTCAGCATCGAGGCCAAGAACGGGCAGACCGTTCTCAACGCGCAGGTGCCGCTGGCCGAAATGTTCGGTTACGCCACGGCCATCCGTTCGCTCTCAAAGGGCCGCGCTTCATATTCCATGGAGCCGTTAACCTTTGCGCAGGTGCCCAACAGCGTGCTGACCACCATCCTGGATCAAGCCGCCAAGAAGCCCGCCGCGCGCACGTAATCATTATCTCTTAAGCCAAGAGCCGGAACGAAAGTTCCGGCTCTTTTTTATTGTGCAAGGCGAGGCTGCGTTGGCAACGCTTCGTTACGGGTAGGTAACCAGCACGCGGAGAAAGGTCGTCGTACCGGACAGGGACGTATCGCTGAGCGTGATGACTTGATTATCGTTCGTGGCGGTAATGGTCGTTCCATTGCTCCACACGATCGGGTTCAGCGTCGGGGTGGATTGCAGGGTATAATTCCGTCCCGCCTTGCCTGTGATGGTGGCGCTGGCTGTTGGGCCGTTGGTAGCATAGCTGATGCCGGTGATATGGAATGCGTCCGTGCTATCCAACGGATTCGTACTGGCGACGAATTCATTGTAATTGCTCACGCCGTCGCCATCGGGGTCCGCAGTTTGTCCGGCAATGGCAGGATTAGCGGCATTGGTGCCGAACCAGCTTGCGGCCCAGTTGTTATACAAGGTGGCAACGGTTGGCGTGCTATTGGTGTTTACCCAAATTGCATGGGCTCCAGCGCCAATGCCAGTCACGGTCAGCCAGTTGTTCGATAACGTGCCTGCCACCACTGCGCCATCCACGAGCGCCACTGGATTGGTTGCGCCCGCAGCCGGCAGCATGACGTTGGCAACCACATTGCCCGGAATGTTTACCCAAAGCTGGAACTGGCCCGGCACATTGCTGGCCATGAGGGAGACCGGCCCGCGAATGGTTGGCACTGTGCCTTGCACAAAACTGAGCGTCTGGCCGAGCTGCGGTTGAATAAGTATTTGGCCGTACCCGGCATTGAGCGGACGCACGCCCAACACGAAGCGCGGAATGAGGTTGCCCGGTGCCGCGCCCCATGCATGATTCCAATCTTCATTCGATTTATCGGTGATGCTCCACGCTTCATCGGTGATGGTGGAACCAAGGTTAATCATGTTCATCCAACTGCGCGTGTTATTGGTGGTCATCAAGCCCAGTGCGGTATCCGCATCGCCAGCATTGAACAATCCTTCCAGCAGATATTGCGCGCCGTAAACACCAGCGGGCATGGCACCGAGACTGGCGATTCGGGTGTGAAGATAATTAACCACGGCTGACTGGTTGGTTCGTGGCACCAGGCCAAAAGCCAATGGATAAAAATTGGCGTCCGCAGACGAATGCGTGGTTCCTTCGCCATCGATGTAGCTTTGGGAACTGCTGTTCCAGAAAACATTGCTGTAGCTGTTGTAAACCTGACTGGCGCGCGCGGCAAAATTGGCGGCGTCCGTTGCGTGGCCCGTAAGCGCCGCAATATTGGTCATAAGTGTCAGGCACCGGTAATAAAACGCATTGATGACGGCATTGGTCGCACCGGCCACGTAGCCATCGATATTGCCGAGGCCATCGCCGGAAACGCGATACCAGTCAATGATGTCTGAGACAGAAGCATGATTGTTGCCGGTGGCCGGATAACTCAAGACCAATCCATTCGGCCCGGCATTGTTGTACAGCATGCATTTATTGGTGAGAAATCCGTAATATTTCGTCATCAGATACGTGTCGCCGGTTTGCTGATAATCGGCCCACGCGGTAAAAATCATGTGCATGGGCCATTCCGTTGGCCAGGTGAGGTGGTTGGTCAGGTATTCAAACGTGCAACGCGGCATTGTGAAGTCGTTATTGACCGCATACGAACTTAACAGGTGAATATAAGTGTCCGCCTCGTAAGGCGTGCGTTCGCGGTCGCCGTCCACAAAGATGCCGTCGAAGGTCAGCGCCTTCATCGAATACTTGCACAGGCCCCAAACTTGGTTCAAGGCCGCACTGGAACTGTTGAACGTCGCCGCATTGTCGTCGAACTCGGTCACCAGCCGTTGCTGCGTGATATTGGTAGCCGTCAACGTGCCGGGGAAATTGTTTAGTTGCAGGTACCGGAAGGGCATGATCACACCAAACGCGCCGGCTGGCGGGCTGATGGTTTGTGCGGACGGGTTGCCGTTGAACGACGGCGGATGTACCGCGTAAACCACGTTGCCATTTTGCAACGTCAGTGTGGCGGAACCGTAACGCACGGAGCTGCCGCTCGGCGGACTCGTATTTACCGCGTTGCCGCTGGCCATTTCGCCAAAGCCCACGGTCACATTTGTGCCCGCGTAAGCCCCATTGGCTTGAACCGTAACATAACCAAATGATTCCTGGCCGAAATCAACGAACCAAACGCCGGCAGCCGTGTTCGTGATCAATACCGGTGCAATCGAGGCGTAACGAAGCGGATAACAATTGGCCGAACCGTTTGCCGGCTGTTGATAGATCACGCCGCTGGTGGTTGCGGGATTGACCAACTGGCTTGCCGTATTGAATTGCTGCACGGCCGAGAACGCGCCCGTTTGACCGTGGCTGTTGACGGTCTGCACGCGCCAGAAATAATTCGTGCCGGTTTGCAACGTACTGCCGCCATAAGTCACGTTGAGCGAATTTGAGCTGGTTACCAGCCCCGAATCCCACATGTCCCCGGTGCCTGCATTGGCCAGCGCCACGCTGGAGGCCACGATGATGTGATAGGCCGTCTGGAAATCGTTGCGGAATGACGGTAGATAATTCCAACTGAATTTGGGCGAGGCGTCCGAGATGACCGTTTGCTCGGGATGTTCCAGCAGGTTCACGTACATGCCTGAGTCAGGGCTTGAAGTGGGTAAAACCGTCAAGAAAGCCGGGCTACTGGCCGGGGTTTGTGGACCAAGGCCGGGCGGATTGTTGGAAGCAATTAAAAGGTAACTGCCGCTGTTGTTGGTTTGCGCGTTGTCAATGACGTAAATGGAATTGGTGGCCCCCGCAACGAGCGTCAGGCCGTTGCTATTGGTCACAGCCCATTGATAATTGATGGGCTGCGAACCGGTGAACGCCGCCGCGAACGTCACGGAGTTCCCCGCAAAAACCATCGCCGGGGTTACCGTGGTGTTATTAACCAATATCGGCCCCGAGGCGGCTTGCAGGAGCAAGGTTCCCGGGAGATTCGTGAATGCGCCCGCTGAATTGGTGACCACCAGCCGGAATTCATAACTTCCCGTGGCCAGGTTCGTGGTCGCCAAGATGTATGTGTTGGTGACGGAATTGGGCAGGTTCGTCCATTGCACGCCGCCGGACCCGCCATCGGTTTGCCAGAAATAACCAACTGGCTGGCTGCCATAAACCGACGAACTCAATGTCACTGGCGTACCTAAATAAACTGGATTAGCGGGCGAGAGGGTCGTGGTCGAAGCGGAAAGGGAGCCGCCCGGCGCAAAAATCATCTGGCTGGCCGCACGGGCAACGTTGCTGATGCGCACCTCGTCAATCAGGCCCTGAAAATATTCGCTACCCGCGCCACGCGTCCGGTTGCCAATGCCCAGCGGTCCTTGAACCGGGCCAAACGGAGCGCCGACTGCGAGCGCATTGGTGCTGATGGGGTTGGCCGCAGAAATTGCCGATGACAGCAATGTCCAATAGAGGACGACATTAGTTCCATCATACGTGGCCGCGACGTGATACCAGTTGTTCGACACAAACCCGTTGATCGGGTCCGTGGCCGTGGTGGGAATCGCCGTCTTGATGTCGCCGCCCGTAATGGCAATTAAGTTTAGCTCCAATTGGCCCTGGTTCGTGATGCGGAATTGAAACCCGCGGCTTGTAGTGGCAGAGGCGGAGGAATCCGTGCAGATGATTTCCTGGTTGGTGGTAGTGATGGCCGAGGGATTGATGATGGCCTCAATGGTCCAAGGCGTTTGGCTCCCGTTTCCCATGTTCAACGCGCTCATCGGCAAGTTGTCCGCGCTCAACTGGGATGCGCTTACGTCGCCGTCATAACGGCCGTTGTGATTATTATCAAAGCCAATCAATTCCCACGGCGCGAACGTGGCTGCGTTGCCAAAATTAGTGCTGCCGGCCGCGCCCAGCACATCGGTAACGGTCGGCGGCGTAGTAGTGGCCGTGCTGGTATTCACGGAATAAGCATTGCCGCCCAGGGTGCCCTTGTTAGTGGTCACGGAACCACCTGCCGCCTCATTGAAATGAAATAAAACCAGTGTGTTGGCATCCGGCGTATAGGGCGACAATGGCGGCAGCGGTGTGCCATAAACTTTACACTCATAGAAAGATGCATAGCCCCCCGCTGAAGTGGTGCCCGTGACATACATCTGAACGTACCGGGCCGTGGCTGAAAAATTATTGGTCGTATCGCTAAAGGTTGTGTTGTTGGTGTTGTTCACCAACAGGCTGTAATTGACGCCGTCGGTGCTGACAAAGATTTGGTACTGATACGCGCGCGAGGTGGTGTTATACCAATTGATAACGACCTGATTGAGGTTGTAAGCGCTGCCCAAGTCAACCTGCCACCATTGTGGAAAAGTGCTGGCAGCAGCCGTCCAGCGCGAACTGAGGTTGCCGTCGTTGCCATTGGTGGGATTGTTACCGCTTTGATAACTGCTCGCCGTGGCGGGCTGGTTTTGCGAGAGCAACGTCTGCGCAGATAACGATTGTATCGCAACGGCCAGAAACGCAAGCCACAGGAAAACAAGCTTCATGTGCGGACAGGTGAGGGGGATGCCTCGGTGCGCAACCTTGCAGAGGGCACAGCTTTAGGTGCAAGAGTAGGTTTCATGCCATGGGCTTCTTAAATCGGGATTTAGTTAAGAATACTACGTAAATCGGCGCGAAGCAAACGGAAAGCACAGCGATAGGTTGATTTGCTCGTGGTGGCGCATTGTTTCGCACCGTGATCAGACGCCTGGCGCCGTTAAATAAAGACTCTAGCCACGTTTTCGGACCGCGACTTGTCCCAAGTCGCAGCACGTCGGCAGGCAGAGGAGCTGGGCACACCAAACACTACGGCCAATTTACGCGCTGCGGATTGAGGACAATCCGCGCTCCACCGTGAGATTTCGGCGATAACATGGGTACACTTTTTATGGGATTGCCAAAAAAGCAGCCAAGGGCGTGAAACTTCAAAGTGCGTGGAATATTTCTCCCTCGCTGCATTGCTTGGCAATGCGGAGAGGGGCGGGGAGAGGTGTTTTCCACACACACTCGTTATCCAGTAGAATTAAAAACCACGTAGAGATGACGCCGTCCCAGTTTATGATTGCCGGCCTGGCTTGGCTTTTGGTCTAGCATGTGTGGGTTGCACGGGCCGCGTGCGCATGTAATGAAACAAATATTGCTGCGCATAGCCCGCATGCGGGCCGAAATGCGTGGCGGCAAATTTGCGGAGCCGCTTGTCGCTGGCCCGGCGGCGCGGAAAATAAAGCTCCTGCAAGGCGCGCTCGATCCATACATCCACGGGAAACGCGCTGTCAAAGCCGTAGGCAAAGAGCAGCACGCAATCCGCAATCTTGCCGCCGACGCCCCGCAGTTTCGTGAGTTCCAGGCGGGCGCTGGCGTAATCCAGCCGTCGAATCGCTTCGAGATCAAAGCTGCCGTCGGCAATTTGCCGGGCAGCGGCATGAAGGCTCGGCGCGCGAAAACCCATCTTGCACGCGCGCAATTCTGCTTCCGTGGCGGCAGCAATGCGTTGCGGCGTGGGAAACGTGAAATGCGGCACGCCCTTTTCGTCCAAGTGGCAGGGCTCGCCAAATCGTTCGCACAGGTGCGCGACAATTTGCCGGATTTGGACGATTTGCTTGGTGGACGACAGGATGAATGACGCCAGGCATTCCCACGGGTCTTGGCGCAACAGCCGGAGGCCGGGACACGCAGCCACGGCGTTGCGCATGGGCTCGTCATCGGGAAAGGCTTGCAGCACGGTGCGAAAATCAATTTCCGTTTGCAAAAAATTGCGGAGAAAATCCCAGTTGTCCACGGGCCGGGCGGCTAGCGCGTGAATGCCGGCTTTCGTTTGCGTGAGACACAGGGAGTGCTTGTGCAAAACTCCGCGCCACGAATTCCCGGCCAATCGCCAGCGAAACACCTGGCCGGAATCGAGCGTGGCCGCGAGGTCATAATCGCGTACCGGCAGCAGAATTTCATTGGTCAGGGCCATGAATGGGGTTGAACCCGCGCGGGTTTAGCGGTTGCAGATATTTATTTCAAATGATAGCAGCCGAATAATTCCACGCGCTGGAAGACGCGGCCATCGCGCAATTTAATCTCGCGCACGCCCAGGTTGGTGACGGATTCAAACTGGGCGGCCACGCGCGGCGGTACGGCGCGGGGCTCGGGGATTTCACGGTAATTCACGGGCTCATGATGCAGCCATTTTGCGAGCCAGCCGGACTCCAGTTTGTAAGGGTCCAGATGCAATACGAACAACGCATTTTCGCCCTGCCGATGTTCGCGATATTGATACTGGTCCCAAAACGGAAACTGGTCCTGCGGATGGTCCGAATCCAGGCAATAGACCAAGGGTTGATCAGTCACGGCGGCGGCGCGGGCGGGGGCCGAATAAAACGTATAGAGGCCCGTCGCGCCGTAATGGTCCGCCAGAATGAACGCGTGCGGGTCAAACTTCTCGCGCTCGGTCTCCACAAGCTGGGCAGTTTCGCGTCCGCCGCGGGCAAAGTGTGCGTGCGTGGGGTCGGCTTCACCCGGCAGCTTGTTGCCCGCCAGCCGGCCCAGCAAATCTGTGCTATGCATGAAAACGGCGGCGGTGATGCCAATAATCAAGCCAATGGCGAGCCACGGTTTAACACGCCACTTGCTTTCACTCCAGTACGCCGCCATGAGGCAGAACAACGGCGGCACGGCGGCGGCAATCCAGTTGATTTGTACGCGCGAATGGAACGAGTAAATCCAGTAACCCAAAAACAACGGTGCGCTCATGCACCAGAGGAAAATCCACAGCGGTTTTTCCGTGCGCCGTTTCCAGACGGCGAACAGCGCCCACACGGCGGCGATAAAAAACACCGGGTTCAACGCGCCGGCTTCGCCGCCGGTGAACTCGATAAAATAGTTGAGCGTGGGATGCCACTGGCTGTGCAGACCCGCATCGCCGCCCACATCGCTCAGCGTAATCCAGTTGTGTTGCGAATTCCAAATCACCACCGGCAGCGTGCACAGGCCAAACACCAGCAGCGCCAGCCATGGTCCCGCCTTTTTGAGTTGGACGCGTGACGGGGGGTGCACCGCAAACCAGACGGCCCAGCAGACGATTTGCGCTGCCGCCGTGTATTTGCAGAGGAAACCCAGGCCCATCGCCATGCCCGCCACCAGCCAGTCGCGGGTTTTGCTGTCGGGTTGCAGCGCGCGCCAGCCGGCGATGACCGCCCACATCCAGCACAGCACCAGCGGTGGGTCAATGGTCATCAGGATGGAGCCGAGCATCAGCAACGGCGTGGCAAACGTAATCAGCAACAGGTAAAACGCCGCGCGCGCGCCCACTTCGCGAGCCATGAACCGCAACACCAGTGTGCTGAGAATGGCCCCGAACAAAGGCGAGAAGAACCGCACGCCGAAATTGGTGTCACCAAACAACGTGGTGCCGGTCTTTTGAATCAGCGCAATGCCCAGGGGCTTGCTGTAATAGGACAAAGCCAGATGCTTCGACCAAAGCCATTGGTACGCCTCGTCCTCGCTCAAGCCGATGATGCCGCTGCCGAGATAAATCCACCGGCCAATCAGTGCTGCAAGGATGACGAAATAACCGAGCCGCAACCATTCCCGTTGCGACGTGAACGCAGGCAGGGCAACCGCTGGATGGGCGGATGCTTCCCCGGTCTTGGGCTGCGGATTCAACAAGTTGGGCAATTGGCCGTGCCATGCTGGAAAGATTTTTCTACCCACTGTTGCCCAGAGCATTTGCAGCAATACAGCCAGCGCAATGGCATAACCTGCCCCTAGAATTGCCCCCGCCGTGACGTCAGACGGATAATGCACGCCGTTGTACACGCGGGACAGCGCCACGGCTGCCGCCAGCGGAAACATGAACCAGCCACTGCGCCGGTAAAAGAGAAACGCAATCGTGGCCATGGCAAACCAATTGGCCGAGTGGGCCGAGGGGAAGCTGTGAACATTTGCCGAGGGCGGCAGCGAACCATCCGCCCGCCGGGGCACATATTCTTTGTTTGGCTTGCCATACAACCGGGAATCCTGCAGCACCACAAACGGGCGCGGGCGTGAGACGGCATCCTTGATGGTGCCCACCACCAGCGGGTCGCCCAGCGACACCACCAGTACCATCAGCAACGCGCAGACGCGCAACCGCACGGACCCCAGCAGCAGTACCAACGGCACTAGAATGAGAACGCCAACCAGCCATGGCACGCCGTTCCCGCTTAACAACGGCATCAGCCAGTCGAAAAAGGGATTGCTCAACGCGCCGTTTACAAAATGAAACAGCGCGGTATCGAGCGATTGAAGCCAGTGCATTTTTGCAATTATAACGGGCAGGTGGTTGAAACAAAATCATTTCCCTGCGCCTGCCCGCCTTTTCGTAAAGGCGGCTCCCGGACATTTTGAAGATACGCCCCTGGCTTAACGTGAGCTGTTTAAACAGAGGCCGAGTCAGTTGGCCTGCTCTGGCTGGGGTGGTGTGTTGGTCTGGGTAAACGCAAGTTCATCTTCCTTGTGGATACGATTTCCGGTGGAGTCAACCAAGGTGGCTGTTATGAAGATAAATATGCCCGGTGCAGAGGCAACGGGTGTGGCGACACCATTAGTGCCATTGACTGTTTTTTGAGGCAGGCCGGATAGAACGATGGTCTGCCCGTCCCAGATATTTATAAGTGTGGTGGAGGCTTCTTGGACACGGAATTTTGGCGAAATGCGCAGCCGCTCATCTCCGGATTTTGCCGGCGCGGTTGAAGCGTCCGCCGGCATTGGATCATAACCTAAAAATTCAGTAATGGACGGGGTCGTCTTTATATTGATGGTATAGTTGTCGGCTAAAACTCTGGGAATGATATCCACAATGGGACCAACTTCAACCTGCTCACCCAAACCGGCGAACTCGGGTGTGGAAACGGGTTGGACAGAACCATTAGCCGCTTTTACCGCTGAGGCTTTGGCCAGGGCGCTGGCCGTTACCATATTATTAGTCAGCACAAATATGCTTTCCGTGCACCGCATTTGTGACTGGCGTCCGCTGAGTGTGGTGACTTCCGGTTCGCCAAGAATTTCGGCGTCCGTGCGGGAATTAAGCGCGCTCAAAACCGTTTGAAGATTGGTGACGGTTAGAATGCCCGTCAAGGCTGGTTTGTCATTTGCCGAATTGATAAGCAGCTTCGCGACAGAAATCTTGGGTGGAGAAGTGGAAGCGGGACTTTTAGCCGGGGTTGAATTTCCAATCGGCGTCAAATTTCCCAGATAGAGATTTGGGCTCGAACTGCCATTATTTGGTATCTTGATAACGCGAACCTTGATGTGAACTTGTGGTGTCTCCGATGTGGTAAGAATTTGGAGAGTGCGTTCAATCGTATCCAAATCCGAGGCGGTGGCTTTGACAAATAAAATGCCCGTATTCGGTTTGTAAAATACAGCTTTCCCGGCAGGAGCTTTCCAATCAAGTCCCAGTTGGTTTTCAAACAGATTTACAAATGGATTATTTGTATCTGCGCTGTTTTGCTTTTGCAGGAAGGCGGCAAAGGTATTGGTGTCCACTCTGAAGGTGCGTGCAATGAGCGTGGTATCGTCATCGGTTTGGCTTGCTTTCGGTTTCTCAAATGACGCGATAAAATTCTTGGCATCGGCTGCGGGGTCTTTTGACGCAAAGCCATTGAGCTGAAGCACCACGTTATGTACCAAGGCAAGTTGTTCCGGCGTGCCCCGGGCCAGAAACTTGCCGTTGTATGCGTAAAAAATGGTGGTTTGCGGAATAGTTACCCCAGCCGCAAGCAACGACTTTTTGAGCGCGTCTTCAGAAATAGGGCGCTGAATTATGTAACTCAGCGTAACGATTTTTTCAGCAGGTAAATGATTGGTGGAACTATTCACCCCGAGCGAGGTATTATTTGTAGGTGCCGGTTCACGCGGCTCGGAAATAATTTTTTCGACCGCCATCAAGTCCGCCGGTGTGGCTTTGACCGACAAATGCCCCCAGTTATCATAGAAGATGCTTTTACCAGCCAGCGAATCCCAGTCCACACCTGCATCCCTGGCGAGCTTGCGAATACTAGCAACAATCGTCGAAGCTTGGTTGGTGCCACTTGCAGAAAGTCCGGCCCTCCGCAGCAAATCGGCCTCAAAATAAGGATTTAATACAAATGTTTGCGTATAAACTGCATTCAAACTGCTTCGGGTTGAAAACTCCACCGTGCCGTCTGGCAGAATGTTATATTGTGCTGGGGGAAAAGAGTTGAGAACAATGGAGCTGAGCAGAGCTTTCAACGTAACGTCGCGGAGTTCCGGCTGGATATTGACGCGAATCAAGTCGGCTGCCGCTTTGCTCTGGGTGGTATCGGAGGCGAGAGGCAAACCGGTATTGGGATCCAAATAAGCCGGGCCAGCATCGGGCTGCGTATGGTCTCTAAATTCAAAATGGAGACCGGTCTTTTCCGGGTCGTTTTGCCAGGATTGCGCGGTTAACTGGCGCAGGACTTCGGCGAGGGAAAGATGGTCGTAAGCGGCCACAGCGACTCGGATTTGATCCAGTTTTTGAAGCGTCGCTTTGCGGGATGATGTGGTCGGAATCATCCGAGCGGCAGGCGCTTTGGGTTGGGCTTTGCTCCACGCATATAATTTTATCCGCACGGTCAGGTTGGTATTGCCATCGGCGCGGAATTTTTGGTTTGAAATTTCCTGTCCTTCTTGGGTGAACAGGGTGTATTCGCTGTCGCCGAGCGTATTAAATTCAAAGTATCCGTCCGCGTCGGTGTGCGAGGTCTGTTGAGGCAGAGAATCGTTTTGGGTCCAGACCCGCACTTCGGTATCAGGAATCGGATAACCCGTCGCGGCATCCACCACGTGACCGCCCAGCACATGACCAGGCTTGAGTTGTATGGCTTGTGGCTGGCCGTTGAATTTAAGTTTCACCAGTTCGGCCATCAAGCCGGGGGCATCTGCCTGCACTGCATAGGTTGCCAAATCGGGAGTCATATCGTGCAGTTCAAAACGTCCTTGTTCATCTGTGGAAACCGATTTCAAGTCAAAGCCGCCAGCGTTTGACTGGGTGAGATTTACTTTTACTTCCGCGTTTGCCAGCGGTTTTCCATCAGGATTTAACAGCGTGCCGGTGAAGTTTTTGCCGGGTGGAAATTGTAACTGCACTTCGGCATCGGGATTGGCCTCGGTGAGCTTGATGGGCTGGCTGATGCAGAAGGAATTGCCGCGCCATGCGTGGATTTGATACGTACCGCCCAAGGGCAGGGGGCTGGACACCCATTTGCGTGGGGCATTGCCGGATACCGAGTCGAAATTATTGCCCAGTGAACTATTTTCATTACGTCCGGGCGCCCGCTTCAGTTCCGTGACACCAAAAAGCAATCCACCCGCGGGCGTGCCATCGGCATTCAAGGCCTTGGCATAAATAGCTCCGGCCGGAATGACGGGAATTTCGAATACCATGGGGCTGGCACCATTGGTCACGGTAACATAGCCCACGCTCCATTCATTGAACCAATAGCCGACCATATTTTGGGGCTGAATGTGCGTCTCGCCACCGATGGCGATGGACGCATGCACCTCGCCATTGGTAATTTCAAAATCCTGCATGTGGGCTGTGCGATGTTTGTCATTTAGGTCATCGGGAATGGTAACAGAAACCGTACCTTTCGGCGGCACATTGCCCGTGTATTTAAATCTGAAAATGACCTCTCGTTTTGGCAAATCCTTGGCGGTCTCAGTTTTGGCGGCTTGCAGATCAACGGTCCAATCGTCAATGGGGGCGGTGACGGTGCGGTCCTCGCGATAACTGCCACCACTCAAAGTGACGGTGCCTGGTGTGGGATTGGTAAATTGAAATGTGGCCTCGCCATTTGTGGTGTGAATCGGCACCCATTCGCTGTGCCCGTAGCCATTGTTTTCAAAATGCTCGGTATAGTTAAGGTCTAACGTGCGATATTTGTCGATCTGTGGCAACTCAGTGAGGTCGCCGGAGACATGACCACGGACGATAAGCTCGGGGCCGAGCTGTACCACCAAGCCGCTGGTTCCAACTGGAATCTTTTCCAGGATGACTGAACCATGTCCCGGTGCTGAAACACCAAGGTAATATTTGAAGCCATGTCGTAATTGATTCAGGTTGAAACTGCCATCGGTTTCGCTTTGACCGAGAACATGCAGCGCATCGTTCCACTCATAATGTTCTGGATTTTCCCCGGTTTGGTACAACAGGTGGAATACCGCGCCGGGTAATGGTTTTCCGGTCACTCGATCCTGTACGATGCCTGCGATGGTCGCGCCAAGTGGCAACGAGATTTGCAAGGGTTTTCCTGCCTGCAAGTGATCAAAATGTTTCTTTAAAATTTCATGGCCGGGTACGTTCGCAGTCACATCCAACGGCACATCTGCACAATGTATTACAACGGCCTGGCCATCGGGTCCCAGTTGAAGCGTTTGTTCTCCAAACCCGTAGCCATTGATTGACCAATCGGTGACAATTGATCCGCTGGCCATGGGTTTTCCCGTAGCGGTGTCAATGACTTGCAGCGGAACATCGAATCCGCTTTCCAAGACGAAATTCAAATTGTCGTATGAGTTAGTGGCAAAGCCATCCAGCGGGCCGATCACAACGGGCGCGGTATTTGTAAGTTTGGCGCCAAGATAAATCGCGCCTGCCTGAATTGAGAACGAGAACTCTCCATTACGTGCCCATTCTCCTAAACTGTATGACGCCTGGGGTCCGCTTGAAACCGCCGTGATATTTCCCCATTGAGGCATCTTTGAGCCATCGGCCATGCGAACATGGCCGGACAGCTTTACTTGTGACTCGTTGCCGGAGCCGTTAGATATCTTGGGTGGCTGGCCATATTCGGTCATTTTCTTTTCGATGCGGTCAATGCGTTCCTGCGGCGTGAGCATGGCCGCAATGGTCACGCGGGTGCCCAAGGCGGTGAGAACCAGCAAGGTGCCGCCGGTCAACAAGGCCGCAAACATGGCGCGCCAGGTGAGCCGTAACGCGGGCCGATAACCGGGCACAAGCATGCGTTGCAACCGGTCGGCCAGCGAGGAGGGTTCCCGTGGGCCGCCAAAGGCCGGGGCCGCAGCGGACGCGGGATTCAGCACGTGCTCGACAACGCGGACGAGGGTGCGCGCATAGTCGGCGGGTGCGCCGCTCAATTGCACGGCCAGCGCATCGCAGCAGGCTTCGCGTTCGATGCGCATCTGGCGGCTGATCCACCATACGGCGGGATTGAAGAAGAGCAAAGCCTCGGCAAAGAGTTGAAAGAGGTTCGCCAAATAATCGCCACGGCGGATGTGCGCGAGCTCGTGCAGGAGCACAAAACGGATTTGGTCGGGCGTGAGCGAAGTGGTAAGGGACAGCGGCAAAATGAGCGTGGGCACCAGCACGCCCGCAACGGCGGGCGAAGATAATTGTTCGGTCACCGCCAGGCGTACCCGCCGGGCGAGCCCGACGGCCTTGCGGGCTTCGGCCAGCAGGGCAAGTATGCGCGGGTCATCCAGCGGACGTGAAGTGCGGCGCAGACGTTCGGCACCGGCCACTTGAAATCCGGCGCGGCCCAGCATGACCGTGGCCCCGGCCACCCACAACAGGGCTAGCCAGGCGGTCCAGTGGAATTCCTGCGGCTTGGCCACCGGCGCAGAAAAATTGACGACCAACGGTTGTGCGTCGGGGACGCCAATAATTGGAGTGGTGGCAACTGCAGCGGGTGCGGACGCTTGAGGAGCCGCCTGCGGCAGCGGCTTGGAGAGCACGCCCCACGTGATGAGGCCCGCGAGAACCACGCCAACCAGCGTGGCAAAGGTGCAACGGTAACGCAGCCGGGGATTGTTCAACCGGCGCAGTATGAGCCCGAGGACGATGGCCAGGATGGTGCCCTGCCATAAGGTATGCAGGAGCGCCTTCACCACATTCGTCCATTCCGGCGAGGTGAGCGAGGCAAGCCAGAGCGGGTTCATGCCTGGCCTTTCCGGCCGGGTTTGCCGGGCCGCTCCGCGGTGCCATTTTCCTGCTCGTGCGCGGCGATGATTTTTTTCAACTGGTCAAGCTCCTCCAGGGAAATTTCCCGCGTATCCAGGAGGCATTGCATCATGGGCGCGAGCGCGCCGTTAAAGGCATGTTTCAAGGCGTAGGACAGCTCGCCGCGCTGGGCCTGTTCACGGGTAACGGCTGAATGGTAGATGGTGAGCTTGCCTTCCTTTTTGGCGTTGAGCACGCCCTTGGCCACCATGCGGTCCATGAGGGTGCGCACGGTGGAATAGGTCCAGCCCGTGGGTTTGGCCAGCAATTCCTGGATGGCGGGGGCGGTGCAGGGCTCGGTTTCCCAAATGGCCTTGATGATGGACCATTCAGCCTCGGTAAGTTCCACAGGTGTCTTCGGCATGAGGTGATAATCTCTACAACTGTAGATAATGTCAAGTGGATAATTTACAAGTGTAGAGGTTGGGCGGACCTGGCTTTGGCAGCGGCCGGAAATCAGGCCGGATTGGGAAACAAAAAAGGCGCGCCGGTTGGCGCGCCTTGAAGGAAAAATTTCTGGACGTTTATGCCAGCTTGGCGAGTACCGCTTGCACGGCTTCGAAGTTGGGCAGGTCCTTGGGGGTCGGGGTTTGTTCGCTGTATTGCACCACGCCATGTTTGTCGATGACGAACGCGGCACGGGCGGAGGTATCGCCCACACCGGCGAGCATGGGGAACACCACGTCATAGGCCTTGGTGGTGGTCTTGTTCAGGTCGCTGGCCAGGGTGATGCCGATTTTTTCCTTTTGGGCCCAGGCTGCCTGTGCAAACGGGCTGTCCACGCTGATACCGATGACGTCGGCATTCAGATTGGAATAGGCGCCGAGGCCGGAGGTGATATCGCACATCTCCTTGGTGCACACGCCGGTAAAGGCGAGCGGGAAGAACAAAATCACGGTGTTTTTCTTGCCGAAATTGTTGCTGAGTTTGACTTCGACGTCTGCGGGGGTCTTGGATTTGAGGGTAAAATCAGGGGCTTTGGAGCCGACAGGAATAGCCATAGTTGTATGTTTTATTGTTTGGTTAAAAGTTACGCCACCGCCAAATGATTAACATTCACCGCACGGGTGTCAAACGAGGATTTCGGAAGCTGAAGGTAAAAACCGATCCGGGCCACAGCCGCCAAGGAGGCGGGACAGGGGGTGTCCACTGAAGAAACGGCTGTGCGCCCGGATCAAATTAACTAAATCTGGTAATGCCAATTTCCGGCTCGAAAACAGACAGGTTCGCCTGAACCCGCGGTTCACCATTGTGAAAACCCGTTTCGTCTTCGTAACCAACCGGAATCTGCAAAATCATCGCCAGCCGCAGAGGGTGACCCTTCTGTCTCAAACCATCGGATAATCGCCTTTCTTTTGACTCGCGGTCATATCGCGCTGTCGCCAGAGGGCTTGTATTGGTATCCGAAGCCTGATAGCTAACGTTCATGTGCTCATCATCGGCCAAGTCGGGGAAACCTTCTAACCAGATTTTGTCCGATGTGCTACAAAACTTGTCAAAAGCCTGGTTTATCCAGACGGAAGGCAAGACTAAGCAGTTGTAAGGAAGTTCTTTTAGAGGGCGGCGAGCACTTCGGCGGCATGTTCCTCGGGCTTTACGGTGGGCCAGATTTTCTTGATGCGGCCATCTGGGCCAATCAGGAAGGTCACGCGAAAAGTGCCCATGTATTTGCGGCCCATAAAACTTTTTTCGCCCCAAACGCCATAGTCCGCAACGATTTTTTTATCCACGTCGGCGAGCAGCGTAAACGGCAGCTTGAACTTCTCTACAAATTTGTCATGCGACTTTACAGGGTCCGGACTGACACCGAGCACGACCGCGCCCTTTTTCTTGAAGTCGGCAAAATAATCGCGAAACGCACAGGCTTCCTTGGTGCAACCCGGCGTATCGTCCTTGGGATAAAAATAGAGGATGACATTTTTACCTTTGTAATCCGCCAGAGACACATTGCCGCCGCCACTGGTGGCTGCGGAAAAGTTTGGGGCTTGGTCGCCTTCCTTGAGTGCGAGTTGAATTTCTTTGGCCATAAAATGTTAACCATGAATAGCGCGGAACTGTCTCCAAGACAAAATTATTCTGACAGTTTTGTCGTCACGCAGGCGGCGTATTTTCCTGGGCTCCGGTCGTTCTTCACGGGATAGCCGGGTGACCATGGAAAGGCAGGGGGGATGATTTCTCCCTCTCTGCATTGCCGGCAATGCGGAGAGGGTTGGGGAGAGGTGCTGTCCGTTGCGGACGGCTTATTTCTTCTCGGGCAAACTGGAAGGATGCGAGCCTAATTGCTGGGTGCCGTCCCAAATATAAAACAGCCCGGAAACGGCGGTGAACAAGCCGGTACCGAGAATCCAGATTTTCAGGCAAACGCCATTAAACTGAAAATCCCAGCGCAGCAGAATCCACGAGACGGTGACCATTTGGAAGACCGTGGCAATTTTGCCCGTGAGATGCGGGCGCACGGTGATTTGGCCCACGACCAGCCGTACCGTGATTGAACCGAGGCCCAGCACGAGGTCGCGGCCGATGATGATGCCGGTTAGCCAGAGCGGGATTTGGCCCAGCCGCGGAGCATGGTCGAAACTTAACACAACAATCGCGGAAGCCAGCAGCAGTTTATCCGCGAGCGGGTCGAGCACGGTGCCGAGTTCGCTGCGCTGGTTGTAATGCCGGGCCACATAGCCATCTACGCCGTCGAGGATGGCGGCCACGGCGAAAGCGAGCAGGCTGACAAGCCGGTGAATTTCATTGCCGGACTGGACGTAATACAGAATTTCCACCACGAACAATGGAATCAGCAGGATTCGCAGGATGGTAATCTTGTTCGCCGTTGTCATTGCCTGCCATAATCTCGCAGGTTCGGCGAAAATTTCCATGAATTAAACAACCCCACCAGCTCCGCTGGTTTGAATACCAGTTTTTAAATGCGCCCCTGCTGGTGCCCGGCAGAAACGCGTTTGCCGTCCCCATCACGGGTATTCCCTTGGCTTTGCCTTTACCGCGGACAAGAATATGGCGAGTTAATTATGATGTCTTTTATTTTATTGCTGGCGCGGGGACGAATCCAGCGCGTGCTCCGGCTGATGTTGTTTCCGGCTCTGGCGTTCGTGCCGGCCTGTGCCAATCTCCATCCCGGCAATTTTCCGTTGAATCCTGGCGAAACGCGCATCCAGCATCAGCTTAGCGAGCGGGGCTACGGCATGTTCCTGCATTTTGGCATCAACACATTCAACCAGACCGAATGGTCTGACGGCACATTGCCAGTCAGCTCATACAATCCCACGCAGCTTGATCCAGACTCGTGGGTGCGTGTTGCAAAAGAGGCCGGTTTTCGTCATATCGTTTTAGTCACGAAGCATCATGACGGGTTTTGTCTCTGGGACAGCGCAGCCACTGACTATGACGTTGCGAGTTCGCCGGTAAAGACGGACGTCGTCGTCGCTGTCGCCAAGGCCTGTCACAAATACGGCGTCCAGCTCGGCCTTTACTACTCGCTGTGGGACCGGCATGAACCATCCTACAACGACCAGGATCCTAAAAAATACGTGGCCTACATGCGCACCCAGTTGACGGAGTTGCTGACCCGCTACGGCCCCGTCTGCGAAATCTGGTTTGATGGCGGCTGGGCCAAAAAACGTTCGGATTGGGACATCCCGGGTCTGTACCAGTTGATTCACCAACTGCAACCCGATTGCGCCGTGACCGTCAATCACACCATCGGTGTCCGGACCAACGCCAACAAAATCGGCCAGCCAAAAGATTTTGCCGAGGGCGATGTCATTCGTTATTGGCCCGTGGATTTCCGGACCAAGGATCCCAACTTTGTACGCAGCGATGATTCCAAATTTTACACGTTCGACGGCAAGCTGCATTATCTGCCCTTCGAACATACCATTTGCCTCTCGGACCGTTGGAATTGGTTTCAAAAAAAGGACGTGGTGCCAGCGCGGCCCGTGGATGAACTGGAGGAAATCTTCTATTGGGCTACCGCCAATCACAACGCGCTGCTCATTAACGTGCCCCCGGACCAGACGGGTCGCCAGCGTGACAACGAGGTGCAGGCCGTTTTACAATTAGCGGATCGGCTGGGCATTCGCGGTGGCAACCAACCGTTGCCCGCCCGCGGCCCCAATCTGCTCGAACGTGCCGGTGTCAATCCCGCCAACGCGCAGGCGGCAGTGGACACCAGCCTCGAAACCTCCTGGCGCGCGGCGGAAACCAACGCCACTTTGGAAATCACTCCCGCGCAGGCCATCACCTTTGACCGGTTGAGCCTGGTGGAAACGGCGGACATGAAAGACCTCGGCGATGGCTTTTCGCAGGAGCGGCATTACCGCGTCCAGCACTTTACCATCGAGGCGCTCACGAAAGCGGGCTGGCAGCAAATTTATGAGGGCCATGGAATTGGTTCCACGCTGTCGCTTAAGGTTTCGCGGCTGACGGCCACCAAACTTCGGATCACCATTCAAGCGGCAACCGGCCCTGTTGGCTTCGATAATATCGGGGCCTATGATTCCAAAGACTATCGGAAACGCTGATGAGGGCTGGCCGGTTTCAAGTCCTGACTCAAGATGAGTTTGCTTGCGCCCCCGGCATAAATCGTAAATCGTGAACCAGAAATGATCCTCGGCACCGGCATTGATATCATTGAAGTGGCGCGCATAGCCGCGTCTTACGAGAAATTTGGCGACGAGTTTGTAAACCGTATTTTGTTACCGGCGGAGGTGGCCTATTGCCTCTCGCATCGCCGGCCGGCGCCATTTCTGGCCGTGCGCTTTGCCGCCAAGGAAGCTATTTCGAAGGCCTTTGGCACTGGCATCGGCGCGGAGTTAAGCTGGCACGACATGGAAATCTGCCGCAAGGAATCGGGCGAGCCTTACGTGGTGCTGCATGGCGATGGCGGGAAACTATTGGCGTCCCGCGGCGCAAAGAAAGTACACCTCACCCTGAGCCATACGGAGAACTACGCCACGGCGATGGCGATTTTGGAGGGATAGAATGGTGGCTATTCAATTATTTATCATTTGCTGCGAATAGCTGTCATACACCGGCCCGGTTGTGTTTTTGAACAAGGTTGATTTTTGATTTGTGAAAAAGTTTTGCCAGCTCAAAGGCATAACGTTTTCAATTCTATCCCACAACGATTTAGCTTGTGGGCCATTTTCATAATGCCATTCAGCAATTACACGCCAAGGCATTTGATTTGTAACCGGCGGCACTACAAAGTAAACACATTGATGAGGGCCGATGTATCCATTGATGTCTAAAAATTGTTCTTCTGGCCGTGACCAAGTGCCATGGATTTTGGCCTGCGGCGAATAGAAAACAATTGATAGACCCCGGTCACAGGTGTTGGAAGCGCAAAACTCAGATACAGGTCCAAAAAACTCACTATGCGCCGGGCGCGTGTAGGAAATACGCAAAGTCTTGGACTGGTAAAGCGGGAACCAGAGGGGAAGGGATAACGTCACCAAAATCATCACGGCCAATACGGAGCCGTAGATGATTTTGGATTTGTTACCGCGCATTCGGATTAGGATTTACCGGAAAATCTCCGGGCTGATGACTCCCTCGGAAACCTTGGTAACGCTGCCGGTCATCAAGATGTCGAAGCCATCGCGGATTTCGATCTTGATGATGCCGCCGGGGCAATGGACGGAGATGTTTTTATCCACGAGGCCAAGCTTGTGCGCCACCGCTGCCGACGCGCTGCTGCTGCTGCCGCTGGCGAGCGTGTAACCCGCGCCGCGTTCCCAAATTTCAATCTGAATATTGGCGCGGTCGAGCACCTTGAGAAATTGGACATTGGTCTTGCGCGGGAAATTGCCGTGCACTTCGAGTAACGGGCCAAATTTGTGCGCGAGGTCAGCGCTGATTTCCGGCAGCGGCAGAACGCAATGCGGGTTGCCGATGGTGGCGGCGCAGAACGTAAACTCACGCCCGCCGACCGTGATTTTTTCGTTGATAACTTCGCGCTGCGGGCCGGTGACGGGAATTTTATCGCTGCTGAAACTGACCTTGCCCATTTCCACGCGCACCATGCTGCCGCCGTCATAGACGGTGGAGCGCACCACGCCGCCGTCGGTCTGGATGGCAAATTCGTCGTTGCCCACAAACTTGGTATCCCACAGGAAGCGGGAGAAGATGCGCAGGCCGTTGCCGCTTTTTTCAGCCAGGCTGCCATCCGGGTTATAAATTTTAAGCGCGCACTTGGCGGTTTGCGAGGGGAGTGGTCCGAGCAGGATACCGTCGGAACCGACGCCGAAATTGCGATGGCAGATGGTCTTGACCTGTTCCGTGGTCAGGGGCGCGGGCAAATGCTTGGGATCAATGACAATGTAGTCGTTGCCCAGAGCATGATATTTCGAGAAAGCAAAGTTCATCGGGACAGAATAACGAATGCCCGGCAGTCTGTAAAAAGCATTTGTGCGGGCAAAGCGTCAGAACGACTTGAACTGGCGCTTGATTTCAATCAATCCATGTTGATGTGGAGAAACACCTCTCCCCGGCTCTCCCCCTTGCTGCGCAAGCGGAGCGGAAGAATGCTCACTGCGTTTCGCATTGGCCAAGCTTTTGGTTGGTGATTATCGAGGATAGCTTTTTGACGCGCCCCAATGTTGGGATAAGGTCGCCGGTGCGTGTTCAAGCCGGGTTGCGGCTTTTGACCTGCCAGCTTCCTAGTGAGTTGGAAACGCGGTAGGTGAACTGGTTGTGTCCGGCCGGCAAATTGGAAAAGGCCACCAGCACATCAAACGAGCCGGTCACAATTTCTTTGAAACGAATGATATGAACCTCCAGCCCCGGTCTGCCGGTGGAATACTCAAAATACTGGTTAATGGGGGGAGACGCCGCGCTGGCGCAACTACGCACCGGGGGCTGGCTGCCCGCAAACCGTTCGATGAATTCATGGCTGGGCGGCGTGGCTCCTTCGCCAAAGGCGAGGAAACATACCGAGGGCGCATTGGGCTGAAACTCCGTCAGAATCTGCCGCACCAGGCCTTCCACCATGTCGGTTTCGTAGATCGAAGCATCCACCGGGGCCGGATGAGTTGGCCGGTGCCACCACCATAAACCGGCCGCCAAAACCACAATCAAACCCAGAATGACAAGGATTGTCCGCATGAAGGTATTAAGAATGATGCGGGTGAATTAGGGGCCGGGATATTCGGCGGAGGAATGGCCATCTGGCGAGTTGGGGTTGCACCACAGGCGGTTTCGGAGCGCGTTGGTCACGTCTTCCTGATACCACTGCACCAGTTTGATATAGTTGACTGAACTATCAAATGCCGCCTGGATGCCGCCGGCCGCGTGGCGTCCGCTCACGCCTTCGGGCGGATAATTGGCGCCATCATTGAAATGTTGCGGGTCGGTTTCGTCTGTTTCCCAAAACGCACAATCGCCGGGCTGCATCTGGCCCAACTTGGCGGGTTGATGCGAGTGCTCATAGGCATAGCTGTAACCCACCACCGCGCCATTCATGGCATAGGAGGAGAGTTGCTGGGGCCGTTGCATATTTTTCTGGTCCAGTTCTGACCAATGCCACATCTGGGGATCATCGCTCGGGCAGAGGAAAATCTTGGAATCGCGCAGCATGGGCCATAGCTGGCCGGTGGTTTCATCGAATTCCAGGGGCCCGCCGGGCGTATAGAGCCAGCCGGGCAGATTGCCGCCACCCGCATCCCAGTTCGCCGACGGCATCACGTCGCCATCATCCGAGGCGTAGATATGCATCGCCGTCATAATCTGCTTGAGATTATTCAGGTCGGTGGCTTTGCCGGCCTGATTTTTGGCTTTGCTCAGGGCGGGCATTAACAAAGCGGCAAGGATGGCAATGATGGCAATGACCACCAGCAGTTCGATGAGGGAGAAGGCGCGGCGATACATAATAGTATTTCCTTAAGGACAGGGAAAAACCCAATTCATTTCAAATTATTTTCATTTCTGAATTCCCATGCACCTGGCTAAAAGGCTGCCCATGCTTAAATGAGACAAGCCGGGCGCAAATTTGTTCAAGGGCGTTGCCCGGTCCCAAGTTCGAGACCATTCATGACATAAATGTCCGCCGAATGCAAAACCGGACAATTTATTTCTTATCAGGGCAAATACGCTGTGCGGGAAATTTCCGGGCAACCGTGGCAAGTTCCCGGTTACAAATTGCTTTTACTTGCCGCCGACGGTCGCGAAATGGCTGGCCTGGTAAAAGAGCCCCTGATATTCCGCTGGCGCGTTGGTGTTATCGTAGAAAACGCTGATGGGTTTGCCGGCGGGCAGTTCCTGTTTGGCAATGTGCGCCAGAAAGGGACCGTCGGTGTGGTAGCTGTCGCCAAAACCGGCCAGTATGTAAACTTTGCGGTCCGGCTGGTCCTGGTGGATCTGGGCAACAATTTGCTCAATTCTCTGCCATTTCCCGATATTCCAGGTCATGGGGTAAATCAATTCCTCGGTGCAGCGGCCATCACGAATCCGGATTTGAATGCCGTGAATGTGGTTGGTGGGAATGGCCAGACTATCGTACACGCCCTGCACAAAAATTTCCGAGCTGGCGGTGATGATGTGGGATTGCACTCCGGCATGCTCCATTTCACGAATGATGCGGACGGACGACGAGCGCAAATAATTGCTCAAGGTGGTGGTAAAGTAGTCGTGGCTGAGTTGCTGCAAGTCAGTGACTTTCGCGCCCCGGAGCATTTGCGGGATGAACGGATACGCCATCCAATGGCCGATGCGGGCATCCATGTTGGTATAATCGAACCAGAATTGTTCAAAACCACCCTTGGCCGAGTAAATCTCGGAGAGGCCATGTTCGATGGCAACCTGCGCCAGGCCGGGATAAATCAATTTGCCGTTCTCGTCGTGCAAGCCTTCCGAGCAGTCGCCTTTCATCGTGGTGCCGTCAAAGTCCCAGAAAGCGAGGAAGAGGGCGTTGGTATCTCCCGTGGCTTTGACGATGGCGTCATGGGTCTGAACCACCTGGTTAACGATGCGGCTGTCATCAGGTTCTTCGGCGCGGACTACCAGTGTGGCCGCCAGCAGCAGGGGCAAAATCAGGGTGTAAACAGATTTCATCGCGGAAAAAGTGTGTTTGTGCATGCGTCTATCAAATTTAGAATGGTAAATGTTGGCTTGTGAAGTGCGATCAGGCCGTTTTTTTAGCCAGCGGTTTGCCGGGGTTTGTGACGGCGGGTTTTTCCTTGGGTATGGTTGCCTCCATGTGAAACTTATGCAGGAAGCGGTGGAAAATGGGCGTGAAAATGATGCCGATGCTGGTCATGAATGTCAGCCCGCTGAACAGCGCGTAACAGCCAGCGAAGATTTTCCCGGCATCCGTGTTCAAATTGCCCACGGGCCCCATGCCCGACAAAATCATGGCCGCATTCACATAGGAATCCACCCAGGACATTTTTTCGAGAGTGTGATAGCCGAGCATGCCGATGAACAGGGAGACCACGATGACCGTCAGGCTTATGCAAATGCAGCGGATTAGCCGGAGATAAAATTCGCGCCGGGGCAGCAACGGTTTGTAGCGATGTTCAAACATGGGTCAATTTGCCGAGCCAACCGCCGACTGCAACTGATTGAAATGCGAGCCTTCCAGCTTGTTGCGCAGGCCGGCCACGATGTTTTTGGTCAGGCCAGGGCCTTCGTAAACGAGACCGGTGTAGCATTGCACGAGCGACGCACCGGCAGTGATTTTTTCCCAGGCATCCTCCGCATTGAAAATTCCGCCGACGCCGATAATGGGCAACTTGCCGCGGGTCTGTTTGTACAGGTGCCGGATAATTTCCGTGCTCCGCGCGCGTAACGGCTTGCCGCTCAGTCCGCCGGTTTCGGCATAAATTTTTTGCAAGGCGGTATCGTTGGTTTGCGGGCGCGTAATGGTGGTATTGGTGGCCACAATGCCCGCAATGTTGCGCGGTGCAACCAGTTCCAGAATTTCATCCAGCGCTTCAAAGGACAGATCAGGCGCCACTTTCACCAGAATCGGCTTGGGATTGGCCTTGCCGGTGTTGATTTGTTGCAGCCCGGCAAAAATTTCGTCGAGCGCGGCCTTGTCCTGGAGCTGGCGCAGATTGGGCGTGTTGGGCGAACTGACGTTTACGACAAAGAAATCCGCCAAATCGCGCAGCACGCGGAACGAACTCGCATAGTCCTCGGCGGCTTTTTCGAGCGGCGTGATTTTGGATTTGCCGAGATTGATGCCGATGGGATGCGCCGGCCAGAAACCGGATTTTTTCCAGTCGGAAAGTTTTTGCGCAACGGCTTCCGCGCCCGAGTTATTAAAGCCCATGCGGTTGATGACCGCTTCATCGGGAATGGCGCGGAACATACGCGGCTTGGGATTGCCATCCTGCGCGTGCCATGTCACGCCGCCCAGTTCGGTAAAGCCAAAACCCATCGCCGCCCAGCCGGGCACGGCAGCTGCATGTTTATCCATGCCGGCGGCGAGGCCAACTGGATTGGGGAATTTGAGCCCAAAGACCTCCGTGGGCAATGCCGGTGCGCCATACAGGGCGTGAACCAAACCCAGGCCGAGCCGGCTGCGGCTCACGCGTGCGAGCGAATGCACGGCCTTGTTGTGAGCCACTTCAGAATCCTGCCGGAAGAGCAGGGGGCGAATGAGTTTTTTATGAAGAAAGCCCATTTTAAAACGAAGATTGAAAAAAGGAAAATGACAAAGCGGCGGGGCGGCGCGCGTTGAGCTTGACCGGAGCGCGGCGTTCACGCCGCTTCAGCGTGCTAAGTTCAAGCAGATTGGGCATTTTATGGCTCTCGTGTTTTTGATGTTGAAGCGGGCTAAAGCCCGCGCTCCATCCGTTATTTTACTTCCCCGTTCAATTTGCCGGAGTGGACGTCTGCGGCCCGTTCGCGAATCTGCCGGTAGGAGGCCAGCGCAAGCAGCGGCCAGGCGTTGCGGTACATGTCGTATTTCAAATAGAACACCTTCGGGAAACCGGTGCCGGTGGTTTCATGTTCCGTCCATGAACCATCGCGGTTTTGGGTTTGGATGAGATATTCAATGCCGCGCTTAAGGGCGGGATTTTCCGGGTCATCAAACGCGCACAAGCCCATGACAGCCCAC
>Ga0265327_10001343_pt1 | contig 31930 bp, 34 predicted proteins | sample 41621metaG_FD_202089 | JGI IMG/M metagenome (GOLD analysis project Ga0265327, IMG submission 202089) | Rhizosphere microbial communities from Carex aquatilis grown in University of Washington, Seatle, WA, United States - 4-16-21 metaG | ecosystem: Host-associated > Plants > Roots > Rhizosphere...
GCCTTCCAGGCACGCCTGCGCTCCGCCCGCGGCTCGATCCTTGCCGCCACCGCCGCGCCCTGCGCCTCACGACGCCGCTCATTCTGAAACCAGTTCTAACTGCAACGCCCGGCGTTGCACGCCCGTGACCGGTTTCGACGGGGGTCTGACCTCGAACGGTCCGCGTTACAAAGCTGTGCCTGTCCCGTGGGCTATGCCCGCAGCAGGTCCCACGCGCGCTCGACGTGCTCGCGCTGGGTGCCCATGTTGCCGATCGCCAGCCGGATCGCGTAGCGGTCGCCGACCCGGGTGTGCGAAACGAACGCCTCGCCGCTCCGGTTGATGCCCTCGACCAGATCGGTGTTCAGCCGCTCCAGCTCGGCCTCGTCGTCCACGCCCTCGGGGTGGCAGCGGAAGCAGACCGTCGAGAGCGGCGTTGGCGCGAGTCGCTCCCAGCCAGGCTCGGCGTCGATCCAGGACGCCAGCTCGGACGCCATCTCGACGTGACCGCCGATGATCCGGCGCAGCCCCTCGGCGCCGTAGGCGCGGAGCACGAACCACAGCTTCAGTGCGCGGAACCGCCGGCCCAGCGCCAGACCGTAGTCCATCAGGTTGACCACGTCCTGCTCGGTGGTGGTCAGGTAGAACGGCACCACCGAGAAGGCGTCGCGGAGCGCGTCGGGGCGCGAGGTGTAGAGCAGCGAGCAGTCGACCGGGGTCAGCAGCCACTTGTGCGGGTTGAACACCAGGGAGTCGGCGCGCTCGCAGCCGGTGAGCAGGTGCCGGTGCGTCGGCAGCAGTCCCGCGGCTCCGCCGTAGGCGGCGTCGACGTGCAGCCAGATCCCATGACGGCCGCAGACGTCAGCGATCTCGGGCACGGGATCGACGCTGGTGGTCGACGTCGTCCCCACCGTCGCGATCACGGCCATCGGCCGCCGGCCTGCCTCCACGTCGGCCGCGATTGCCTGCTCCAGCAGGTCGGCGCGCATCGCGAAGGCGTCGTCTGTGGCGATCTTGCGGACGTTCTCGGTGCCCAGGCCGAGCGCGATACACGCCTTCTCGACCGACGAGTGGGCCTCGGCGGACGTGTAGGCGACCAGCAGGGGAAGGTCGCTCCGGCCCGCCATCCCGCGCTTCCGGATCTCCAGCCCGAGCGCTTCGCGGGCAGCCGCCAGCGCGTAGAACGTGGAGCTCGACGCCGTGTCGGTGATCTGGCCGAACCACCCCTCGGGCAGCCCGAGCAGCTCCAGCACCCAGGCCAGTGTCCGCTGCTCGAGCTCGGTCGCCGCGGGCGACGTGCGCCACAGCATCGCGTTCACGTTCAGCGCCGAGGCGATCAGCTCGCCGACGATTCCAGGCCCCGAGCCGCTGATCCCGAAGTAGGCGAAGAAGGCCGGATGGTTCCAGTGCGTGATGCCTGGCAGGATCAGCGTATCGAGGTCGTCGACCACCGCTTCCAGCGGCTCGCCCTGCTCAGGCGCGTGCTCGGGCAGCGCTGCCAGCAGCGCACCGGGCTCGACCTGCGCCACCACCGGGCGCTCGGCCACCGTCGCCAGATACTCGGAGACCCACTCGGCAGCCTCGACCAGCGCGCCGCGCAGCTCGGCGGCTCCTGGCCCCGCGACCACCGTCACCGGGTGACGCGGGCTCGGACCCGCGGCGGCTGCCGAGCCCGAGGCGGCCGCGGCCGCGCCGACCAGCGCCAGGGCGTGGGCTGCGGCTCAGGTGGCACGCCGGGGCCGCCGTTCGGCCCGTTCCCCCAGCTCGGCGGATCCACGTTGCGCAGATTCCGGATGATCACGACCAGCAGGCAGATGCCTGGGATGTGCATCGCGACCATCGTGCCGAGCATGACGGTGTCGCTCACGGCCGTGAGTTTACACCCAAGCGCCGGTGTCTAAAGAGCGGATTCGAACGCGCCGAACGCATCGTCCAGGCGCTCGAGCACCGTGTCCAGCTCGTCGTCCGTGATGATCAACGGCGGCGCCAGCAGCACCGCGTCCATCATCCGGTTCAGCACCGGCGTCGGGCACGAGTAGATCATCAGGTCGCGCTCGCGCGCCAGGCCGGACAGCTTGTAGGACGCCTTGCGCGAGGCGTCGAAGCGGTCGCCGGTCGCCGGGTCCTGCAGCTCCATGCCCTGCAGCATCCCCCGCCCTCGCAGCGCGCGGACGGACGGATGGCGGCCGGCGATCTCCTCCAGCCCGGCCCGCAGCCGTGATCCCTTGCGGCGCGCCTCCTCGAGCAGCCCTTCCTGCTCGATCACGTCCAGCACGGCGCATCCCACGGCGCACCCGAGCGGGTAGCCGGAGAACGTGTGCCCGTACGAGAAGCCGGTCGGCGATGTCCCCACCACCTCGCGGATCGGGCGGCTGGCAATCATCCCCGACAGCGGCAGCACGCCGGCGCCGATCGCCTTGCCGAACGTGATGATGTCCGGCGTTGCGCCGTGGTGCTGAACCGCAAACCACTCCCCGGTGCGTCCGAAGCCGCTGACGATCTCGTCGGCGACCAGAAGCACCTCGTGGCGGTCACACACCTCGCGGACGGCGGCCAGGTAGCCGTCGGGCAGGTCGACAGCCGCCCCCGACGAGCCGGTCACCGGCTCGATCATGAACGCGGCGACGTGGTCGGCGCCGCGCGACATGATGGCGGCCTCCAGCTCCGCCGCGCCCTCCTCGGCCGTCGTCGAGTTGGGCACCGCGGCGTACTTGTGCAGCAGCGGCTCGAACGGCGCGCGCCAGCGCGAGCCGGACAGCGACAGGGCGCCCAGGGTCGAGCCGTGGTACGACGTCGCCCGCGACAGGAACTCGGTCTTTCCGGGCTTGCCCAGCAGCTCCCAGTAGAGCACCGAGAGATGCATGGCCGACTCGTTCGCCTCCGAGCCAGACGAGTTGAAGAAGCACCACTCGAGCTCGCCGGGAGCGATCTCGGCGATCCGCTCTGCAAGCTCCAGCATCGGCTCGTTGCGGAACGAGAAGCGGTAGATGAACGACAGCTCGCGCGACTGTGCATTGAGCGCCTCGATCACCCGTGGGTGGTTGTGCCCGAGCAGCATCACCATCGCGCCGCCGCAGGCGTCGAGGTAGCGGCGGCCCTCGGAATCCTCGATCCAGCAGCCCTCGGCACGGACGGCGATCGGCAGCGCCTCGCCGGCGGTCATCGAGTAGTCGGCGCGGGGCTCGGTCTTCATTGCCGGATCGTCGCAGATCGCCGCCCAGCCGGGCGTCAGATCGACTGCGGCGGAGCCTCCAGCGCCGTCTGCAGCTCGATCAGCGTTGTCGCGCCCGGCAGCGCGGCGTAGGCATCCGACAGGGCTCCGGCCAGGTCGCCGGAGCCGGAGATCGCCTGGTAGCGAACGCCGTAGCCCTCGGCCAGGAGCCGGAAGTCGGGCGACTCGAGGTCGACCGCTGTCGTGCGGCCATACGCCGCCATCTGGTAGTTCTTGAGCACGCCGTAGCTGGAGTCGTTGACCAGCACGACGACCATGTTGAGGCCGTTCTGGCGCGCGGTGGCGAGCTCGTGCCCGCCCATCAGGAATCCACCGTCGCCGATCAGGACGACGGTCGGAACGTCGGGATTCGCCGCCACGGCCCCCAGCGCCGAGGGTATGCCTGATCCCAGCGCGCCCGCCATCGGATAGGCGAACCCACCGGGCCGGGTGGCGTCGAGGTAGAGCACGCCCCAGTAGCCGAAGATGGTCATGTCCGACACCACGATGGCGCCGTCGGGCAGCGCGCCCTGGAGCTCGGAAAGCAGGCCGCGCTCGAGCTCGAAGCCATGTGCCGCCACCTCCGATGCGCGGCCGGCCAGGGCGGCACGCGCGGCGGCACCGCCGTCCCGCGCGCCCGCCGTCGGCGCGTGTGCCAGCAGGGCGTCGCAGAAGGCGCCGACGTCCGCCACCAGGCCCTCGGCGACGAGATAGTTACGGCCGATCCGCTCGGGATTGAGGTCGACCTGGACCAGCTTCGACGGGAACCGCACCGTCCAGTGGCACGTGTACTCCTCGGCGAACCGGGTGCCCAGCGCCAGGCACAGATCGGAGCTCTCGATCAGCCGCCGCACGGCCGGCTCCTCCTCCGACGAGCCCGCGTGGAGCGGGTGGTCGGCGGGCATCACGCCCTTGCCGTTGAAGCTGGTCACGACCGGGGCGTCCAGCGCCTCGGCCAGTGCGACCACCCGGTCGGCGGCCGCCCGGCAGCCGCCCCCGGCAAAGATCAGCGGCGCCTGTGCCGCGGCCGTCAGCCGGGCGACGCGGGCCACAGCTGCGGCGTCCGGCGCGGGCAGCGCGATCGGCGTCACGCGGCCGGCGTCCGCCTGATCGGCGGGAGCCGTCAGAACCGTCGTCAGCGCCTCCACCATCGCCGGCCCCGGCCGCGTCGTGATGGCGGTCAGCGCCTCGTCGACGGCTGCGGCCAGCGCGCGCGGGGTCCGCGGCTGCGCGTGGTGGCGGGTGATCGCAGCGAACGCAGCCGACTGGCCGACCGACTCGTGCATCCAGCCGCGCTCGCCGGCGTCGCTGGGCACCTGAGTCGTGATGTGCAGCACCCGCAGGTTGGAGGCGTCCGCCTCCCCCAGCCCCGCAAACGTGTTGAACGCGCCGGGCCCGGTGCTCGTGATGCAGACGCCGACCCGATCGCTGGTGCGGGCGTAGCCGACCGCGGCGAAGGCTGCCGCCTGCTCGTGGCGTACCACCACCGTGCGGATCGGCGAGGCGTCCAGCGCGTCCCACAGGCTGAGGGCGTGCTGCCCGGGGATCCCGAAGACCACCTCCACCCCGTGGGCCTCCAGCGCGCGCACCAGCAGGGTGGCACCCGAGCTGACGGCGGTCGATTCGGCGGTCGCGCTCACGCCGACCACGCTACCAGAGGGAAACCCCGGTTCGCGGCTCTACTGCTGGCCCGAGGTGATCACCGCGACCAGTGCATCGACGTCGGCCGGCGACAGCGAGCCGAACGTGGTCGGCATGATGCCCTGGCTGTACCCCTTGGCGATGTACTTGTCGGGGTCGGTGATCGACTCCTTGACAAACTGGTCAAGCGGCACCCCGGCCGCCTGCGCGTCGGAGGTGAGCTGCTTGTCCAGGTCGGGGCCGACGGTACCCGTGGCGCCTGCGGCGGCCAGCGTGTGGCAGCTGTTGCATCCATTGGACGAGAAGAGGCTCTTGCCCTGGGCGATCAGCGCGGTGTTGCCACCGCCCCCGGTCGAGGAGCCGCCCGAAGACGGCTGCGAGGTGGGCGTGCTGGTCGTGGTCGCAACCGGCTGGGACAGCGACAGCCCGAGGCTCGAGGAATCGTTGCTGGAGGAGGTGCTGATGGCGATAACCACCACCATCACGGCGATCCCGACCACCGTCCCGATGAGTGCTGCGGCGAGAACCTTGATCACTGCGGTGGCCACTATACCGTCTCGGTCCGCCGACCCCTCCCGTACCGTGACACGGGTTGCACAAATACCGCATGCAGGGGATGACGGAGGTCATGTCGAACGTCGAGGTGGGTATCGATGCTTGACCGGCGTGACATCCAGACACTGATGTACTGCGTTCGCCTGACCGAGATCAGCGGCCAGTGGCAGACCGGCTACCCCGTGCGGACCCCGCACGAGCTCGAGTGCAAGCTCGCCGAGCTCATGCGGACGGTCGAGGCGCATGGGGAGCGCGACGCCACGGCTGCAGCGGCCTAGGAACCAGTTCCTCAGTCGGTGCGCTCGAAGCGCGCCCGCCACATGCGCAGCGTGAAGCTGTCCGCTCCGATCAACCCGTGGATGTGCTCGGCGGTCTCAGGGTCGAGCCCGGCAATGTCGTTCCAGGCAGCGGTCTGCCAGGACGAGGGCCGCTCCACCTGCTCGGCCGGCACGATCCCAAACGGCGCCAGCACCTCGGCCACCTCGCCCTCCGCCGGCAGCCGCCCATGGCCGGGGTCGCGCACCCGCTCGATGGCGTCCCAACGCTCGGCCTCGACCGGGTCGGGATGCCGCAGGTAGTCCTGGATCGCGAACCGCCCGCCGGGTGCGAGCACGCGGGCGATCTCCCGCAGTGCGGCATGCGGATCGGGCAGGTGGTGCAGCGAGTTGACGCAGGTGACAAGGTCGAACGACGCGTCCGCGAAGGGCATGTCCAGCGCGCTTCCGACCACGCCGTTCACCCCTTCCGGTGCATGGGAGAGCATCGCCTGTGAGGGCTCCAGCGCGACCGCCTCGGCGACCCGGTCTCGCAAGGCTCCGGACAGAAACCCCGGTCCTGCGCCGACATCCAGCGTGCGATCTCCCGGCTGCGGCTTGCAGATGGCGATGAACGGCTCCCAGTCGCGCTCGGCCGAGTGGGCCGCGTAGCGCTCGGCGGTGCGGTCGAACCGCGTCTCCTCGGTCATCGGCCCGCCCCCTGCGCCGGCGCGGTGGCCGCCGCGTGCTCGACGACGAACCGCTCCGCCTGCTCTGCGGTGGTGACCGTCCCGGCCGCCTGCTCCTCGGCCAGCGCCCCGACCAGCTCGGCGATGGCGCTGCCCGACGCTCCAGTCACCCGTGCGATCTCGTCGCCGCGAATCAGCGGCGGGCGCCTGTCGCGCTGCAGCTCCTCGAGCAGGGTCAGCATCTCGTCGGCCGTCTGGTGGTGAACGCGGAGGTGACGGGGCCGCGCCCGCAGCCCACGGGTCGCCAGCCGGTCGGCCAGCGACAGCAGCACGCTCTCGACCGCCCACGGGTTGGTGGCCCGGCTGTAGACGTGGGCGGCACGGCGGTCGAGCGGACGGCGCGCGATCGTGAACCCCAGCCGCAGGTGCTCGCGCACCAGCACCGAGCAGAACCGGCGCAGGGAGGTCGACGTCTTCCACCGCCGCATCACCGTGGCGGTCAGCTCGGCGCCAACCGTGTCGTGGCCTTTGAAGCCGTGCCAGCCCGGCTCGCGCTCGGTGCGGGTCAGCGGCTTGCCGACGTCGTGGAACAACGCGGCCATCCGTAGCGCATGGCCGGCGGTCATGTCGTCCCCGACAACCCGCCTCAGCCGGTCGGTCAGCATCGCCTCGTGCGCGGGCAGGTAGAACCCGGGGTGGTCGGCGATGTCGGCGGCTCCGTCCAGAACGAGCAGGGTGTGGTCGAGGACGTCAAGGTGGTGATGCGGGTTCTGAGGGACGCCCCGGAGCGTCGCCAGCTCCGGGAGGACAACGGCCAGCAGGCCCAGCTGCTCCAGCAGCCGGATCCCGTCGGCGGGGTCGTCGCAGGCAAGCAGCCGGCGCATCTCCATGAAGATCCGCTCGCCCGAGGGGCGGTCGGCCAGCGATGCCCTCGAGCGAGCCAGATCGGCGGCGTCGGGGTCGATCTCGAGGTCGACCTCACAGCTGATCCGCACCAGCCGCAACAGGCGCAGCGGGTCGTCGTCGAAGACGGCGCCGGAGACCGTCCGCAGCAGTCGCCGGTCGAGGTCGCGGCGGCCGTCGAACGGATCGAGCGGCTCGCCCCCGTCGAGCGGGATCGCGATCGCGTTGACCGTGAAGTCCCGCATCCCGAGGTCGTCGACGAGGCTGCCTCGCGAGGCGGTGATGTCGACCGTGCGGCCGCCGCCCATCACGCGCCAGGCCCCGTGGCGCTCGCTGAGCGGGAAGACGGCGGCGCGCAGCTCCCTGCCGAGCGACCGCGCGGCCCCCTCCGCATCGTCATCCACGACCAGGTCGACGTCGGTCACCGGGCGCGCCAGCAGCAGGTCGCGCACGCTCCCGCCCACCAGCCACGAGCCGGGAAGCGGTGTGGCGGCCCGGATCTCGTCAAGCGTCGCGAACGACGTGCTCCACTCTCCTTCGCCGAGGCGCGATGTCGGTGACGATCTCGTAGTTGATCGTCTCGGACAGCCGCGCCCACTCCTCGACCCGGATCGACTCCCCGCCGTCGCTGCCGATCAGCACCACGGGGTCGCCGGGCTCGACGTCGGGCTCGTCCCCGATCACGAAGGTCAGCTGGTCCATGCTCACCGTCGCCGCGACCTTCCGCCGGCGGCCGCGGACGAGCACATCGGCGCGGCCGGACAGCAGCCGAGGGACGCCGTCGGCGTAGCCGGCGGGAGCGAGTCCGATCCAGGTCGGCCGCTCGGCCACGAACCGACGCCCATACCCCGTGCTTTCGCCCGCCTGGAGCAGCTTCACCTGCGCCACGTAGCTCTCGAAACGCAGCGCGGGCAGCAGGCCGTCGTCGGCCGGGTCACCGCCGAACGGCGACAGTCCGTAGACGGCGACGCCGCAACGGACGGCATCGAATCGCGCCTCCGGATGGGCCAGCGCGGCTGCGCTGTTGCCGGCGTGCCGAACGCACGGCGGGAACCGCTCCGAGACTGCGCGGAAGCGCTCGAGCTGGAGGGTGGTGAACGCCGCATCGCTGTCGGCGGTGGCCAGGTGGCTCATCAGGCCGCCCAGCCGGAGGGCACCCTCCCCGTCGGCCAGCGCCTCACCGATGCGCAGCGCGTCGCCCGGCTCCATCCCCCACCGGCCCATCCCGGAGTCGACCTTGACGTGCACCTCCAGCGGCGAGCGGGCGGCCGCGCGCAGGCGGGAGAAGCCCTCCACCGAGGAGACGGCGACGGCAACGCCCTCGACCTCGTCCTCCTCGCCCGGCACGAGCGGGCTCATGACCAGGACCGGAGCGTCGGGGAGTTCGAGGCGCAGGGCGCGTGCCTCCTCCCAGGTGGCGACGCAGAGGCGCGTGGCCCCCGCCGCCAGCGCCGCGCTCCCGACCGGCGCCGCACCGTGCCCATAACCGTCGGCCTTGACCACCGCCCACAGCTCGGTCGGCGCCACCATGCCCAGGACGTGCCGGCAGTTCGCAGTTACCGCACCGAGGTCGAGCGTCACGGTCGCGCGCGCGGTGCGCACGGCAGGCCCGGCTACCACGCCGACCACCTCATCGGCGCATCACCCCAGGCAGCGCCTCGACGACGTCGGAGGCGACGATCCCGTCCGGGCCGATCCGCTCGGCTGCCTCCGCACCGGCGGCCGCGTGCATCACCGCGCCGCAGCAGGCGGCCGTCAGCGGGTCGAGGCCCTTGGCCAGCAGCGCGGCGATCACGCCGGTCAGCACGTCGCCCGTGCCTGCCGTTGCCAGCCCGTGAGCGTGGCTCGAGCTGACCACGAGTCGCTCTCCGCCGGCGTCGGCCACCAGCGTGTCGGCGCCCTTCAACAGGACGACGCAGCCGCTGCGGGCGGCCGCCTCCCGCACCGCCGCGAGGCGGTTGGCTGCGACCCATCCGGCGTCGCGGCCGAGCAGACGGCCCATCTCGCCCTCGTGCGGCGTCAGCACCGCCGGAACGCGGCGGCGGGCCATCCGCTCGGGCTCGTCGCCCAGCGCCCACAGCCCGTCGGCGTCGACCACCAGCGGCCCGCGCTGAAGCCGGATCACGCGGCGCGCCAGCGCGACGGACTCGTCGGTGCGCCCCAGCCCAGGGCCGAGCGCGACCGCCCCGGCCCGCTCGCGGAAGTCGAGGCCGTCCGGCAGGGGGCGCACGATCAGCTCGGGCGCGGCGGCTGCCACCGTCGGCGCCAGCTCCGGCACCACCGCCAGCCAGACGATGCCCCCGCCTGCCCGCAGCGCCGCCCGCCCGCACAGCAGCGGCGCGCCGGCAAACCCGGGGGCGCCGCCGACGACGAGGACGGCTCCCGACCGGTACTTGGTGGCCGAGGCGCCCTTGCGCGGCACCAGGTCCAGCAGGTCGCGCGTCGCCAGCGCCGCCCGGGTCGGCGACTCGACCTGGGGCGGGATGCCGATGTCGGCAACGATCACCGAGCCGGCGTGCTGCCGGCCGGGCGAGATCAGCAGCCCCAGCTTCGGCCCGTGAAACGCGACGGTATAGGCGGCCCGCACCGCGATCGTGGCGACGACGCCGGTCGATCCCTCGACACCCGAGGGGACGTCCAGCGCGACCACCGGCGCAGCGGCTGCGTTGATCGCCTCGATGGCGGCCGCGCCCTCGCCACGGGGAGCGCCCGCAAAGCCGGTGCCGAACACCGCGTCAACCACCACGTCCGCCGAGCGCAGCTCGCGGGCCAGGACGCGCCGCGCCGGCCGCACGAGCACCGGCAGATCCAGCTTGCTGCAGATCTCGAGATTCGTGCGGGCATCGATCGAGAGCCGGCCGACCTGGCCGACCATCAGCGCGGTAACCCGGATGCCGGCCGCGTGCAGGTGGCGGGCGACCACGAAGCCGTCGCCGCCGTTGTTGCCCGAGCCGCAGACAACCGCCGCCCGCTCCATCTCCGGGAACAGCTCGAGCATCTCATGTGCGGCCGCGACGCCGGCACGCTCCATCAGCACGGCGCCGGGAATGCCCAGCGACTCCATCGCCACGTCGTCGAGCGCCCGGCTCTCGCCCGCGTCGTAGAGTGGGAGCAGGCCGATCACGGGTCGTGCACGATGGCCACGGCGCCGGCCATCCCCTTCGAGTGGGTCATCGACAGGTCGATGGCGCCGGCCGCGACGTGCTCGGCGAACTGCGCGACCTGCCCGGACAGCGCCACCGACGGCTTCGGCCGGCCGGAGATCTCGATGTCCGTCCACATGAACTCGACGCCGCAGCCCAGCGCCTTGCCGACCGCCTCCTTGCCCGCGAACCGGGCAGCGAAGTGCTGCGGCGGGTTGGGGCGCGACAGGCAGTAGCGGCGCTCGGCCTCGGTGAAGCAGCGGTCGGCGAACCGCGGGTGGCGGCGCAGGGCGTTGCGCACACGCTCGATCTCGATCAGATCCATACCGATCCGCATCGCGCCATGATATGCGGCTCGGGTGCCGTATCATGCGCCGCGTGCCGCGCCCGATCATCCTCACGCCCAACGCGCGGATCTGGCCGAGCGTGCTCTACCAGACGTCGACGCTCGAGCTGCACCGCGACGGCCGCCGCCTGCTGTCCGACCCCGGGGCCTCGACCTGGGAGATCGCCGAGGCCGCCGGCGACGGCGTCCAGGACATCCTGCTCACCCACGCCGACTGGGACCACGTGCTGGGGATCGGCATCCTCCGCGAGGCCACGGTGCACGCCAGCCCGCTGGCGGCCGAGCGCATCAAATCGGGAGATGCCCGCGCGTCGGTGGAGTCACAGGCGCCGCAGTTCTACCTCGATTTCGTGGACCTGGACGGCCTCCGCGTCGACCATGCGGTGTCGCTGCCCTCGGACGAGGGCGCCGGCGCCTGGGCAGCCCATTACGAACCCTCCCCTGGCCATACGCCGGATGGAATGACGACATGGTTCCCGGACGAGGACGTGCTCGTGGTCGGCGACTACCTGTCGGAGCTCGAGATTCCCTTCGTCTACGACTCGATCTCGGCGTACAGAGAGACGATGCAGCGGATGATCGACCGGATCTCGGAGTGGCGGCCGGCGTTCGTGGTGGTCGGGCACGGGCCGCCGCACGACGCCGAGACAGCGCTCCGGATCGCGACCGAGGACCTGAAGTACGTGACGTCGCTCGACGCGTTCATCCGCGGTGGCGGGACCGTGGAGGGCGCAGACTCAGTGGCCCATCCGAAGCGCAGCCCGGGCGATGCGAACGCGCACCGCACGAACATCACGACCGCCCTGGAGGCCGCTGAAGCCGGCTAGACCGTCCGGGCCTGCCGCTCCATCAGCTTGAACGACGGCTCGCCAAACCCGAGCTTGCGGTAGAGGGCGTGGCCGTCACTCGTGTGGAGCACCCACTTGATGTTCGCGAACGGCGCGCCGTCGACCATCTCCGTCACCAGCGCCGTGCCGAGACGGCGGCCCTGGTGCTCGGGCAAGACGTAGACGTCGGCCAGGTAGGCCAGCGTGACGCCGTCGGTATGCGCCCGGCAGAACCCGACCTGGTTGCCCTCGTGGTAGAGGCCGACGATCCGGTTCGCCTCGCGGATCAGGCGGGTGACCGTCTCCAGGAGCCGCCCCTCCGCCCAGTAGGAGTGGTTCGCGAGGTAGTCGTGGACGGCAACGACGTCGACCCGCGCAGGGTCGTCATCGAGCTCGTACCCGTCGTCCAGCCGGCGCCGCATCCCGGCACGCTACACGGCGGCCCCGTCGTGCCTGCCCTCCTCCGAAATGGCAGGCCGGCACCCCCGCCCGGCCTGCCAGGCTCGGCAACGCTCCCAAGATGCAGCAACCGGGGAGGTAGCGATGAAGCAGCCGATGGCAGGATGGATCTTCTTCGCCGCGGTGATGATGCTGATCGTGGGCGCGCTCGACCTGATCGAGGGCCTGATCGCAGTCATCCGGGACAAGTACTACGTGCTCGCGCCCGACCAGGTGATCGTGTTCGACACCACCACCTGGGGCTGGATCATGATCGTCTGGGGCGCCCTCCTGATCCTCGGCGGCCTGGCGTTGATGCGCGGCGCCACGTGGGCCCGGATGCTGGCGATCTTCCTGGCGGCGCTGAACCTCGTCGGCCAGCTCGGATGGCTCGGGGCCAGCAGCTACCCGGTGTGGTCGCTCGTCATCATCGGGATCGACCTGATCGTGCTGTACGCGCTGACCGCCCGCTGGGAGGGCTTCCCCGAACAGGTGCGATGATCTGCACATGGGCTGGCCGATCGGGAACCTCGACGACTTCCGCGAGGCTGTCGAGACTGCCGAGCCCGTTCCGTTCTACGCCGTCATCCTGTATGCCGCGCAGGGCGAGGCGGACGCCTCGGTGCGGGCATACGTCACGGGTCATCGGGGCGACTCGGCGGCGGTAACGGGCGAGCACTGCCGCGCCTTCGTGCTCGAGGACGGGGCCGAGCAGCCGATCGACGGGTTCCCGCCGGCGGAGGTGGCCTCGATCGCCGAATACCTCGGCGCCGACCGGGCCGCGGTTCCCGGCGTCCTGTTCTTCACCGAGCCGGCGATGCAACCGGAGGGGCTGGGCCTGCGGCTGGGCCAGCTGGTGGGAGGAGCCGCCGGCGATCCCGCCGGGATGTTCGGCGAGCTCGCCGCGATGGTGACCGCTTCAGCCTCCGCCGCCCCCGACGACCGCCTGCCCGACCTGCGGCGCAGGCTGACCGACCGATGGTCACCGCAGCTGGTGACAAGCGGGCTGGTCGAGGGCGGCAGCGTGGCGATGGCGCTGACCCACATCGTCGGCCAGATCCGCGAGAACACCGGGTAGCCAGGGAGCTACAACGCCCGTAACCGCGGCACTCTGACGGTCACGGCGCGGGCATAGATCAGCGCATCCGATCGGCCGTCCGGAACGACCAGGTATGAAGCCAGGCGGCCCTCCCGAACGAAGCCCGAGTGCTCGAGCACCTGCTGTGAGGCCGCGTTCTCCGGTTCGGTCAGCGCTTCGACCCGCGCGATCCCTGCCTCCTCCAGCGCCCAGTCCGTGAGCAGCGAGACCGCGCGCGTGGCGAGCCCACGTCCTCGGGCCCGCTCGATCACCCAGTAGCCGATCCCCATCATGGCGCGGTCGGGCTCGAACCTGAGCCCTACACCTCCGCTGTCCGCAGCCGGGACGAGCCCGGCCTCGGGCCTGTAGAGCAGTCCGACACAGCCAAGTGCTTCGTCGCTCGCGGCATCTGCGATCGCCAGGCTGATCCCCGCGCCGTCGGACTGCCGCTGCCACTGGCGGGCGATCCAGGCCAGGGCGTCGTCGGAGCCATAGCCCTTCTCCTCCACCACGCATCCGAGGTCGGCCACTTCCCAGCGGCGCAGGGTGACGAATCCATCGGTGAGGGGCGGGCTGGGGTAGGCGAGCCGGGCGATCAGTCGAGCGTAGCGCCGGCTTCGGATCCGGTCTCGCTACCGACAAGCAGAATCAGCGCGCCGGCGATCGCCGCTCCCAGCAGATCCATGGAGAGATCGCCCACCGTGTCGCGGTAGGCCTCGAGCCCGGTGGCCGCCGGGTGGCTGAAGAGCGCGTACTCGACCATCTCGATCAGGATCCCAATGGCGAGGCCACCGGCGACGGCCACCCCGGCGAGGCCGAGCCGGCCCTGCACCCGCGAGCGCAGCGAGGTCGCCGCGAACGCAGCGGTGAATGCGAGGCCGATCAGGTGGGCGGTGTCGTCGTAGTGGTCGAGGTTTCCGTACAGGTGGAAGCTGTTGCCGATCAGGTCGAAGAGCAGCGGAACGGTCAGGAACCAGTCGGCGGCAAGCGGATAGGCACACCGGCCGCGGACGAGCCAGACGGCGGGCAGCACCAGCACACCGCAGGTGTAGACGACGATGCGGCCGGTCATCGCCTCCCCGCTGAACTCGTGCAGCGCGGGAACCGCCACGCTGATCAGCGCGACACTGAGGATCGCCGCCTTGGCGGCGGCCAGGCCGTGGCCGGCGACGCGGCCGCGCGACGGCAGCCGCGGTGCGATCCAGCGGGGCCGCGGCGCTGCGGTGATCGAGATCGTTGCCATACCTCAGGCTACGGCCCTGGCGAGTCCAGCGCGTCGGGGGAACCCCCATGTCTCACGAGCTTGCGCCGCCGGATGGTGAGGCGCTAGTGTAGCGAAGTATAAAGAGTATAAAGGAGTGTAAAGATAGTGCGCGGGGGCCGGATCTTCCCCAATACCAACCCGTTCAAGCCGACCTTCGGCGTAACCCCGCCGCTGCTCGCCGGTCGCGACGACCAGATCGACGACTTCGCTGCCGCGCTCGACGGCGGCCCGGGCTCGTCGGGAAGGGCGACGCTCTACACGGGTGCCAGGGGCGCCGGCAAGACGGTCATGCTGAACGCCGTCGAGGATGTCGCCCGTACGCGCGGATGGGTGGTGATCAGCGAGACGGCGACCCCCGGCTTCGTCGGGCGCATCACCGGCGAGCACCTGCCGCGGCTGCTGCGGGAGTTCGACCCCGAGGCGGTGAGGTCGCACCTGACCGGGATCACGGGGCCGCTCAAGCTGGGCGGCGCGACGTGGGAGACGGTCGAGTCGCACATCGTCAACGCCGGGCTGCGGAGCCAGCTCGAGCTTCTCACAAATCTCCTCGCGGACAACGGAACCGGCGTCCTGATCACCCTCGACGAGATCCACCGCCGGCAGATCGACGAGCTGCGCGAGCTGGCGGCGACGATCCAGCATGCGTTCCGCGAGGATCGCGAGCTGGCCTTCGCCGGCGCCGGCCTTGCGTCTGCGGTCAGCGATTTGCTGAACGACGAGGTGCTGACCTTCTTGCGGCGGGCCGAGCGGTCTCACCTGGGATCCGTTGCCGCCGAGGACATCAGACCCGCCCTTCGCACGCCGGTTGAGCACGCGGGCCGGAGCATCGATGCGGACGCACTCGACCTGATGGTCGACGCCACCCGCGGCTACCCCTTCCTGATCCAGCTCGTCGGCGCCAGCACCTGGCGGGTGCATCCCGGCGAGCCACGGATTACCGCCGAGGACGCGCGGCTCGGCGCCGACCGCGCCCGGCGGCAGATGGAGACGCTGGTCTACGAGCCTGCGCTGGCCGGGCTCTCAGCCACCGACCGGTCATTCCTGCTGGCGATGGCAGAGGACGACGGGCCGTCGCAGATCGCTGACATCCAGCGGCGGCTCGACGTCGACAAGGGTTACGCCAATGTCTACCGCAGCCGCCTGATCGCCGTGGAGCTGATCGAGCCGGCCGGCCACGGCCGCATCCAGTTCGCTCTTCCGTATCTCCGCGAGTACCTGCGTGAGCACGTCGCGCTGGACGCCTGACGACCCACCGCCGGCGGCCTGACTGAGACGCCGCATCCGGGTGGATCGCTACCCTTCGCCGCCGATGATCGAACTCACCCAGAAAGAGCACGACGCGCTCGAGGCCGAGCTGGCCGAGCTGAAAGGGCCGAAGCGGGCAGAGGCGGTCGAGGCGATCGCCACCGCGCGCGGCTTCGGTGACCTGTCCGAGAACTTCGAGTACCACGCCGCCAAGAACGAGCAGGGTCTACTCGAGCGCCAGATCGCGGTGCTGGAGGAGAAGCTCCGAAACGCGGTCATCATCAAGAAGCCGTCCAAGGCGGCCGGCGTCGTCGCCGTCGGGTCGACGGTCGAGATCACCGACGCCGACGGAGACGAGCTGCGAGTCGTGGTCTCAAACGGCGGTGGCAAGGGCGCGGTCGCGCCTGACTCGCCGCTGGGCTCGGCCCTGCTGGGAGCATCCCCCGGCGATACGGTCACCGTGAAGGCTCCCGCCGGGACGTGGAACGCGACCATCCGCAGCGTCTCCTGACCCTGGCCTGACGGGCCACGGAGGGCACGCGATCAGCCGCACTCCACCCCGGGTTGCACAAGAATGGTCGCGATGGCGACGACCGCAAGGCCGATGCTGGCGAGGGCCGCCGCACCCCAGCCCAGAGCGCGCCGCCTGGAGATCGTGAGCTGGTCGGCGCTGATCACGCCGAGCAGGAGCGCGTTGCCGAGACTGACGAAGAACATCGCCTCCCACAGGTAGAAGGCGAAGGCGCTGGGGTGGCTACCGCCGACCGGGCACCCGCCGGAGTCGTAGTGGAGCGGACCCTTCGGCCACGCGTAGCCTGCCAGCCAGGCGAGAACAGAAACGGCCAGCAGGCCGATCGCCACTCGTTCACGCCACCGCCACGCCGTCGGAGGTGAGGCTGGTTCGTCGGCCTCGGCTGCCATACCGTGCAAGCTATATCGCACAGTGGCTATTTGTCAAGAACCCTGCTCAACCTCCTGACTGCCCCAGCGGAGCCCAGAATCAGACGATCGACTTCGGATCGCAGGTCGTCCTTCCCACCGGCGCTCTCGTGTACCTGTCAACCTGCCCCAACGGCGAAGCGTCGGTCTGGCTGTACGGCTACCTGGCACCCGCATCAGCCGCACCACCGCCGCCGAGCTCGACGTCGGATGCGGCCAAGCTGGCCACGAAGCTACCTAGCGTGCGAAGGACCGGCTCATAACCTCCTCGGCGCGGCCGGCGAGTTCGCCGCGGCCACGCGGAGGTTCTTGAATCAGTTCTTGAACCGCGCCCGCGGGGAGCGGTTCAAAAACCGGTGTCACGGTCAACGCGGTTAGCTGACGACGGTGGCGTGACGAACTCGAAGTGAAAGAAGTCGTCGAGGTCGACCGCGAACGCTCGCTCGAGCGCTTCGATCGCGATCGCGTGCTCGCCGGCGGCGTGCACGTAGGTCAGGTCGATGTCATCCGAGGTGCGGTTCGGATCAAGGCGGAGCAGCAGGGAAACGCCCCCTTCACGATCCACTTTCCGGGATCGGCGGTCTCCAGCCGGACGAGCAAGCGCCTGAACGCCACCTCGTACATCCGCAGCGGGATCTCCGGCGCGTCGTAGCGTTGCCGCAGACGGTCACGAATGCCCTGGCGGGTGCCCTGCGGCGAACTCCAGGGCCAGCTCACCTGAAGCGGTCCGGTTCGGTCAGCTGGTCGATCGTCCGCTCGATCCGGTGGCGCCTCTTGGCTTCGGGTTTTCGCCGGCGTTGAAGCGCGGCCAGAAGCTCCGCCCGTGCAGCGGTCGGATCATCGAAGGCGTCGCGGGTCGCACGCTGGAGGTAGTCCACCTCCTCATCGGACAGCAGCAGGTCGACGATCGTTCGCGCCGGCGTGGTCACAGGCAAGCGCATACCGGAGCCCAGCCGTGTCCACTGCCAGTCCGCCGGATCGATCCGCGCGGTGTGTACCGTCACGTCGCTGCGGCGCGTACGCCGGCGCGGTTCGGTGAGCTCGGGCGCTCCGGGGATGATGGTGCCGATGCCGTGGATCTGGGCGGCGCTGGCATGGCTGACGATGGCGGCGGGGCTCCCTTCCGCCCATGGCAGCTGTTTGCCGGCCACCGCCAACCACGCGCTTGCGATGTCCTCGAACCGGTCAGGGGCGTGACCAGCGGCAAAGGCGTAGGCGCCGCGGCGGAGATGCTGCAGGTAACCGGTGCGGCTCAGCTCGGTGAGAAGGTGACGGTCGACACCCACAAGCCGTGCCTGGGCGGCGCTGACCAGACCGCCCTGCTCGGCGGCGATCGGCGACAGCGCGTTCAATGCTTGCGACCGGTTCATGGCAAAAACATAGCGGATTTGTAGGTCATAGACCAACAAATCAACCACTGTTTCGACATGGTGGCCGTTGGCCTATACCCACACCTCACACCTCGGCAACACCTTCTTCCCGAGCCGCGCTCGGCGCTCCCATGATCGGAGCATCCAGCCCCGCCAACAGGAGCTCGGCGGTCACGGCCGGTGGTCACAACCGAACCGGCGGCGCCAGCGGGAAGTGGGCCATGACCGCCCCAGCAGCTCGTTCAAGCGACGAGGGTTCTTGAATCCGTCTTTGAACCGCGCGCAGGCCGGCTACTCGACCGTGACGGTCTTGGCCAGGTTGCGCGGCTTGTCCACGTCGAGCCCACGCCGCGTGGCGATCGCGTAGGCGAGCTGCTGCAGCGGCAGCACCGCCAGCACCGCCTGCAGCTCGGGCTCCGTCCGAGGCAGGTACACGACGTGCTCGGCCACACGCGCAATGTCCTCGTTGCCTTCGGTGGCGACGGCGATAACGTGGGCGCCGCGCACGCGCACCTCCTCGACGTTGCTGATCACCTTGTCGTAGACGTGGCTGTCGGTCGCGACGACCACCACCGGCGTCTCCTTGTCGAGCAGCGCGATCGGCCCGTGCTTCATCTCGCCGGCGGCGTAGGCGTCAGTCGGGATATACGAGATCTCCTTCAGCTTCAGGGCGCCCTCGTGCGCCATCGGCAGGCCCAGGTTGCGCCCTAGGTAGAGAAAGAACTGCTTCTGCCAGTAGGCGTCGGCGATCGGCTCGACCTCGGCCCACATGTCGAGCGTCCGCTGCGCCAGCTCGGGCAACATCCGCAGCTCCTCCATCAGCCGGGCGGCGCGATCCGGCGCGATGGTCTCGCGCACCATCGCCAGCTTGAGCGCCAGCAGGTAGAGCAGGACAACCTGGGCGGTGAAGGTCTTGGTGGCGGCGACGCCGATCTCGAGGCCGGCGCGCGTGTAGAGCACCGAGTCGCACTCGCGGGTCATCTGGCTGCCCATCACGTTGGTGATGGCGAGCACGTGGGCGCCGCGCTTGCGGGCCTCGCGCATGGCCGCGATCGTGTCGGCGGTCTCGCCCGACTGCGAAATGACCACCGCCAGCGTGTTCTCGTCGACCACCGGGTTGCGGTAGCGCCACTCGCTGGCGATGTCGCCCTCGGCGGACAGGAGCGCCCACTCCTCGATCAGCTGCCGGCCGACCAGGCCGGCGTGATACGAGGTGCCGCAGGCCAGCAGCACGACGCGGTTCAGCCCGCGGATCTGCTCGTCGCTCAGGTTCAGCCCGTCCAGCTCGAGCCGGCCGTGGTAGAGCCGCTCGCCGATCGTCTCGGCGATGGCGTCGGGCTGCTCGGCGATCTCCTTGGCCATGAACGTCTCGAAGCCCTGCTTCTCGGCTGCGTCGTCGTCCCAGTCAACGGTCTCGACGGGGCGGTCGATCGTCGCCCCGGCGCCGGTCAGGAACTGGGCGCCGTCGGGCGTGGCGACCACGATCTCGTCGTCCAGCACGTACTGCACACGTCGCGTCTCGCGCAGGAACGCCGAGATGGCCGACGCCATGAACGTCTCGCCGTCGCCGACGCCGACGACCAGCGGGCACTGGCGGCGGGCGGCCACGATCTCGTCGGGATGGTCGCGGTGGACGACGGCGAAGGCGAAGTGCCCGTCGAGCTCGTTGTAGGCGTGCCGGACGGCGGCGACGAGATCCCCCTGGTAGTGGCTCTCGACCAGGTGGGCGATCACCTCGGAGTCGGTGTCGGTGTGGAAGACATGGCCGGCCTCGGCGAGCCGGGTGCGGAGCCCGACGTAGTTCTCGATGATGCCGTTGTGCACGACGGTCACTCCCGAGCCCTCGCAGGCCTCGACGGGGTGGGCGTTTGACTCGGTGACCGAACCGTGGGTGGCCCATCGGGTGTGCGCCAGACCGGTGGTCGCGGGGTGCGCCGTTGGGCCGACCGCATCGCGCAGCGCCTGCACGCGGCCGACGCGCCGCGTGATCGCGGCGTCGCCGTTCAGCAGGCAGATGCCCGCGGAGTCGTAGCCCCGGTATTCGAGCCGCTCCAGACCGGCCAGCAGCAGCTCCTTGCACTCGCGGTCCCCAACGTATCCGACGATTCCGCACATCGTGGCCTACCTCTATTCGGTGGCTTGCGGAGTCCCGATCTGCTCGCGCACAAGGCGCGCCAGATCGTTGCAGATCCGCTCACATTCGCCCGCGTCCTGCGCCTCCACCATCACTCGCACGACCGGCTCGGTGCCCGACGCTCGCAGCACCACCCGGCCACGCTCACCTAGGTTCGCAGTCACCGCATCGACCTCCTGCCAGATCCGGTCGGCGGACGGTAGCAAAGCCCGGTCGGCGGGCACCGCAACCAGGCGCTGGGGGAACGGCACGACCAGATCGACGGCGTCGGCCAGCGTCAGGTCGAGCCGGTTCAGCGCGCCCAGCAGCGCCAGCGCCGTCGCCAGTCCGTCGCCGGTTGTATGCCGGTCGAGCATGACCACGTGGCCGGACTGCTCGCCGCCCAGCGACGCACCGGTCTCGAGCATCCGCTCGAGCACGTAGCGGTCGCCGACGTCGGTCACCTCGACCTCGATCCCCTGCTCCCGCATCAGCTTCTGGAATCCCAGGTTGGTCATGGTGGTGACCACCACCTGGTTGCCGCGCAGCAGGCCGCGCCTGGCCAGGTCGATCGCCAGTACCGCCAGGATCACGTCGCCGTTGGCAACCCGGCCCGCGGCATCCACCGCCAGGCAGCGGTCGGCGTCGCCGTCGAACGCGATGCCCAGGTCGAGCCCGTGGTCGCGCACCAGCCCGGCCACCGCCTCCAGATGCATCGATCCGCAACCGGCGTTGATGTTGCGGCCGTCGGGCGCATCGCCGATCGCATGGAACGGCATGCCCACCCGGCGCATCAGCGCAGGGCCGGCGGCGTGGGCGGCGCCGTTGGCGCAGTCGAGGCCGACGGTGATCCCTGAGGGCAGCTCCCCGCCGAAGGTCTCGGCCAGCCACTCGACGTAGCGGCCCACCGGGTCACGCAGCGCACGCCGCGAGCCGGGCGTGTCCGGCAGCGGGCCGTTGATGGCGCGCTCGATCGACGCCTCGGCGGCGTCGGAGAGCTTGCGGCCGTCGCGGCCCAGGAACTTGATGCCGTTGTCCGCGTAGGGGTTGTGCGACGCGGAGATGACGCAGCCCATAGTCCCCTCGCCGGCGGCGGTCAGCATCGCCACGCCGGGAGTCGGGATGACGCCGGCCAGCACCGCCTCGCCACCGGCCGACTCGATTCCCTCGACCAGCGCCTGCTCGAGCTCGGGACCGGACTCCCGCGTATCGCGCCCGATCACCACGCTGGCACCGCCGGCGGCAACGACCGCGGCAGCTCCCAGCGACCGGCCCAGGTCGGGGGTCAGATCCACGCCCGCAACACCACGGACGCCGTCCGTGCCGAACAGCTTTCGCATGACGCTCAACGCAGCGTCAGCGCTTCGAGAACTGCGGCCGCTTACGCGCCTTCTTGAGGCCGGCCTTCTTGCGCTCCACCTGGCGGGCGTCGCGGGTCAGGAAGCCCTGCTTCTTGAGGTCGGTGCGTAGGTTCTCGTCAGCCTCGAGCAGCGCGCGCGAGATGCCGTGCCGCAGCGCCCCGGCCTGGCCGGAGATGCCGCCGCCGTCGATGCGGGCGCGGACGTCGAAGCTCGCATCGGTGCCGCTGATCCGCAGCGGCGCCAGCGCGATCGACTGCAGGGTCGGGCGCGGGAAGTACGCCGCGAGCGGCTTGCCGTTCACGGTCACCTCTCCGGAACCGGGCACCAGCACGACCCGGGCGACCGAGGTCTTGCGCTTGCCGGTACCGCGGTATGCAACGGCCGTATCAGCCATCAGGAAATCTCCAGGGGGATCGGGTTCTGGGCCTCGTGGGGATGCTCGGGCCCCGCGTAGATCTTCAGCTTGCGCAGCTGCGCGGCGGCCAGACGGTTCCTCGGGAGCATGCCCTTCACCGCGAGGCGCAGCACTTCTTCGGGCCGGCGCGCAAGCTGCTCGGCCAGCGTGCGCTCCTTGAGGCCGCCGGGATAGCCGCTGTGCCGGTAGTAGATCTTCTGCTCGAGCTTCTTGCCGGTCACATGCACCTTCTCGGCGTTGACCACGACGACGAAGTCGCCGCTGTCCACGTGCGGGGTGTACTGCGGCTTGCCCTTGCCGCGGAGGAGGTCGGCGATCTGGGTCGCCATACGACCGAGGGTGCGGGCGTCGGCGTCGATCAGATACCAGCTCTGGGAAATCTCACGCGGTTTGGCGCTGTAGGTCTTCATCAATCCTCTGTGTCAGGTCAGCGATGGCCGGCAGGCAGCAGCATGCACCCGCGGGCCGGTGCGGCGTGGAATCCTACCTCAGATCCGGGCGGCCCGGAGCCGGAGCGGCGAACGCACTCCATCCAGGCCGACCGAGAGGCAGACGGCGCCTGCCGCCACGGGATCGAACTGGTGGCCGCTGGAGCGCCGCAGCTCGGCGATCGCCGATTCGTGCGAGACGGCCGACCGCCTCGGCGAGCCGGCACGCATCGCGCGATACGCGACGCAGGGTGCCACCACCCTGGCTGACAACGGGATGGTGTCGCCGGCCAGCCCGCGCGGATAGCCGCTGCCGTCCCAGCGCTCCCGCATGGACGAAACGCCCTCCACGGCGGCCGACAACGACGGGATCTTCTCGATCATGCGGCGGCCGACCAGGGTGTGGCGCTGCACCACCGCCCACTCGACGGGAGTCAGGGGCTCGGACTTGTGCAGGAGCGTCGCCGGAATCGCCGACATGCCCGCCTGATGCAGGAGCGCCACCAGGCGCACCTCGGCGAGCTGCTCGCGCCTCAGCCCCAGCGTCTCGCCGACCGTCAGGGCCAGCGTGGTCGTGTCGACGTCGAGCGGGGCCACGCGGGCGGCGTCGGCAACCAGCTCCTGGAACCTCGCCTCGTCGTCGGCGTCACGGGCCAACCCCACCTCGACCAGCCGGGCCCCTCGCTCGACCAGGCGCTCGCCCAGCGCGATGGCCTCCGGCTCAAACGGCTCGAGGCGGTCGTCCCACGCCTCGACCAGGTACAGCGAGCCGCCGGCCTCCAGCCGCAGCAAGAGCTGGCTGGACAGCCCCATCGCCTGCATCAACGAGATCTCCGCCGCGTCGCCCTGGGGGTCGCCGATCCAGGTCGTATACGGCGTCCCCTCCTCCAGCACTCGCACCGTCGCGGGGTACTGGCGGAGGTCGACCTCGTCGGCGAACATCTCCCAGCGCTCGGGTGAATGCGTGAAGCCGGCCAGATCGACGACCCGCAGCTGGCCGAGATCGGCGGCTGAGATCAGGCAGTCGGAGCATCCCAGCAGGTCGACGATTGCCTCGGCAAGCAACGAGAGCGTCTCCCGCACGCCGGCGTTCTGCGATGCCTCCTCGAGCCCGCTCTGCACCGTGTCCAGCCGCGCTGCCGGACGGCCGAGCTGGAACTTCCGCACAAGGGATGTCAGGCGAGGACGGGGAGCCGACTCTTTCACGCGGCAAGCATCGCCGAATCCACCCAGGTCCTGCCATCCCCGAAATGCGGTGTTCGGGGTCTACGCAACGCGGTGACCGTCCATCCCTGGAAGCGTGCAGATCCGTTCACCGATCCCGTGCTAGGTATGTGCCGCCTAGGCATCGCCTAGACACGTTGTGACAGGCGGCAGAGAGAGCGCCGGGGCCGCTCCTTGCAAGCCTCACCGGACTCCGGTAGGACTGGCGCTGCACCACCATCCGGGCACCATTCCCCCTCGAAGGAGGCGCCGTGAAGGCCGTCAGCATCTCGGTGAACGGGGTTGAGCACTCGACAGACGTCGAGCCCCGCACGCTGCTCGTCCATTTCCTGCGAGAGCGGCTGAATCTCACCGGAACCCACGTCGGATGCGACACCAGCAACTGCGGCGCCTGCACGGTCTGGCTGGACGGCAACGCCGTCAAGTCATGCACCATCCTGGCCGTCCAGGCAGACGGCCACGAGGTGACGACCATCGAGGGCATTGCCGACGGTGGCGACATGCACCCGATGCAGCGGGCGTTCCACGAGCAGCACGGGCTGCAGTGCGGGTACTGCACGCCGGGGATGGTGATGACCGCGATCAAGCTGCTGGAGGCGAACCCGCAGCCGACCGAAGCGGAGATCCGCGCGGGGCTGGAGGGCAACCTCTGCCGCTGCACCGGCTACCAGAACATCGTCGCCGCGGTCACCGCGGCGGCCGAGGGTGTGCCTGCCTGATGGCGATCACGACCGAGACCAGCAAGGGCATGGGCAACGCCGTCCTGCGCAAGGAGGACGCCGAGTTTCTGACCGGCCAGGGCCGCTACGTCGACGACATCAAGCTGCCCGGCATGCTCCACATGGCGATCGTCCGCAGCCCGCACGCCCACGCGACGATCGACAGCATCGACGGGTCGCGGGCGCGCTCGATCGCGGGCGTTGTCGCGGTGCTGGCGGCTGACGACCTCGAGTTCGCAGCCGGCGTGCCGTGCGCCTCCAACCCCACCGGACAGGTGCGCCAGCCGGAGCGCCCGCAGCTGGCGAAGGGCAAGGTGCGCCACGCCGGCGAGCCGGTGGCCGTGGTGGTCGCCGCCGACCGCTACGCCGCCCGCGACGCTGCGGACGCGGTCGAGGTGACCTACACGCCGCTGCCGGCAGCGATTGGAGTCGAGGCGGCGATGGCCGCCGACGCCCCTCTCATCCACGATGACTACCCCGACAACACCTGCGTCGTCATCAAGAACGTCACCGACGGCGTCGACGAGGCGTTCGAGAAGGCCGACGTGGTCGTCAAGCAGACGATCCACAACCAGCGGTTGGTGCCGTGCGCGATCGAGCCCCGCGGCGTCGTGGCCAACTGGATCGACGCCAGCGACGAGCTGACGGTCTACACCTCGACCCAGATCCCCCACTTCGTGCGCACGTTCCTGGCCATCTGCTGCAACGTCAGCGAGGCCAAGGTGCGCGTGATCGCCCCCGACGTCGGCGGGGGGTTCGGCTCGAAGCTGAACTGCTATGCCGAGGAGTTCATTGCCGCTGCGGTATCGCACAAGCTGGGCGCTCCCATCAAATGGATCGAGGAGCGCACGGAGGCGATGACCGCGACCATCCACGGCCGCGCCCAGGACGCTCACATGGAGCTGGCGGCCACGAAGGACGGCAAGGTGCTGGGCATGCGCGCCCACTACGTCCAGGACTGTGGGTCCTACCTGCAGCTGCTGACCCCGACGATCGCGCACCTGACGCTGTTCATGGCGCCCGGCGCCTACGACATCCAGGCCGTTGACATCACGGTCACCGAGGTCTTCACGAACACGGTGCCGACCGACGCCTACCGCGGCGCCGGCCGCCCCGAGGCGACCCACGCCATCGAGCGGATGATGGACATCCTGGCGATGGAGCTGGGGATGAGCCGCACCGAGGTGCGGCGCCGCAACTTCATCACCAGCTTCCCCTATGCCACGGCAACGGGGCTTTCCTACGACTCGGGCGACTACCCAAAGACGCTCGACAAGCTGCTCGAGCTGTCGGACGACAAGGAGACGTTCGAGCGGCGGCGCGGGGAGGCGCGGGCGCGTGGCAAGCTGCTCGGCCGCGGCCTCTCGACCTACGTCGAGATCTGCGGGCTGGCCCCGTCGGCAGTCACCCACGCGATCGGGCTCACGCCCGGCGGCTGGGAGACCTCGACCGTGCGGGTGCACCCGACCGGCAAGGTCACGGTGATCACCGGCACCTCGCCTCACGGCCAGGGCCACGCGACATCCTGGTCGCAGATCGTCGAGAGCGAGCTGGGCATCCCGTTCGACGATGTCGAGGTGATCAGCGGCGACACAGCCTTCGCCCCCTACGGGCTGGGTACCTACGGCAGCCGCAGCCTCGCGGTCGGCGGCACCGCCGTCTACCGGGCGGCGGGCCAGGTGCGCGAAAAGGCCCGGCTGGTCGCAGCCCACATGCTGGAGGCCTCGCCCGACGACCTCGAGTACGCCGACGGCACGTTCACGGTCAAGGGCAGCCCGGACAAGAGCAAGCCGATCGGGGAGGTCGCCTTCCGTGCCTGGCAGGGCTTCGACCTGCCGGAGGGCCTGGACCCCGGCCTCGACGAGACGGTGTTCCACGACCCGCCGAACTTCACGTTCCCGTTCGGCGCCCACGGCTGCGAGGTCGAGATCGACGCCGAGACCGGGCAGATCGAGATCAAGGACTACATCGCCGTCGACGACTGCGGCAGGGTCGTCAACCCGATGATCGTGGACGGCCAGGTACACGGCGGCGTCGCCCAGTCGATCGGGCAGGCCGTGTACGAGGGTGCCATCTACTCCGACGAGGGCACTCTGCTGAACGGATCGCTGGTCAACTACCTGGTCCCGTCGGCGGGCGAGATCCCGCACATCGAGACCCACCGCACCGAGACGCCCTCGCCCTCCAACCCGATGGGCGTGAAGGGCATCGGCGAGGCCGGCACGATCGCAGCCACGGCCGCGGTAGTCGGCGCCGTCTGCGACGCGCTCGGCGTCCGCGACATGGACATGCCGATGCAGCCCGAGCGCGTCTGGCGGGCGATGAGGGAAGGGGGTGCAGCATGATCTCGGTCGAGTTCGACTACCAACGCGCGGAGAGCGTTGCCGACGCCGTCAACCTGCTCAGCGACGGCGGCGACTCGGTCGTCCTCGCCGGCGGCCACTCGCTGGTGCCCATGCTCAAGCTGCGGGTGGCGTCGCCGAGCCGCCTGGTCGACATCTCCGGCATCGCGGAGCTGGTCGGCATCCGCGACGCGGGAGACCACCTCGCGATCGGTGCGATGACGACCCACCGCGGCGTCGCCGACTCCCCAACGATCCAGTCCGGGTGCCCGGTTCTGGCCGAGACCGCCGCCGGCATCGGCGACCTGCAGGTGCGCAACCGGGGGACGATCGGTGGCTCGATCGCGCAGGCCGACTCCCACGGCGACCTGCCGACGCTGCTGCTGGCCCTGGGCGGCTCGGTGGCGGTGCAGGGGCCGAGCGGGAGTCGGACGATCGACGCCGGCGACCTGTTCACCGGGTATCTGACCACCTCTCTCCAGCCGGGTGAGCTGATCACCGAGGTGCGTGCGCCCAAGGTCAGCTCGGCCGCGTACGTCAAGTTCACCCGCCGGCAGGCGGACTGGGCGATTGTCGGCGTGGCGGCCGTCATCGACGGGTCGAGCCTGCGAGTTGCGATCAACGGCATGGGGCTGACGCCTGTGCGGGCAAGCGCAGCCGAGCAGGCCTGGTCCGGCGGCAACGCGGCCGAGGCCGCCGCCCGCGCAGCCGACGGCCTGCGCCCGATCGGCGACGAGGCGGGGTCGGCCGAGTACCGGTCGCACCTCGCGACGGTGCTGACGCGGCGCGCAATCGAAGCCGCGACCGCCCGATAGCCGCATCCGCGGCCGCCGCCGGATTGGCCGGCGGTGGCCGCGGGTGGCTACGATTGGGAAATGCGAGACGTGCTCCCGGACGCCAAGAGGTTGCTCGACGAGGGGCGGCCATTCGCCGTTGCCACTGTGGTCGACACCAAGCGCTCGGCGCCGCGCCCGCTGGGCTCGCGGCTGCTGGTCGCCGAGGACGGCGAGATGGCGGGCTCGGTCTCGGGTGGCTGCGTCGAGTCCGATGTCGCGCTGCGCGCCCAGGAGGTACTGAAGACCGGCAGGCCGGAGCTGATCTCCTACGGCATCTCCGACGACGATGCGTTCGACGTCGGACTGCCCTGCGGCGGTGAGATCGAGGTCTTCATCGCTCCCGCCGACCGCGAGGAGATCGAGAAGATCGAGGAGGCCGTCGCCAGTGGTGAGCGGCTGTCGGTGACGACCAGCCTCAACGGGTCGAGCCCGGGCAGCAAGCTGTATGGCGACGGCGAGGCCCACTCCAACGCCACCCGCACCAACCCCGAGACGTTCGTGGAGCACTACGCCCCACCGCCGATGCTGATGGTGTTCGGCGCGGTCGACACCGCGCAGGCGCTGTGCAGGATCGCCAAGCAGGTCGGGTTCCGGACGATGGTCACCGACGCCCGGTCACGCTTCGCGACGGCCGAGCGGATTCCCGACGCCGACGAGCTGGTCGTGGGCTGGCCCGCGCTCGGCTACGAGCGGCACGCGCCCGACGAGGCAACGTACGTCGTCGTGCTCACCCACGACGCCCGGTTCGACGAACCGGCGCTGGGGCCCGCGCTCCGCAGCCCCGCCCGCTACATCGGGGCGCTGGGGAGCCGGCGGGCACAGGAGCGGCGCCGGGAGCGGCTGCTGAACGCGGGCTACACCGAAGCGGAGATCTCGCGCATCTCGGGCCCGCTGGGGCTCGACATCGGCGCCGTGACGCCGGCCGAGACCGCCGTCTCGATCATGGCCGAGGTGCTGGCGGCGCGAACCGGCCGCAGCGGCGGGCGGCTCGCCGAGTCCGGGGGGCGTATCCACCCGGACAAGGTCGCCTCGTAACGTTTCGAGGTCTCGCGGTGCGCACCGCAGTCATCTCGGACATCCACGGGAACCTGGTGTCGCTGGAGGCGGTGCTGGATGATGCCGCCCGGCAGGCGGTGGACGGCTTTGTCTGCCTGGGCGACGTCGCAGCCACCGGGCCGCAGCCCCGCGAGGCGGTGGCCCGCATCGCCGGTCTGCGCTGTCCCGTCGTGATGGGCAACACCGACCACTGGCTGCTCGAGCCCGGCCCCGGGCCGGCGGACGACGAGGACGGCGAGCGGATCCATGACATCGACCTCTGGTGCCGTGAGCAGCTAGGCCCGGCAGAGCTGGCGGCGCTCGCAGGCTATGAACCGGTGGTCGAGCTCGACGGCGTCTGCTGCTACCACGGCTCACCCCGCTCGTTCGACGAGGAACTGCTGCCCACCACGCCTCCGGCCGATCTCGAGGCGGCCCTGGCCGGGCACAACGCCGGCGTCTACGCGGGCGGCCACACCCACCAGGCGATGCTCCGCCGCCACCACACCGCGCTTGTGATCAACCCCGGCAGCGTCGGGATGCCGTTCGAGCTGCTCGGCGACGGGACGTTCCGGAACCCGCCGGTTGCCGAGTACGCGATCGTCGACGAGCGGGACGTCGAGTTCCGCCGCGTGCCCGTGAACGTCGCGGCCGTGACGACCGCAGCGATGCGCACCGACATGCCCCACTCCGGCTGGTGGGTGCGCGACTGGGCCTGGTCGCAATGACCAGGCCCAGCCACGTCAGCCGTGGTGCCTAGAAGCCGTTCAGGCCCTTCGGCGTACCGACGCCGGTGGGCAGGTCGTACCCCGCCGCCGCCTTGCACTGCGTGCTCGACGCGGGACACGCGACCGGCCAGTTGCCCTCGTCGTCGTTGCCCGTCGTCACGTCGTGGAACGCGGTCGTCCCCAGGCCGGCGTAGAGGAACGATGCCGGGTAGGCGGTCGTTGTCGCGTTGCCCTTGAGCGCATACACGCCCGCGATCAGCGGTGCCGCGAGGCTGGTGCCGCCGACCTGGACGAACCCGCCGAACGAACCGACGTACACCGCCGATCCGGTGTTGGGATCTGCGTTCGCCGAGACGTCGTTGTCGCCGCGGAACGTCCCGCACTTCGTGCCGGCGTAGCCGGCTGCGTTCTTCTGGAAGGTCTGCGCCTGCACCGACGCGACCCCGGTGCCACCGACCGTCGCCGACGAACAGCCAGATCCCGTCCCGTTGCCGCTGTGGCCCCAGGCGGTCTCGCTGCCGTACCCACCCGCGCCGTTCAGCGTCAGGGCTGTGCCCCCGACGGAGATCGTCGAGTTGAGCGAGGCCGGCCACGAGACGCCGTATCCGTCGTCTCCGGCGGACACGATCATCGCATGGTTCTTCTTGTTGTAGTCCTCGTCGACCGCCGATCCGATCGCACCGTCGATCGCACCGTCCGCCCCGTAGGAGCCGTAGCTGTTAGAGATGATCGGAGCCTTGGAGGCGGCGAACTTCGCGGCCGCAGCCAGGTTCACGATGCTGCTGTCCTGCGCCTCGACCAGGATGATCTTGCAGTTCTGGCAGATGGCGTGCACCGTCTCGACGTCCAGAGCGATCTCGACGTCCCAGCCCGGCGAGACGGCCGAGCCCGGGGGTGCGCCGCGGTTGATCTTCTTGAAGCACGAGGTGGTGACGGACGAGGTGCACTTGGGCAGCACCGGAAGCCCGTACGTCTGGGAGTACTTCTTGAGGTCGGCAGCGATAGTCGCGTCGTCAAACGCGTCAACGATCGCCACAGTGGCGCCGGCCGGCCCGTTGACGGGCAGGCTGTATGCGCTGTGGTAGTTCGCCGGGCTCATCCCCGTCGGCAACGCGTTCGGCGTCGCCGTATGCAGGACGCTGCCTCCCGGATGTGTCACCACCATCGCGTAGCACCGCACCTGTCCGGTGGTGCATACACGCTTCGCCCCGAGCGACGCGACGTCCCCCGAGGCGCTTGAAACCGATGATCCAATCAGCAGCAGACCGACTGCCGCCGCAAGCAAGCTTGCACGCTTCATTTAGCCTCCCCTTCCCGCGATGGAGTGAGTATCCCAGCGCACGACCACCGTTTCAACCCCTGCGACTCAGACTCCCCCGTTTTGAGCTATCCGCCCCGAGTGCCCGGCCCGATACAGCACGCAGATGTCTCGCCGCGTGTTCCTGATGCTGGTGTCGGTCTGCGCCCTCTGTGCCCAGGCCACGACCGCCCTTGCCACGCCTCCCAGCCTGGTCTCCACAACGCCCGCCAACGGCGCGCTGAACCAGGGGCGGTACCGGCTGCAGGTGGCCTTCAGGTACAGCGGGCCGGTCGCCGTCAGCGCGGCCCCGACCGTCGTGCGAGTCTCGAACGGCTCTCACGTCACGAGCACGTACTCGGTGATCGGGGCGACCGTCCAGATCCACATCGCCGGCTCGCTTGCGTCGGCACAGGCGTACCAGGTGACGGTGCTGCCGGACGGCGCGGCCACGCCGAACCGGGTGACGTTCCACACGTTGCCGCCGCCGGCCCACCCGACACTGCACGTGGCCATCGTCACGTCGCTGACGCCGGCCGCCGTGCTGGACATCGCCCACCGTCTCGACCGCGCGAACCTGTTTGCCCCGTTCACCACCAGGGACTTCGACGATGTGGCGGTTGGCACTGGCACGGCGCTGACCGCGGCTGATCTGAACGGCCATCAGGCTGCCTTCGTCGTCACCGACGAGAGCGTGGTCGGGCAGGCGCAGCTCGCAAACGCCCTCACCACCTTCGTCAAGGCTGGGCACGGCGTGGTGGTCGGCGGGTCGCCCAACTGGACGTCCGCCGGGCCGCGGTGGACGGCGACGACGTCGATCGGCGCCACCTCCAGCGTGTGGGGATACTCGTGGAGCCTGTTCCAGTACCGCCAGCCTCCGGCGATCCAGGGCGGCGCGCTCGCACGCGGCACCATCGTCAAGCACTTCCTGACCCGCTATCTGACCAGCCTCGCCGTCCAGAACGCGGGCTCGGGTGAGGAGCTCGTCCAGAACGCGTGGAGCGGCACCGTGCTCGCGCGCCTCGCCAAGCACGCGCCCTACTCCTCGCTCGGGCAGTCGTTGCTCGCAGAACGCGCCGAGGGGCACAGCCGGGTGGTGGACCTCGGCTTCCGCCCGTGGTCAAGCGCGATCGAGGCAGGCGGGCTGGGCGTGAACAGCTCCCAGGCAGGGCCGCTGATCGCCCGCTCCCTGTGGTGGGCGACCAACCGCATCGCGCCGGTCGGCATCCACTTCACGAAGATCCCCAAGAGCCCCACCCCGGGCACCAGCGTGCTCTTCACGATGGCCGCGTCCGACCCGGACTTCGACGGCCAACTGCTGAAGTACCACTACCGCGTGAACGCAGGCCCGTGGAAGGTCGCCTCGTCGAACAGCGTCGGACTGTTCTTCCTCAAGCAGGGCGGGTACTACACGGTGCACGCCTACGCCACGGACGACGGAGGCAACCGGACGGCCAACACCGCCGTCATGAGCTTCCACGTGTCGCCCACCGCCGCGATGTAGACCGCCTGCAACCCGCTCAGCCGAACGTCAGGCCCGCCGGCGAGCG
>Ga0265327_10001344_pt1 | contig 31888 bp, 23 predicted proteins | sample 41621metaG_FD_202089 | JGI IMG/M metagenome (GOLD analysis project Ga0265327, IMG submission 202089) | Rhizosphere microbial communities from Carex aquatilis grown in University of Washington, Seatle, WA, United States - 4-16-21 metaG | ecosystem: Host-associated > Plants > Roots > Rhizosphere...
GGGATGCCGGTGTCGTCGATCGGCCCGCCCCAGCCGCCCAGGGCCAGGTTGAGCAGCATGTACATCGGCTTATCCCAGCTGGCCGGGGTGGCCACCTGCAGCACCGCCATGTCGTCGATGTAGAAGGTCGTCGTGGTCGCGCCCCACAGCATGCCGTAGGTGTGGAAGCCGCTCAGCGACGGAATGTATGTGGTGTGGCCGGTGACCGTCCCCGCGTCGTCGATGCGGGAGAAGGCGACGTCGGGGTACATGGCCAGGTGTTCGAGCACGTCGGCCTCGACGCCCGGCTTGTAGGGATCCTCCGACATCCAGAAGCCGGGCCAGGTGCCCATGGTCGCGGGCAGATCCGCGCGCATCTCGAAGTAGCCGTACTTCTGCATGAACACGTCGCGGCTGTTCAGCATGCCGGAGTAGTAGGCCTGGCCATAGGTGTGCTGGGAGTCGGCGTAGGAGAACCGGCCGGCGTTGATGCCGAGCACGCCTCCGGAGATCGAGAACGGGTTGTAGGCGCTGAGGTCGTAGCCGTCCTGGCCGACGAAGCCCGGCGCCGTGTACAGCTCCTTCTCGTCGTTGCCTTGGATGAAGTAGGCGTTGGCCGAGGTCAGGTCGCCGCCGAAGTTGGTCTGCCAGTTCCCGTGGCCGGTGGCCGGATTGAACAGCTGCAGGCTGTTGAAGTCGTCGGAGAAGGTCAGGGCGCCGAGCTGGGTACGGTCGAGCGGCAGCAGGAAGTCGCGCGGCTGAAACTGGGCCACGGTGGTGTTTCGGAAGGTGATGCTGTTGCTGGAGTCCAGGGTCAGCACCACGTCCGAGCCGACCTGGGTCATGTCCGACTTGATCTGGGCGAAGCTGGTGAAGCTGGCGCCCGAGATCCGTACGATGTCCTTGGACGGGTCGAAATTGTAGAAGACGTCGTGACCGCCGCCGATCTCGAACTGGAAGTCGTTCTCGCCGAGGCCGCCTACCAGCACATCGTTGCCGGCGCCCCCGTCCATGGTGTTGAGGTCGTTGCCTCCCATGATGATGAGGTTGTTCAGGCTGTTGCCCGCGCCCCAGTTGCCGGCGCCGTAGAAGGTCAGGTTCTGGACGTTGGACGGCAGGGTGAAGCCGCCGGACCAGGAGACGACCGACTTGATCCCGGACAGGCCGTCGGCGACCTGGACCACGTCGCTGGTGTTGGCGATGTAGAAGATGTTGTCGCCAGAGCCGCCGACCAGGGTGTCGTAGTTGCCGCCGTTGGAATCGATGGCCGAAGGGCCGGGATCGGCGGTGAGGGTGACGTGGCCCACGGCCTGCCCGTCAGGCCCTCCGTCGTCCTTGACGTAGGAGTTCGGGTTGGCGCTCACCGCCATCGCCTGGCCGAGATAGTTGTAGTAGGTCGTCATGATCGCCAGGCCAATTGTTCTTGCGCTTCAGCGCTTTGACTTGCGTTTTCTTCGACGTTGGCAGACGGGGTTCGAGCGTATGACAGGGTGCGGGCGTCCGGCGGGGTTCGAAGAAGGCCCCGGCCCCTTTCGGAGCCGCGGGCCTCAAGGTCAAAGAGCGAAATAGTCGAGGGAGGTGGCGCCGATCGCGTGCCAGGTTTCTCCGCCGCCGGGGTTGGGCGACATGAAGCCCCAGTCGCCGGTGGAGGTGTTCCTGAACGCCACCTCGGCATGGCCCGAGCCGTCGAAGTCGCCCACCTTCAGCACCGCATAGCCCATCCCGGAGGGACCGACGCCGGTCCAGGCCTCGCCGGAAGGCGTGGCCGACATGTAGCCCCAGTTGCCGGTCGAACCCTGGCGGAAGGCCACGTCCATCTGGCCGTCGCCGTTGAAGTCACCGACCCCGATCACCGCGTAATCGGTGGAGGTCGAGCCCATCGGATGCCAGACCTCGCCGCCCGAGGGGTTGACGCTCATGAAGCCCAGATCGCCGGTGGCGTTGTTGCGGAACGCCACGTCCATCATGCCGTCGCCGTTGAAGTCGCCGGCGCCGTAGGCGGTGTAGGCGGTGGAGGTGGAGCCGATGGGATGCCACTGTTCGGCCGAGCCGCTCACCGACATGTAGCCGAAGTCTCCGGTCGAGCCGTTGCGGAAGGCGATGTCCGACGAGCCGTCGCCGTTGAAGTCGGCCACGCCCACCGCGTCGTAGGCCACAGACGCCGAACCCACCGCATGCCAGGTCTCGCCGCCGGAGGCGCCCAGGCTCATGAAGCCCCAGTCGCCGGAGGCGGTGTTGCGGAAGGACACGTCGGCGACGCCGTCGCCGTTGAAGTCGCCGACTCCGGTCGAGGCGTAGGACGTCGAGGTTGAACCCGACGGGGTCCAGCTTTCGCCGCCGCTCGCCGGAGCGGACATGAAGCCCAGGCTCCCCGTCGAAACGCTGCGGAAGATCAGGTCCGAACGGCCGTCGCCGTTGACGTCGCCGGGCGCCGAGCCGAAGTGCGAGGTGCCGTTGAAGCCGAAGTCGGCGTCATTCAGGCTGCTCATCTGCACCCCGGCCAGGCGCACCGAGCCGCCGCTGCCGGTCTGGATCACCGTATCCGAGCCGACCTGGCTCGAGGCCGCCAGGACGGCCGAAAGTGAGTTGAGCCCGCTGATGTTCGACAGGTCGATCTGATCGCCTTCACTTGCGCTGAAGTCGGTGATCACCGTCTGGGTCCAGTTGACGTCGATGGTGAACTGATCGGCCCCGCCGCCGCCGGTGAGGGTGTCGGCGCCGGTGCCGCCCTCGAGCACGTCGTGGCCCGTGCCGCCGACCAGGATGTTGCTCTGGGCGTCGCCCTTGAGATCGCTGCCGAAGTTGCTGCCCTGGACGTTGGTGATGTTGGTGGCCAGGTTGTCGATATAGCCGTGGTAGCCCTGGTGGGCGTTCAGATCGACCTTCACCGCGGAGTTGACGCCGATGTACGACACGCCGTTGAAGCCGCCGCCGCCGTCGATGTTGTTGGCGCCGTTGCCAACATAGATCTCGTCGTTGCCCGCGCCGCCGTGGACGGTGTCATTGCCCCCGCCCAAGACCACGGTGGCCCCGCCATCGCCGGTGAAGATGGTCGTGTCGCCTCCGGGCGCCGCGATGTAGTGGGTGCCGGCGTTGCCGGTCAGGGTTCCTCCGTTCAAGCCGCCGTAGATGTCGCTGATCCCGCTCAGGGTCGCCGTGCCCCAGCCCGACAGCGTCCCGTTCAGCAGGTTGATGTTCACCGCGGTGGGCGCGTCTTCCAGGTCGACCGTGTCTTCGCCCCCGCCGCCGATGACGGTGTCGGTCCCGCCTTCCAGGCGGAAAACGTCATTGCCCGACGTCCCGGTGAGGGTCTCGGTTCCAGAAGTTCCAACAAATGTCGTCATGTCGCAGTCCCCGGGGGATAATCTGGTCACAAAATGAGCGACCACGGCTCCGGTTCCGGAAAACGGCTAAGAATCGTCTTTGATTGTGGCAAAGCTAGACTGCAGTAAGCTTCGCAGATGGGCGATTTTTCTTATATATTTGAGGATTACCAGGATACGGCAACGCTTGGCCGAGATTTCGCCGTATTGTATTTGAGCGATCTGTAGAGGCCCTAGGCCTCCTCGAACTCCGCCACGAAATGACCCGGCGCGACCTCGCGCAATTCGGGCAGGGCGAAGGGCGAATTGGCGTCGACCGGCGAGCGCGAGGGCAGGAAGCGGAAGGCCGAGCGGGGATCGAGCGGCGACGGCGGCTCGCCCACCAGCTTCACCCGCCGGCGGGTGCGCTCCACCCGCGGATCCGGAATCGGCGCGGCCGACAGCAGGGCCCGGGTGTAGGGGTGGCGCGGGTGGGCGTAGATCAGGTCGCGCGGCGCCTGCTCCATCACCCGTCCGAGGTAGAGCACCATCACCCGGTGGCTGATCTCGCGCACCACCGCCAGGTCGTGGCTGATGAACATCATCGCCAGGCCGAGCCGCTTCTGCAGGTCGATCAGCAGGTCGATGATCTGGGCGCGGACCGAAACGTCGAGCGCCGACACCGCCTCGTCGCAGATCACCAGGGCCGGCTTCAGGATCATCGCCCGGGCGATGCCGACGCGTTGGTTCTGGCCGCCCGAAAGTTCGTGCGGATAGCGGTTGATCAGGGCCGGATCGAGTTCGACCTCGCGCATCATCTCGCGCGCCGCGGCCTCCCGCGCGGCGCGGTCGAGTTCAGGCCGGTGCACCCGCAGGGGCTCGGCGATGGAGTCGCCGACGGTCATGCGCGGATCCAGGCTCGCGAGAGGATCTTGGAACACGATCTGCAGGTCCTTGCGCGCCTTGCGCAGGGCCTCGCCCTCGGCCTTGGTGATGTCGCGGCCGAGAATGGTCACGGCGCCCGCGGTCGGCGGGATCAGCTTGAGCACCGCTCGCGCCAGGGTCGACTTGCCCGAGCCGCTCTCGCCCACCACGCCCAGGGTCTCGCCCTTGCGCAGGAACAGGTCCACTCCGTCCACCGCCCGCAGCTGCAGGGGCTTGGAGAACATCCCGCCGCGCACCGGGAACCACACCTTCACGCCCTCGGCCTGAACGATCGTGGGAGAGTCGGCAGGCACGGGCTCCAGCATCGGGCGGCCGCCGCGGTCGTCGCGGTCCAGACGCGGGATCGCGTCCAGCAGGGCGCGGGTGTAGGGCGCCTCGGGGGCCGAGAAGATCTGATCGACCGCCCCTTCCTCGACATAGGCGCCGGACTTCATCACGCACACCCGGTCGGCCAGCCGGGCGATCACGCCCATGTCGTGGGTGATCAGGGCCATGGCCGCGCCGGTCTGCTGCTTCAGCTCGGCCATCAGATCGAGGATCTCGGCCTGGACAGTGACGTCCAGCGCGGTGGTCGGCTCGTCGGCGATCAGCAGTTCGGGGCCGGGGGCCATGGCCGCGGCGATCATCACCCGCTGGCGCATGCCGCCGGACAGTTCGTGCGGATACTGGTCGAGGCGCCGGGCCGCGTCGGGGATGCGCACCCGCGACAGCCACTCCCGCGCCCGCTTCCAGGCTTCGTCGTGCGACAGATGCAGGTGCCGGCGCAGGGGTTCGGCGATCTGCTCGCCGATCTTGACGTGGGGGGTCAGGGCGGTGAGCGGGTCCTGGAAGATCATCGCCATCTTCGAGCCGCGGATGCGGTTCAGCGCCTTGGGGCCGATGCCGATCAGCTCTTCGCCCTTGAACCGGGCCGAGCCGGTGGCCACGCCGTTCTGCGCCAGAAGGCCCATCACCGCCATGAAGGTCTGGCTCTTGCCCGAGCCGCTCTCGCCGACCACGCCCAGGCATTCGCCGCGGGCGATCTGGAGGCTCACGCCGCGCACGGCCTCGACCTCGCCGTCCGGCGTGGAGAAGCGGACCTTCAGGTCGTCCAGGGCAAGGACGGGGACATCGGCCATCAGGGCGCCCTTTCGAGCAGATCGTCGATCGCGGTCAGGGCCTCGGGCTCGTCGAGCATGGGGGCGTGTCCGACGCCGGCGACCTCCGCCACGGCCATGCCAGGCGCAGCCTCGCGCATGCGGTTCAGGGTGTCCGGCGACAGGATGTCGGAGGTCGCCCCGCGGACGACCAGCAGTGGATGCGCGGCCAGGCCCTTGAACAGGGGCCAAAGGTCGGGCGGCGGGGGCGGCGGTTCGCGGGGGGGGGGGGGGGGCGGGACCATGGCCCTGGCGATGTCGGGGTCGTAGTCGAGCACCGGCCGTCCGGCCTTCTCGGTGAACAGGCGGCGGGCGAAGGCGTCCCAGTCGGCGGCGCCGTAGGCGGGAAAGGCGATCTCGTTGACGCGCCGGGCATAGGCCGCGGCGTCAGCCCAGGTCTCGACGGGGCTCCCGTGACCCGTGTAGCTGAGGATGCGGGCCAAGCCCTCCGGAGCGATCTCGGGGCCGATGTCGTTGAGCACAACCCCCGCCACCGCCGAGGGCCGAAAGGCGCCGAGCACCATGGTGATCAGTCCGCCCATGCTGGTGCCGACGAACACGGCGCGGGAGATGGCCAGGGCGTCCATCAGGGCGAGAACGTCAGCGGCGTAGGTCGGCGGGACGTAGCGGGCGGGCTCCGGGTCCCAGGCCGAGCGGCCGCGGCCGCGCACGTCCACGGCCAGCACCCGGCGTCCCTGGGCGGCGATGTGGGGGGCCAGGACCTCGAAGTCGCGGGCGTTGCGGGTCAGGCCGTGCAGGCAGATCACCGGGGCGCGGGCGGGGCCGGAGGCGGCGGGATAGTCGCGGGCGTGAAGCTGCAGGGCGCCCGGCCCCGGCGCGGTCCAGAAGCGGTCGGCGAAGGCTGTGGGCGCCGTCTGCATCAGTGGCCGTTCCGGAATCTCTGCGCGAGAAGATCCTTCTCGGACCGGGGCTCAGGCGCGGCCTTGGCGTGGGCGGCCTGATAGTTGGCGAGGATCTCGCCGAGGTTGAAGTAGCGCGACACCGCCTGCTGGCGGTACTGGCGGCGGCAGGCGGCGGCCTGCACCGTCGATCCCAGGTCGCCGGCGGCGAAGCCGGACCAAGGCTCGCCGGCCTCGTCCTTGCCCATCGGCCGTTCCTGACCGTCGACATAGGTCACCGACACCACCCGCCAGCGGGGCTGGGCGCAGTCGATCTCCACCCGGCGCTCGATGAGCGGGGCCAGCTTGCCCTCGACGGTCGCGCCCGCCAGCGGGGCCTCGATCACCGTGGCCTGGGCCAGACCTGTTTGGCCGCGGTCGATCCCGCCCAGGTCCAGCGCCTTGAAGCCCTGGTCGCCGGCGTCGAGCATCAGGTAGGGGCGCGCCGCCGCCGGGATGGCGACCAGCGTGACGGCGGCGGCGATCAGCAGCGCGGGCCTAAGCATGGGCGTCCTCCGGCGGGCCATAGAGCCGAACGCCCAGCACCACGCAGGCGGCGAAGGCCAGGGCGGTGAGGCAGATCCACCACTCCTGCCACAGGCCGAAGCTGAAGGCGCCGATGGCGAGGCAGGCGGCGGCCACGGCGCAGCCCGCGGCGGCCACGCGCGGGCGAGCCGGCGCGGCCTCGGCGAAGCGCCAGAAGACAAAGCCCCACAAGAGGGCGCCCAGAACGGCGCCGGGCAGGCCGAGCTCGAACCACAGCTGCAGCGGCCCGTCATGGGGGTGCAGGGGGATGTGGCCCTTGAACATGCGGCTGGCGTCCAGGCCCCAGCCGAACAGCGGCTTCTGGGTCATCTGCATCGAGGTGAACGACCAGATGTCGACCCGCGCCGCCCAGGACGGCGGCAGGCGGACGCGCAGCGACTGGAACAGGCCGCCTTCGGCCCAGCCGAGCATGATCCAGGGCGTGGCGAGGATCAGCAGCATGGCCAGGCCGCCGCAGGCGAGGGCGGCCGCGCGGCGGCGCCACAGGACCAGGGCGAACACCGCGGCGCTGGCCATCAGGGCCACGATCAGGGCGGCGATGTGCAGCAGTATGAAGTCGGCCAGGCACAGGACCACGAACGCCGCGAGCAGTCGGCGCCGTCCCGCCGCCTCCAGAGCCAGGGCCACCGGCCAGAACAGCATCGCCAGGACGTAGCCGCCCTGGGCCACGTTGCGCAGGGCCCAATGGGCGACGGTGGTGGGCTTCTCTCCGAGAACCGACTGCCCGGCCCGGAACAGCATGGCGTCGGTCAGGCTCTCGAACAGCAGCACGCAGGCCAGCAGCATCACGCCGCCGCCGAGCCAGGCCAGGGCCTTGCCGGCGGTCGCGGGGGTCAAGGTGCGGGCGGTGACGATCAGGCCGCCGCAGAACAGGCCCTGCTGGGCCAGATGCAGGCCGGTGAAGCGGCCCAGGGCCTTGAGCGAATGGGGAACCGGCGCCGGGCTCCAGAAGGCGCTGATCACCGCCCATTCCACCAGCAGCAGGACCAGGATCAGGCCGCCGAGCTCCGCGGTCCGCGGCCGCGCCAGGGGCAGGCACAACAGGCCACAGACCCCCACCAGGACCGCGAAGCCCCGCACGCCGACAAATCCGATGGCGGGGGTGAACACCGCCAGCAGAATCCACACGCCGAACAGATAGGCGTCGGCATTGAAGCGGCGGGCGAGGGCGGCGGAAGGCCGGGCGAGCGTGGATTGGGAAGGCGCGCGATTAAGCAAGGGTTGGCTCAAGGGGCTTCTCGGCGCGGCGAACTCGCAGGCCCCTCCCCCTTAGCCCAGTCCAGGCGCGTTGAGAATGGACAAGGCCTTGCGGGCGGGGCGGTTGGACGAGCAGAGCATAAGCTGCTTTAAGGCGGAGCCGAGGCGAGACCCTGAATGGACGAATTCCACTCCATCTACAGCCACGGCTTCCTGAGAGCATCGGCCTCGCCGATCCGCATCCGGCTGGCCGATCCGGCCGCCAACGCCGACGCCGTGTGCGTGGCCTTGGCGCAGGCGGCCGAGGCGGGCGCGGGACTGGTCGTGTTCCCCGAGCTGTGCCTGTCGGGCTACGCCATCGACGACCTGTTGCAGCAGGCCACGGTGCTGGACGGAGTGCTGCAGGCGATCGAGCGGGTGCGCGCCGAAAGCGGGCAGAGCCCCGCGGTCGCGGTGGTGGGCGCCCCGCTGCGCCATGGCCAGTCGCTCTACAACTGCGCGGTGGTGATCTTCGGCGGCGAGGTTCTGGGCGTGGTGCCCAAGAGCTACCTGCCGTCCTACCGCGAATTCTACGAGCGGCGCTGGTTCACGCCGGGCCTGGGCGTGGAGGGGCAGACAATCGACCTTCTGAGCGGGCCGGCGCCATTCGGGACCGACCTGGTGTTCGCCGCAAGCGACTATCCGGGCTTCGTGCTGGGCGTGGAGATCTGCGAGGACCTGTGGACGCCGCAGCCGCCGTCGAGTCGGCTGGTGATGGCGGGCGCCACGGTGATCGCCAACATCTCGGCCTCCAACATCGTCATCGGCAAGGCCGAGACCCGCCGCGTGCTGTGCCAGGCGCAGTCGGCGCGGGGGGTGTGCGCCTATGTCTACGCGGCGTCCGGCTGGGGCGAATCCACCACCGACCTGGCCTGGGACGGCCACGCCCTGATCTATGAGAACGGGGCCCTGCTGGCCGAATCCGAGCGCTTCGCCCGCGAGCCCAGCCTGCTTTCCGCCGACGTCGACCTGGAGCGGCTGATCCAGGAGCGGCTGAGGCTGCAGACCTTCCACGAGGGCGCTGAAATGGCGGGGGCCGGGCGGGTGCGCCGCATCCCTTTTGCTTTCGGCCCCCGCGACCGGCGGGCGGCGCTTGAGCGCCTGATCGAGCGCTTCCCCTATGTGCCGTCCGACCCCGCGCGGCTCTATGACGACTGCTACGAGGCCTACAACATCCAGGTCCAGGGCCTGGTCACGCGGATCGACGCCACCGGCTCGAAGACGCTGGTGATCGGGGTTTCGGGCGGGCTGGATTCGACCCAGGCCCTGCTGGTGGCCTGCCGCGCCTTCGACCTCCTCGGCAAGCCGCGCGCGGACATCGAGGCCATCACCCTGCCGGGCTTCGCCACCGGCGAGCAGAGCAAGGGCTACGCCTGGTCGCTGATGCAGGCGCTGGGCGTCACCGCCCGCGAGGTCGACATCAAGCCCCTGGCGATGCAGCTGCTGAAGGACCTCGATCACCCCTTCGCCCGGGGCGAACAGGTGTTCGACCTGACCTTCGAGAACGTGCAGGCGGGGGCGCGCACCGACTATCTGTTCCGCCGGGCCGGCCAGATCGGCGGCTTTGTGCTGGGCACCGGCGACCTGTCGGAGCTGGGGCTCGGCTGGGCCACCTATGGCGTGGGCGACCACATGAGCCACTACAACCCCAACGCCTCCGTGCCCAAGACCCTGATCCAGCACCTGATCCGATGGGTGGCGGCGGAAGGGCTGATGGGCGACAAAGCCAGCCCGATCCTGCTCGACATCGCGGCGGCGGAGATCAGCCCGGAACTGGTTCCGGCCGATGCGTCAGGCCAGGTGCAGTCGACCGAGGCCAAGGTCGGCCCCTACGCCCTGCAGGACTTCAACCTCTACTACACCACCCGCTACGGCTTCGGCCCGGCCAAGGTGGCGTTCCTGGCTGAGGCGGCGTGGGCGGAGGGGTCCAAGAGCCCCTGGCCGCCGAACTATCCGGAGGCCGCGCGCAAGACCTACGACCTCGGCGACATCAAGCGCTGGATGAAGGTGTTCTACGGGCGCTTCTTCACCACCAGCCAGTACAAGCGCTCGGCCATGCCCAACGGCCCGAAGATCTCGTCCGGAGGCTCGCTGTCGCCACGGGGGGACTGGCGGGCGCCGAGCGACGGTAATTCGGCGGTCTGGCTGGCGGCCCTGGAGCGGGTTCCGGAGTGAGTTTGCGATGGCTGCCGTGAGCATTAAGCCCAAGATCGTTCTGCAAGTCCCCATCCTGGATCAACAGGCGTTCGCACGCTTCGTGGAGACCTGCATCCGCGACCATGTCGAGCTGATCTCGGTGGTGGGTCCAGGCTGCGAGGAAGTCCACAATCAGATCGACGATATCCTCGTCAATGCGGGCGAGAACCCTCCTTTCATCGCGACAACGTGGCACGAAGACGAGACCTTGGACGAGGCGGTCGAGTTCGCCAAAATCTACGGCGACAGGGGCGCCGAAGAGGTGCAAGTCGTCAGCTTCTAGAGCCGTCGCTACCAGTTGAACCACCGCACCGCGTCGACGATCAGGTCCAGGGTCGCCTCGTCGAGATAGGGGCTCCTGGGCAGGCTGAGCACGCACGGACCGGCCATGCCCTCCCCTTTTTCCCTTTCCGTGGTACTGTTGCCGACATGAAGCCGGAACCGTCCATCTTTGACGAGATCGACCAGGCCGCCGAAGACGCGGCCGACGCCGAGGGTCTGGCCGACATCGAGGCCGGGCGCGTTATCAGCCACGACGCCATGAAGCGTTGGCTCCTGTCCTGGGGAACCCCGGACGAGCTGCCGCCGCCGGCCGTAGGCGACTGAAGCGGGTTCGCATCGTTCGCGCCGCCCCGTGACCGAAGTCATCCGCCGCTCCGTGATCTGGTCCGCGCGTTCGCGTCGCGATCTCGAGAGCATCCGAGCCTATATCGGGCTCTTCAAACCACTGGCCGCTCAGCGGTTCACCGCTCGTCTGGTCGCGGCCGTCGAGAGCCTTGCAGACCACCCTGAACGTGGACGGCCTGCGGGCCAGGTCCGCGAACTGGTCGCGGTTGCGCCCTATGTGGTGCGGTACAAGGTGACGGCCGACGCGGTTCAGATCATCCACATCACGCACGGCGCACAGCGACCGGAGTAAAACGGGGCCGCCTCCTACCCGTTGAACCCCCGCACCGCCTCGACGACCAGGTCCTGGGCGGCTTCGTCGAGATAGGGGTGCATGGGCAGGCTGAGCACGCGGGGGCCGGCGGCGTCGGATGCCGGCAGGGAGCCCGTGGCCACCGGGAAGTCGCGATAGGCGGTCTGCTGGTGCAGGGGCTTGGGGTAGTAAGCGGCGGTGGGCACGCCCTGCGTCTTCAGATGGGCGGCGAGGCCCACCGGATCGGCGGTCTCGATGGTGTACTGGGCCCAGACCGAGACCCCGCCGGCGATCACGGTGGGGACCGTCACCGAGCCGGCGAGCCTGTCGTTGTAGCGGGCGGCGACCTTGTTTCGGAGGCCAATCTCCTCGGGGAAGATCTTGAGCTTCTCGATCAGCACCGCGGCCTGGATCGAATCCAGGCGGCTGTTCATGCCGATGCGGACGTTGTCGTACTTGTCGGTTCCCTTGCCGTGGACGCGCAGGCTGTCCATCACGTCCCAGTCGGCCTGGTCGTTGGTCAGCACCGCTCCGCCGTCGCCGTAGCAGCCGAGCGGTTTGGCCGGGAAGAAGCTGGTGGCGGTGGCGTCAGCCCAGTGCAGGGGGTGATGGCCGTTCAGGGTGCAGCCGAAGCCCTGGGCGCTGTCGGACAAGAGCTTCAGCCCCTCGCGGCGGCAGATCTCGGCGATCCTGGGATAGTCGGCGGGCTGGCCGAACAGGTCCACCGCGATCACCGCCTTGGGCTTCAGGGCCGCCTTGGCCTTGACCTCGGCGATGGCCTTTTCCAGGTGGGCCGGATCGAGGTTGTAGGTGTCCGGCAGGATGTCGACGAACACCGGGGTGGCGCCGGTCCAGGGCACGACCTCGGCCGTGGCGGCGAAGGTGAAGGCCGGGCAGAACACCGCGTCGCCGGGACCCACGCCCCAGGCCATCAGCGGCAGCACCACCGCGTCGGTGCCGTTGGCGCAGCTGAGCGCCAGCTTGGCCTGGCCGAAGGCGGCGAGCTCGGCCTCGAACTGGCGCACCTCGGGGCCGAGGATATAGGCGCCGTGGTCGAGCACCCGGCCGATGGCCGCGTCGATGTCCTTGCGGATGCGCTTCTGCTGCGCCTTAAGGTCGATGAAATCCAACGCTCGCCTCTCACTCTTTGAGTCGGTTCGCCCCGCCGGGCGCCTTGTTAGCGCCTCGCGTGCTGCGCCGCCACATCTAGGGCTTCACCAGGCGATGCAGGGTCTCGTCCTCGGGATCGAAGCCGGCGGGCAGGAAGGGATCGCCGGCGGCCACCTGCTCGCCCCAGCGGGCTATGAACAGCCTGTGGTCCTCGTGCCGCTGGCGGGCGATTGCGGGCGTGGCCAGCACGCCCTTGAGCGAGGTCGATTCCATGTGCAGCAGCACGGCGCGGGGCTCGAACACGTTGCGGCGGCCGAGCGCCCGCAGCTTCAGGCACAGGTCGACGTCCTGCAGGCCGATGGCCAGGCCCTCATCGAACCCCCCCACCGCCTCGAAGTCGGCCCGGCGAACCATCAGGGCGGCGCCGGTGACGGCCGTGACCTCGCGCGTAGAGGCGGCGAGGCCGAGGTAGTCGTCCTCGGGCAGCCGGGCGTGGCGCAACAGGTGCCCGGCCCCGCCGAGCCGGCGCAGGACCATGCCGGCGTGCTGCACCCGCTCGTCCGGATAGAGCAGCAGCGGCCCGACCGCGCCGGTGTCGGGGGACTGCAGATGCACCGACATGGCCGCGATCCAGTCCTCGGCCACCGGGGTCAGGTCGTCGTTGAGGAACAGCAGCGGGCCCCAGAGCCGGGTCTCGCCAGCGCCGGCGTTGCACAGGCGCGAGAAGTTGAACGGCTCGTCGCGCTGGATGACGGTCACGCGGGGGTCGGCGGCGAGGTCGGCCAGGGTCTGCAGGGCGTAGGGATTGGCCGTGCCGTTGGACACGATCACGATCTCGCCGACGGCCTCGTCGGCCAGCAGGCGCTGGCACAGCTGGCGGGTGAGATGGCCCTTGTCGCGGGTGCACAGCACCACCGAGACGGGCTCGGGGCGGGGAAAGGCGCGGGGCGGCGGCATAGCCGGAACGGCCGGATCGATCGTCGCCGCCTCGACCAGCGGCAGGCCGAGGTGTCGCCAGCCGGCCCTGATCTCGGCCACGGACCGCCCGGCGCACCAGGCCAGGATCGCCTCGCGGACGCCGCCCTCAGCTTGGAACAGTCCGGCGCGCAGGGCCGCCCGCGAGAACAGGTAATCGCGCTCGGCCAGCAGCAGGGGATCGGCGCCCGGGAGCAGCAGCGGCTCGACGGCGCCGCCCGCGCGCCGGAACAGGTCGAAGGTGACCACCTGAACCTCGTCGGGAACCGACGCGAGGGCGGCGCCAAGTTCGGGCCGAGGCTCATCGCCGGGCTGCAGCAGGACGCCGAGGAGCCCGCTGGGCGCATCCATCGGACGGGGCGGGCCGAACAGGAAAAGGGTCGTGGGGGTGAGGGCGGGCCTCGGCCTTGCCGCCGCCAGCCGGGCGTCGAGCCAGCGGGCCCATGACGTGTCCGCAAGGGTCCTGCGGGCGTCCAGCACCGGCGGCCATCCGCCGGGCTTCGGGGCGGTGGGCCCAGAGAGGTCGACGGACAGGAACGGGCGGTCCTGGCGGGCGAGACCGAGCGCGCCCTTCACGCCGAGCTTGCGCACGGTGCGCCAGACCATGCCGGCGAGCGCGGGGGCGCCGTGACGCGCCACGGCGCCGCGCAGCCGGGCCCAGCCCTTGCCCACCGTCACTTTGCTCTCGATTCAGGAACCATCTAAACAGCCCTGCAGCCGCCCCGGCGCGCCAAGGTGATAGCCGACTCACACCATGAGGCCAAACGTCAGATACGCCCCGGCCCTGGCGGCAGGGAACGCCGCCGGATGAAGCTGGTCCGCAGTTTCCTGCTCACCGTCCGCTATGCGCCGCACTGGCTGGCCGAGCGCGAGGCGATCAAGGGCGAGCAGAACATCATCGGCCTGCTGCACGCCCGCCCCGCCGGCTCGCCGCCCCTGGCGCAAGAGGCCGAGATCGCCGGCTACGACGAGGCCAACCGCCGGCGCGCGGAGGAGATCGACGGCAGCGGAACCCGCCGGCTGATCAGCCGCGCCTACGACGTCCAGACCCGCCTGCCCAAGGCCGCCGCCCTGCCCCTGCGCCTCTTGTGGCGCGGTTTTCGCGGAGCGGTGCTGGCCGTATCGGGCGCCCGCCGCGCGCCGGGCCCGCCGGACCCGCGCCCCGCCCCGTCCCGCGGCCCGGCCGCGGCGATCCCGTTCGAGCCGGGCTTCGCGAGGGACAAGGCCGCCCCGCCGGTCGCGGCGGTGATCCACGTCTACTATCCGGAGCTGATGGGCGAGATCCGGGCCTATCTGATGAACATCCCCGGCACGGTGGACGTCTATGCCTCGACCGACACCGAAGCCAAGCGCAAGGCGATCCTCAAGGCCCTGTCCGGCTGGACGGCCGGGACGGTGGAGGTGCGTCTCGCGCCCAATCGCGGGCGCGACATCGCCCCCAAGCTGATCGCCTTCCGCGACGTCTACGACAGCCATGCGCTGGTGCTTCACCTGCACAGCAAGAAGTCGCCGCACGACTCCTACCTGCGGCTGTGGCGCTACCTGATCTACGAGACCCTGCTCGGCTCGCCTGAGATCGTCGGCGACATCCTCTCGGCCTTCGAGCAGACCCCGCGCCTCGGCATGGTCGCGGCCCAGCACTATTTCCCGCTCAAGGCCGGCATCAACTGGGGCCCCAACCTGGCCATGGCCCAGGCGCTCGGCGGCCGCATGGGCCTGAAGATCGAGGAGGGCTCGCCGATCGACTTCCCCGCCGGTTCGATGTTCTGGGCGAGGAGCGCGGCGCTGCGGCCCCTGCTCGATCTGCAGCTCGCGGTGGAGGATTTCCCCGCCGAGGCCGGACAGGAGGACTCGACCCTGGCCCACGCGGTGGAGCGGCTCTACTTCTACGCCTGCGAGGCCGCCGGCCTGTCGTGGCTAAAGATATGCCGGCCGGAACTGGCCCACGCCTCGGACCTGCCCCTGGCCCACATCCGCGACGCCGCCGACCTGGCGGCTCTGCTCACCGGGACCCGGCCGCTGATCGGGGGCCCGCGGCCTTAGCGGACCAGCTGCTCGGCCTTGTCGTCCAGACGGCCGCGCCAGTACTCCAGAAGGTCGGCCATGGTCTGTCCGAACGGGATCACGGGCTGCCAGCCGGTGTGCTTGTGGAACTTGGTGGTGTCGGGAACCTGCAGGTCGGCGTCGATCGGGCGCAGGCGCGAGGCGTCTTCGCGGACCTCGATGCCCTTGACCGTGCTCATGCCGATCAGGGTCTGCAGCATGTCGCCGATGGTGCAGCTGAACTGGCCGCCGATGTTGTAGTACTCCGCCGGGGTCGGATTGACCGTCACCAGCATGTGGTAGGCGCGCACCGCGTCGCGAACGTCGGCGAACGTCCTCAGCGAATTCAGATTGCCCACCTTCACCACCGGCGGGACGATGTTCCGCTCGATCATGGCGATCTGCTTGGCGAAGGAGGATTCGGCGAACACGTCGCCCCGGCGCGGCCCGGTGTGGGTGAACATGCGGGTGGTCATCACCGTCATGCCGTAGGCCTCGCCGTAGAAGCGGCCGATCAGGTCGGTGCCGACCTTGGAGATGGCGTAGGGCGATGCGGGGTGGAAAGTGCATTCCTCATTGATCGGCAGCTTCTCCTTCGGCACCCGGCCGAACACCTCCGAGGACGCACAGACGTGGATCACCGCCTTAGGGGCTTCCTGGCGCAGGGCCTCAAGCAGACGGTTGGTGCCCTGGACGTTGGTGTCCATGGTCTCCAGCGGCGCGTCGAAGCTGACCTTGGGGAAGCTCTGGGCGGCCAGGTGGAACACGTAGTCGGGCTGGACGGTCTTGACCACGTGGCTCATCGACAGGGAGTCGCGCAGGTCGCCGTGGATCATGTGCACCCGGTCGCCCTGGTTCACGCGCCCCAGCAGGTGGGCGACGTTGGCGAGCGGGCTGCGCCAGCGCGCCATGCCCCAGATGTCCCAGTCGGTGTGCTCCAGCAGGTAGTCGGCCAGATGCGAACCCACCATCCCGGTAAATCCGGTGATCAAGGCGCGAGGCATTCCGGAAAGCTCCTCTCAGAGGTCCGCTGACGGTTCGGCGGCAGCGGCCATAAGCCCGACCAGGGTGGCGAAATCAACCGTGCGCCGCCAGCCGAGGCGCGTCTCGATCCTGGCCGGCGAGCCCAGGATGCAGCGCGGGTCGACGGGCCGGAAGAAGGCGGGGTCGACCACGACCACGGTCTTGCCGCTGCGGCGGTCGACGGCCTGCTCGTCCAGGCCCTGGCCGCGCCATTCGAGGTCGAATCCGAACTGCGGGGCGGCGGCGTCGACGAAGTCGCGCACGGCGTGGGCGCGTCCGGTGGCCAGGACGAAGTCGTCGGCCGTTTCGGCCTCCGCGATCAGCAGCATCCCGCCCATGTAGTCGCCGGCGTAACCCCAGTCCCGCCGCGCATCCAGCGCGCCCAGGGCCAGATGCGGCGCCTCGCCGTCGCGCACGGCGCGCAGATGGCGCACGATCTTCTGGGTGACGAAGCCGGCGCCGCGGTGCGGTGACTCGTGGGCGAAGAGGATGGCGTTGGCCGCGAACAGGCCGTAGGCCCGGCGGTAGAGCCGGACGCTCTCGTGGGCGCCGGCCTTGCCCACGCCATAGGGATTGCAGGGCCTGAGCGGGGTGTCCTCGTCGCAGAGGCCGTCGGCCTCGCCGAAGATCTCGGCGGTCGAGGCCTGCACGAAGCGCGTCTGAGGCCGCGCCACGCGGATCGCCTCGAGCAGGTTGAGGGGGATTTGCGAATTGGCCAGGATCGCCTCGACGGGCTGTTCGAACGAACGGGCCACCGAGCTTTCGGCCGCCAGGTTCACGATCAGGTCGGGCGCGACCTGCTCGACCATGCCGAGCGCCGCCCGACGATCTTGCAGATCCAAGGCGAGGATCTCAACCCGGTCGAGCAGGCCCATGGCGGCCAGGGGACTGCCGGCGAGATCGCGGCCAGGGCGGGTCAGGCCCACGACCGCGTCGCCGCGGGCCAGGCACAGCTGCGCCAGATAGGCGCCGTCCTGACCGCCGACGCCGGTGATCGCGACCTTGGCCATCAGCGCGCCCGCCAGGTCGCCACGCCGTCCGAGGTGAAGCGGCAGACCTCGACCGAACCCTCCGGATGCTGCGACAGGTAGCGGATCAGTTCGGGGCGGCGGACGGGATCGGCGATGAAGGCGAAGAATCCGCCGCCGCCGGCGCCGGAAATCTTGCCGGCCAGGGCGCCGTGGCTGCGGGCGCCCGCATAGAGCTCGTCGATCTGCGGGCTGCTCACCGCCGGGGACGTGCGCTTCTTGGCCTCCCAGCCCTCTTCCAGCAGGGCGGCGACGCCGTGGATGTCGCCCAGCAGCAGGGCCTGTTTCATCTGGATCGCGTTGGCCTTCAGATTGTGCATGGCCTCCAGCGGGTCGCCGCCCAGCCCGACGCTCTCGGACTGCTGGCGGATGATGGTCGCGGACTCCCGCGAGGCGCCGGTGAAGAACAGCACCAGCGAGGTCTCCAGCTCGTTGACGATCCACGGCTTGATCCGCAGCGGATTGACGATGACGCGGTCGCTGTCCTGGAACTCGATGAAGTTGAAGCCGCCGAAGGTGGCGGCGTACTGGTCCTGCTTGCCGCCGCTGAGCGCCAGGTCGCTGCGCTCGATGTCGAAGGCCAGCTTGGCCACCTCGTATTCGCCGAGCGGCGCGCCGACCACCTCGCGCAGGGCCTCCACCATCGCCACCGCCAGGGCCGAGGACGACCCCAGCCCCGAACCCAGCGGGCTCTCGACGTGGGTGGAGATGGTAAGTGGGATGAACTTGCCGCCGTTGAACTGGGTCATCATGCGCCGGTAGACGCCGCGATGCAGGCGCAGGCCCGCATCGATGGGCAGGTCGCCGCCGCTCACATCCAGCGTCTCTTCGCGGCCGAGGTCGGAGGCCTTGAAACAGGCCGAGCGGTCGTCGCGCGGAATCACCGAGGCCAGGGCGTAGCGGTCGATGGTCGCGTTGAGCACGCAGCCGCCGTAGGTGTCGGAATAGGGCGACACGTCGGTGCCGCCGCCCGCGAGGCCGAGCCGGAGAGGCGCGCGCGCCCTGACGATGTCTCTCACGGCTCCAGGCCCCCTCGACGCATGCAGGACGAATACTGGCCCCGCCTGAACAGCGCAATCGGCCGCCCCCAAGGCTCGCGCCTAGAGGATGCCAAGCATCACCTGCTCCGCCTCGGCGAGCATGCGGCGGCGGTGACGGTCGGTCGCCCGGCGGATGGTCTCGGCCAGGGTGCGCCGGCCCATGTCCAGCGAGTTGTGCTCGGCGACGAAGGCGAGGCCGCTGGCCGACTGCCGGGCCCAGGCCTGCTCGTCGCGATAGAGGCCGATCACCGCCTTGGCGATCTCGGCCGGATCGTCGGCGATGAGGACGTCGCGCCCGTCCTCCAGGTACATGCCCTCGGCGGCGCAGCGGGTCGCGACCACCGGCACGCCGTAGGACATGGCGGTGCTGACCTTGCCCTTGATGCCCGCGCCGTAGCGGATGCCGGCGGCGAACACCCGGGAGCGATCGAAATAGGGGCGCAGATCCTCGACCTGACCGGTGACCACGACATCGCCGCCGTCGAGGCTGGTGACCGCCTCGGGAGGCCGGGCGCCGACCAGCAGCAGGCGCGCGCCGGGCAGTTCCCCGCGCATCAGGGGCCAGACTTCCTTGGCCAGGAACACCGCGGCGTCGACGTTGGGATGGTGGCCATAGCCGCCCAGGAACATCACGTCCGGCCGGTCCGCGTAGCCCGTGTCCGTGCCCATCAGGGGGATCATGTAGGGGAACACCACGACCTCGGCGTCCGGCGTCTCGACCTTGAGCAGGTCCTCCTCGACCGGGGAGTGGACGATGGTGCAGTCCACCGCGCGGATCAGGCTCAGTTCGCGCAGCTTCATGGCCGCCGCCGCCTGCCGGGCCGCGTCGCTGTTCTCCAGCTCGGCCTGCCGCTCCATGCGCAGGTAGTGCATGTCGATATTGTGGAAGATCACCGGCGCCTGGGGCGCGTAGCGGCGCAGCAGGGCCAGGGCCTGGGTGGCCACCTCGACGCGGAACACCTGGACGACTTCCAGGTAGCGCCCGTGCTGGCGCAGGAACTGCTCGAGCGAGGAGACGTAGGGATAGTAGGCGCACTCCACCCCCATGCGGTGCAGGTCGTCGGTGGGGCCGACCTGGTAGAGGAAGTTGTCCAGGGGCGCGAAGAACACCTTGAAACCCATCTCCTGATACAGCCGCATGGTCGTCACCGCGGTGACCGAACCGGCGTCCTCCTTGGGGGTGGGGGTGGTGGCGTCGAGGACCAGCACGCGCCGGTGGCAGGACCGGTCGCGCTCGAAGGCGGGCAGCTCCCCGCTCGGCCGGTGGCTTTCCAGGTCGGTGCGCCAGCGCTCGAACAGCGTCTTGGCGTTGACCACCTGGTAGGCCTTCACGCCCTGGGTCAGGTCTGTGCCCGAGGTGCGGCCCTCGTAGTGGATCACCCGCGACAGCGGCTGCATCCAGGTCTGCAGGCCCTTGGCGCGGATGCGGAAGGCGAGGTCGGCGTCCTCGCAATAGGCCGGCCGGAAGATCTCGTCGAAACCGCCGAGCTCGTCCCACAGCGCCTTGGGTACGGCGATCGAGGCGCCGGACACATAGTCGACCTGGCGGGCGTAGCAGTAGCGCGGGCGGTTCGGGTCGTCCTCGCGGCCGTAGTTCCAGGCCGAGCCGTCGCGCCAGAAGATCCCGCCGGCCTCCTGCAGCGCCCCGTCGTCGTAGAACAGCTTGGAGCCGACCATGCCGGCCTCTGGGAACAGGCCGAAGCTGTCGATCATGGCGTCGAGCCAGCCTGGGAGCACCCGGGTGTCGTTGTTGAGCAGGACCACATAGTCGCCGCGGGCGAGGCTGGCGGTGGTGTTGCAGTTGTCCACGAACCCCAGGTTGGCCGGGTGGCGGACGTAGCGGATATGCGGCAGCGGCGACAGGAAGCGCTCGGTGTCGTCGGGCGAGGCGTCGTCGCCGACCAGGATCTCGAAGCTGTTGTGCGCGCCGTGGCTGAACAGCGAATGCAGGCAGTTCAGGGTGTAGGCCACCTGGCCGTAGACCGGGACCACGATAGAGACCCGAGGCTGGATGTCCGGCGAGGACACGATGGGCGACGCCGGCGTCAAGGTCTTCAGTTCGGCGACCGCGCCTTCGAAGTCCGGCGTCTCGCCGAGCAGGCCGTGGCGGTCGAGGAAGGCGCGGCCGATGCGGCCCTCGCGCGGAACGTCGTCGTCGGGGCGGATGTCGTGCAGGCCCTGGATCGGCAGGTCGGCGCGCGCGCGCCATTCGTGGGCGTCGCGGGCTTCGGGATCGAGGTACTGCACCAGGCCCGGCCCGCTCGGCGGCTGGAAGGGACGCCCCTCCCCGGCTCCGAAGCGGATGAAATGGCCGAGCGGCGTGATCGGCCGGTTCTCGACGTCGGGATTGAGGCGCAGGTAGTCGGCGTTGGCGAAGAAGGCGTTGGGGTCGCCGGTGGCGCCGGTCAGCACATAGTGGCGGGCGTCGTCGAACCCGGGGACGGGCGGGAACGACCGGTCGGCGGCGTAGTGGGCGGAATCGATCAGTCCGCTGGACCTCAGAAGCTGGATCTCGTGGAAGAAGCGCAGGGTCCGCGAGGGACTGAGCCGCGCACGCCGCGCCGCCACGAACAGGTCGCCCAGCGCCCGGCGCAGGTTGAACCGCGCCTTCCAGCCCTGCAGCGCGGCCAGGGAGAAGCCGCGGAACGCCGGCTGGGCGGCGGCGGCCAGGGCCCGGGAATCCTTCAGCGCCTGGGTCGAGAGCGCGAGATAGCGGCCCTGCTGCGCCGCCAGGGCCCGGAGGATCAGGTTGTCGGCCTCTACGGCCTGGAGATGATCGACCCGCCGCTGCAGGTGCGCGGCCTGTTCGGAGGCCGCCGCGGCCTTGTCGTGCCATTCGCGCGCCAGCCGGTCGCGGTGCTCGAGCCCGCCGAGCAGCGACGCCATGGCGTTCTGCGGCACGGCGCCTTCGTAGACCCCGACCGGGAGGGGACCGACCGGCCCGTCCGAGCAGACGGCGATCAGGTACATCGAGACGTCGTAGGCGTCGCGGTCGAGGAAGCCGTCCTCCAGCCGGCGCACCGCGCGAAGCGGCCCGACGTCGTTTTCCGGCAGGGTGAGCGAGCCGAACACCACCCGCTGACCGTAGAACTCGACGGTCTTGAAGCGCGCCTTTACGAAGTCGACGAACTCCTGCCGGGTCAGTTCGCTCACATGGAAGGCGTTGGGCTCGGCGAGGGAGGCGTTGTAGATTGGCTTGTCCGGGGTCGAGATCACCAGGACGCCGCGCGGCTTCAGCACCCGGCGGAACTCCGCCAACATCTCTTCCTGCTCGGTCAGATGCTCCAGGGTCTCGAAGCTGACGACCACGTCGAACATGGCGTCGGGAAACGGCAGGGCGGTGACGCTGGCCGCCTTGAACGATACGCCCTCCCGGCCATAGCGATCTGTGGCGTAAGCGACCGCTTCGGGATCGACGTCGACCCCGAACGCCTCGGCCGCGCGCTCCCCCAGGATGGCCGTGCCGTAGCCGGCGCCGCAGGCGGCGTCGAGCACCACCGCGCCGGCGCACAGGTAGGCCGCCATCAGATAGCGGTGGATGTGCTCGAGGGTGATCTCGCTTTCGCTCTCGGCGGGAATGAAGCGTTCGCCAGTGAAGGCCAGTGTTTCCGAGGTCATCGTCATCGCTTCTGAAGGGTACGCGCCAGATAGCCGGTCAGGCGGACTGTGTTAAGCGCCCAGCGGGGATAGCGGTCAGACCGAGGGCGCGGGCCGCCGCCAGTTCCTGCTCGTCGCGACCATAGAGGACGCTGGCCTCGACCGTGATCGGCCACTGCGCCCGAAGTTCGGTCAGGGCCCAAGCCCATCCCGCGCCGGTGTCGAACACCCCATCGCAATGGGTCCCCGACGCTCGAAGGCCGCCCAGCGCCGGCCCGGCCACGAGGGGCCCCGGCGCCGAGGCGAACACGAACAGGCCCTGATCATTGGCCCGCCGCACCCGCGCCACGGCGCCTGGCTCGGACAGGCGCTCCAGGGGCAGGATAACCGCGCCGCGCCGCAAGGACTGCGGGACCTCGGTCTGGGCCGCCTCGTAGCTGTCGGGCACGCCGATATCGAGAAAGAAGCCCTCGGCGGCCAGGCCGCGCACCCGGCCGTCCGCGGCCAGGGCCGGCAGCATGTCGCGCTCGAACGAGCCGGAGCCGGGGAAGCCCGACAGGCCCTCGCGCCGCACCAGATAGACCCCGGCGTTGATCAGCCCGCCCTCAGGCCCGCCGCGCTCGTGGAAGGCGGCGACCCGGCCCTGATCCAGCTCAGCCACGCCGAACCGGGAGGCGTCGGCCACCGCGCGCAGACTCATGGCCACGGCGCAGCGCGGGTCGGCCGCCATAATAGGGGCCAGGGCCAGCCAGTTGAAGTCGAACAGAGAGTCGCCGTTCATCAGCAGGAACTGTTCGTCCAGCGCCTCGGCCGCCGCGCAGATCGCGCCGCCGGTGCCCAGGGGCTCCGGTTCGGCCACCATTTGCAGGTCGAGACCAGGCACGGACAGCGCCTGCATTTCCTCGGCCAGCACCTCGGCCCGATAGCCGGCCAGCAGCAGAGCCTTGGTGAAGCCGAACCGGCGGGCGTGCCACAGCAGGTAATGGACGAACGGCCGTCCGCCGACCGGCAGCAGCGGCTTGGGCCGGCTGGCGGTGAGGGCGCCGAGCCGCGTTCCAAGCCCGCCGACGAGGATCACGCACTGTTGGAGCGGCGGCACGGAGTCAGGCCGGAGCAATGTCGAGCATGGCGCGATGTTAGAGCAGCGCCGGAGACGACGCCATGGCCTGGCGGGTGGCGAGTGGTTCCCCGCTGGGCTAAACGGGGGCGTTGGCTCGAAGGGGGGCGCGAGTGCAGGGCATGTTGTCGGCGGCCATCGGGGCGCTTCGCAGCCTCGGTCAGGCAGGGCCTGCAGCGCCCCTGCCCCCCGGCCCCCGCCTGCCCGCCTGGGCCGTGGCGGTGGCCGCCGCCGCCAGCCTGCTCTATTTTTGCCTGGCCACCCACTTGCCGGTGACCGTCCTTGGCAACACCAGCTTCGACGACGCCTGGTTCTTCGAGCGGGCGCGCAACATGGTCGCCGGGCGCTGGATGGGCCACTTCAGCCAGGTGACCCTGATCAAGGGGCCCGGCTATGTGTTCTTTCTGGCCGCCAACGCCATCCTCGGAACGCCGGTCACCCTGACCCAGGCTCTGCTCTACATGTTCGGCTGCGGGCTGTTCTGCCTGGCCTTGTTTCGTCTCAGCCGCTCGGCGGTCCTGGCCCTGGCGGTATTCCTGGCCGCGCTCCTGCAGCCGGACGTGTTTCCCGGCCGCCTGATCCGGGACGACATCTATGCGGCCCAGACGCTGATCTTCCTGGGCTGTCTCATCCACGCGCTCTACCTGAGCGAGGCGCGACGGGGCCGGGCTCTATGGGCCGTATGCGCCGGACTCTCCCTCGCCTGGCTGTGGCTCACTCGCGAGGAAGGGGTGTGGGTGGCTCCCGCCACGCTGGTCCTGTGCCTCGCCGGCGTGTGGCGCGACCGGGCCCGCTGGCGCGACGTGGCGGGGCTGGTCGGAACCGGCGTGGCTGCGGCGACGGCGGTGGCGGCCTGCAACTTCGCCGCCTATGGCGCCTTCACCGTAGCCGACTTGAAAAGTCCCGCCTTCGCCCGGGCGCTCGACGCCGTGCAGAGCGTGCGCGTGGGACCATCGACGGCCTATCTGCCCGTGCCCCGCCGGGTGCGCGAACGCCTTTACGCCGAAAGTCCGGCCTTCGCCTCGCTGCGCCCCTATTTCGAGGGCGTGGGCCAGAACTGGACCCAGGCCGGCTGCCAGATCTACCCGAGCACCTGCGGCGACTACGCGGCCGGCTGGTTCGTGTGGGCGCTGCGCGACGCCGTGGCCCAGGCGGGCCACTACCGGTCGCCGGCGGAGGCGGACCGGTTCTACAGGACTCTCACCGCCGAAGTGCGGACGGCCTGTGCGGCTGGCCGGCTGCAGTGCGCGCACGGGCTGATCTCGCTGATGCCCGGCGTGACGGCGGACCAGTGGCGTCAGGCGCCGGCCAAGACGCAAGGTGCGGCCAGCCTGCTGCTCTATCGTCAGCCGCCGCCGCCCGTTCCCGCCAGCGTCGGCGATCCGGAAGCGATCGAGGCCATGTGGGTGTTCGAGGGGCTGCCGCCGCGAACCCGCGCCGACGGCGAGCGCAGCCGCCTGGTCGCCGGCTGGTTCCATGCGCCCACAGGGGCGTGGATCCAGCTGCGGTGCGGCGCGGCCGTGATCCCCGTCGAGCACAAGCCCGCGCCGGACATCGTCACGCACTTCAACGATCCGTCGGCCGCCAACAGCCGCTTCCGCACCAGCCTGTCGACCGACGAGGACTGCCGCGTGCAGCTCCAGGGCGCCGGCCCCCAAGACCCTGGTCCGAACTTTGCGACTCTGATGGCCAAGCGCGACGCCGCCCTGGGCGGGGGCCAGCTCTACATCGACACCTTCGGCGCCGGGGCGGCCGACGCCGCCGCAACCCTGGCCCAGCGCATCCAGACCGGCCTCGCCCGTGTCTACGGCCTGCTCGCGCCCGCGATCTGTGCGGCGGCGGCCCTGGCCTACCTGGCGCACCTGGCCTTGCTGTGGAGGCGGTCGCTCATCCTCGATCCCTACTGGTGGCTGTGCCACGCGATCTGGCTGCTGGTGCTGTGCCGGGTCGCGATCCTGGTGCTGGTGGACCTGTCGTCCTTCCCGGCCATCAACCCCTCCTACCTGGCGCCCGCCTTCCCGCTGTTCTGGGGCGCGCTGCTGCTGACGGTCGCCCTGCCGCTTCGCGCGATCCGGCTCAAGCCGTAGCGCGCACCGCGCGGCAGAAGTAGCCCAGGGGGTCGGCGTCGGACCCAAGACCCCAGCGCCGGGGCAAGTGGGCCGCGACCAGCATCACGGCCGACATCAGGCCGAACACGACGGCCAGGGGCAGCATCAGCAGGGCGTTGAGCAGGGTCGTCCGCTTGAGCGAGCCCAAAGTCAGGACAATCAGCTTGTTGGCGATGGCGTCGATGTCGTCGCCACGCTCGCGAACGGCGACCTCGGCGAAGCCATGCGCCGCCAGCATCGCCTCGAGACGCTCTCGGGTGAAGCGGTGGAAGTCGTAGGGGATGTGGTGGCGGCGCGCCGACCAGGGCGTGGTCAGCAGCAGGACGGCGCCGGGCTTCAGCACCCGGGCGATCTCGGCCAGCAAGGCGTCGGGGTCTGCGGCGTGCTCCAGCACCTCGATGCAGATCGCGCCTTCGAAGCCGGCGTCGGCGAAGGGCATGACGCCGCCGTCGTAGAAGTGGATGTCGCCGGAGGGCGGGGCCATGCCGAAATCGCCGGCGTTCTGGATGTCGAGGCCGACGTAACGGCAGTGGGCCGGCAGCCATTCGCGCCAGGGCGCCTGGCCCGCGCCGACGTCCAGGATCGCGCCCGGCGGCAGGGCGGCCATGGCCGGGCGCAGGGGCTTGGCGATGGTGCCGAGCTGCAGGTCGATCAGGCAGCGCAGGGTGAAGGCCAGGGGATTGGCCGACGGCGGCTTGACGGAGATCGGCTGGAAGGTCTCGCCGCTCATGGAGACGCCTTGGCCTGGGGCGGCGCCGGACGCCTGAACACGAACCGCGACTGCACCAGATAGGTGAAGGCCGTCATCGGCACGACGACGATGGCCATGGCGCCGATCCGCCCGCCGGCGAAGGGCGCGAGCCGGTCGATCAGAACGGCGTAGATCAGCACCACCACGACGTAGCACAGGACGAATCTGGGAATGCGCGACATGCCCATGTCGCGGAACACCAGCCCGCCCGTGGTCAGGAAGTTGAACACGACGCCGAGGATATTGGTGATGATCAGCACCGCCAGGGTCGGCAGGGCGTGAATCAGGGCCAGGGCGCTGTAAACCGCCAGGCCGAACGCCGAGTTGACCCCGCCGGCCAGGATGAACCGGACCAGGGTGTGGGAGAACAGGGGGTGGGACAGAAGCGCCTTCACGTCCGCTCGCGGAAGCTGCCGGCCATGGTGTTGCCGACGTTGACCGAAAGCTTCAGGCGTTCGAGGCCGGTGAGCTGGAAGGCCTTTTCCGCAGCGCTCTTGAGCCCGCCGGGCAGGGGCGCCAGCCGCGTCCAGTAGCGGATCGAATAGGTGTTGAAGAACGGCCGCGCCGAGATGTCCTTCAGGCCGCTGCGATCCAGCAGGGTGCGGATGCTCCGGTCGGAAAACAGCTGCATGTGCTCGATGTCGATGATCGGCGACTTCTTGCCGAGCAGGCGGTTGACCAGGCTGTGGTAGTCGTGGGTCACGCTGACGAAGGCGCCGCCGGGTTTCAGCAGGCGCGCCGCGGAGGCCGTCGTGGCCAGGGGGTCGCGCACGTGCTCCAGGGTCATGAAGCAGCAGATCAGGTCGAAGGACTCCGGCGCGAAGTCCTCTTCGCGGAAGATCCCCTCCTTCAGCCACGGACGGCGGTGGGCCGGGGCCGCGGCGATGGCGGCCGACGACGGCTCGACGCCCACCAGTTCCGAGAACCCCTGGCCGCGGAGCAGCTCCAGCAGCACTCCGGTGCCGGCGCCGATCTCCATGGCGCTGCCGCGCTCGGGCAGTTTGTCCAGGATCGGCTTCATGGCGCGGATGTAGGCGGCGGCCGCGTCGTTGGCTTCCTCGGAACTGTCGTACTCGGCCTGGTGATAGGCTTCGGCCAACTCTTCCTGGGCCGGCGGCGTGGCCACGTAGACGAGGTCGCACGAGCCGCAGCGCACCAGCCGGTGGCACATGTACTCCGGCGCCTTGCGCGAGGCGTAGGACATCCCGGACAGCTTGGACTCGTCGATGTTCTCTTCCAGGAACAGCGTCGCCGCCTCGGGGGGAGCGCCGCAGGCGGGGCAGGATCGGGGTTCAGCCATGCGCAGACCTAATGGACGGGGGCCGCTGGGACGTGCGTCGCCGCGGCCTCGACCCGCTGCAGAGCGTCCCTGAACCCTGGGTTCGAATTGGCGGCGTCATGGGCGACCGCGAGGGCGAGATCGGCCCTGGCCTCGACCAGGCGCCCCTCGTCTTCCTTGACGAGGCCGCGGTAGAAATAGGGATAGGGATTGTCGGGAATCCTGGCCGCGCCGGCGTCCAGGCAGGCCAGGGCCGACTTGTATTCGCGGTAGGCCAGATAGACCGCGCCGCAGCCCGTCAGGTGCGGACCATCGAGGTCCAGCTTGCCTGTCGCGGAGTCGATCAGGGCCACGGCCGCGGCAGGGTACAGGGGCATCTCCGCCGGATCCAGTCCCAGGGCCTGCAGGGTCTGCACGTCGGCCGCCGAGAACCGGAGACTGGCCGCGGCCCCGCTCTGGTCGAACATCCAAGTCTGGTCGACCGTCCGCAGGCGCGCGGCCTGCGGGCTCAGCCACCGCGCCGGTGTGGGCTGAAGCACCTTGCTGACATCCCTGGGCTCATAGAGCACCACGTCGAACAGCGGCCGGCGCGCGCTGTATTCATAGAGCGACGCGGGATGGTCGAAGGGACTGTAGGGCGGCTGCAGTCCGGTGACGCGGACCACGCGCGCCGAAGGTGGAAGACGGTCGAACAACGTCTTGATCGAGGTCATCAGAAGCTTCTGCCGGTGCTGCTGCTCGATCACCCACTGGTTCTTGGCGTAGGCGTCCTTCAGCGCCACCGGGGTGCACAGCGCCAGGGCCAGGAGCACGATCAGCCACACCTTGCGCCCCGGGGTCCATAGCGCGCTGGCGAGAAGGACGGGGGTGAACAGCAGGTAGGCGCCGTTCCAGGAATAGCCGGCGATGTGATGGTTCGGCAGCACCGAATTGGGCAGCCAGGCCAGCATGCCGGCCAAAGGCAGGAGCAGCAGCGCCAGGCGACCTTCCCGGGCCAGGCGGGGCGCCGCGGCGAGGGCCGCCGCGACCGCGACGGCGATGGTGATCCACAGCGGCTGCCCGAACTCGGCGGCGAAGCGGCTCCATTCCCGCGCGACCGACGAAAGTGACAGGGCGACGTGATAGGGCGAGGCGGACGTCGCCCCGGCGCCGAGATATTGCGAGCCGATCAGCCGGCTGTAGACGAGGCACACCCCGAACCCGATGGCGGCCGCGATGGCGGCGCGCTGAGCGGCCCGGCGGCGATCTCCCGCCGCCCCTGCCCACCACGCGGCCAGGAACACGGCCAGCGACAGGACGTAGGTCTCCTTGGCGAGGAAGGCGACGGTGAAGGCGGCGGCCTGCACCGCCAGGGATCGCTCGGTCCAGGCCAGGGCCACCGATCCCAGAAGCAGCAGGTAGGAGAACTGCGAAAAGACGTCGTAGCTGGACCAGATGTACTGCAGGGGGTGGGCGAAGATCAGGTAGAAGTAGGTCAGCGCCGCCGCCGCCAGCGCCCCGCCGGCGGCCAGGCCCGCGGCCCGTCTGACCATGAAGGCGGTGAGCGCGCAGTTGGCGAACACCAGGACGAGATTGCACGCCAGCGCGCCGCGGGTGCCCAGGAAGCCCGTCACCCACAGGAACAGGAAACTGACCGGCCGGCCCATCGCCGGGATTTTGAGCAACGCGCCGGGCGTGTGGGCGAGCTCGGGCGCGATGTAATAGTCTGAATGGTTCGGCCAAAGCGGGTCGTAGACCCCCGGGAAGATCAGCTTCAGCACCACGGCGTGAACTGCGGCGGCCGCGATCAGCAGCAGGATGGGTTCGGCGACGCGGGGCAGGCCGAACCGCCCGGGCGCGCCGGCGCGCCCGGCGCCAGGGACGCCTTGATCGAGGGCGGAGGCCGTCATGGCGAGTTGCGATCGTGGACGATGCGCGGCGCGGCGAACACGACCCAGTGGCCTGCCGGATCGCCGACGGGGGTGTCCGCGGCGAAGGTGATCGTCACCGGCTTCGTATAGCGGCCGAGCGGGATGGACAGGTCGGAGAACACGAACTCCTCCCCGGGCCGCCGGCGAGGCACCATGCTCTCATAGATCACATCGGGCGCGCCGCCCTCGGGTTGGACGATGATCCGCGCCCGCGCCCGTGACTCGGTTTTCGTGGCGAAGGCCATGGCCAGATCGAACTCCAGGCGGTCTCCGGGCCTCACCTCGAGGCCTTCGTAGCGGTAGGCGAAACTGCTGACCACCACCAGGCCCGGCTCGGTGACGAAGATCTCGTGATAGGGCATCAGCACAGCGCCTTTCCCGCTCGGGGTATCCATGTGCTGGTCGTCGTTGATCCTGCCCTGGGGGAACATCTGCGCGAAATCGTAGCGGACGGCTTCGTCGCGGCGCGCGAACGTCAAGTAGATGCGATAACTATCGTCCTTGAAGGTCTCGTCCGGCTGGAGCATGAAAATCGGCGGCCGATCTGGCGCCTTGTACAACAATGGCGGCAGCTTATCCGGGGCCGTGACGCACTCGGACCTGGTCCTGGGGGCATACATCCGGAAGAAGTCGCCCTTCAGCAAGACCCACTGGCAGACGTCGGCGTCGGCGACGATCTCCACTCGGTCCGGCGCACCGGGATCTACAATCGCGCGTTTGACATTCAGGGCTTCGCGCTCGCCCTTGACCATGTAGATTTCGGGGAAGGCGACGCTGAGGCGCAGGTCGACGATGACCGACGCCGCCGCCAGGACGCCGAATAGGGCCGCGGCGAGTCTCCGGGAGCCGACTCGGCCGGCGCACCAGGCCGCCGACAGGATCACCAGGGCGAAAGGTTCGACCAGCCAGCGCTGCTCCATGCGGATCGTCAGCATCGGCGGAATCAGCAGCAGCCCCGCCAGAACCGCGAAAGACGCGGGCAGCAGATAAGGCCAGGGGCGCGGCTCACGGCGTCCCGCCGAGAGTCTGCGGACAGCCAGGACCGCGAGCGCGATCAGCGTGGCGATGAAGATCAGGGCGCAGAAGCCGATGGCGGTGAACGGCCGCTCCGTCACCGAGTGACCCACCAGATAGGTCGGGCCGTCGTTGACGCCGAACACCGACAGCACGCCCTGTTTCAGCCGGACCGCCATGCCCGCGACGTCCAGGGCGATGCGGGTGCCCCCGGTGCCGACCATGACGGCGGCGTTGATGACGTATTTCTTGTAGCCGAGGTTGACCGCCACGGCCGCCAGCAGGGCCGCCACAAGGCCCTGCCGCGAGTCGGAGGACAGACGTCGCACGCCAGGCGCGATCCACAGCATCACCGCCAGCCACGGGATCGCCGGCAGGTACCGTTCGTGGTCGAACACCAGCAGCCAACCGGCTGCAACCGCCAGGAGCGCGCTGCCGAGGACGCCGCCGCGGCCATCGTCTTCCCGGGTATGCAGGTCGACCACCGCCCACAGGGCGGCCAGGAAGAGCAGGAACCCCACGCCCTCCAGCAAGCCGGTGACCTGGGTCACCTGGTAGAGCATGAAGCGGGACAGGACCATTGCCGTCGCCGCCAGGGCCGCCACCACGCGGCTGCGGCTGAGCCGGAAGGCGATCACGGCCGACAGCGCGCCGTTCACGGCGTTCAGCAGCACGTTCACATGCATGTAGTGGCGCAGATTGGTCCCGAAGCCGGTGAACACCGCCTCCATGGCCAGGGCGTAGACCGGCCGGTATTTCTCCGCGATCGGCTGGGTCAGGGACTGGATCGGATTGCTGGCGAATCCCTTCTGGACGAAGAGGAAATAGTTGGCCAGGTCGTCGCCGAGCCAGACGCCGGGCATCCAGCGGCGGAAGGCCAACAGCGTGATTCCCGCCAGCCAGGCCGTCAGCAGCGCGACCCACAGGACGCGGCGCGCCGGAAAGAGGAGGCCGGCTCCGCGGGGCGAGATGCTCACCGCGAGTATCTCCCGTCGGGCAGCAGTTCGGTGGCCTTGCCGTGGCGGATCAGGGCCGAACGGATAAGGCGCGGGCGGCCCTTAACCTCGGTCATGATCTTGGCCACGTATTCGCCGACCACCCCGATGGCGAATAGGTTCAGCGATCCGAAGCCGAGGATGCCGATCAGGAGGGTCGTGGCGCCCCGGGGCGCGATGTCGGGGAAGAACATGCGCAGCACCACGGCGAGCACCGTTGCGACCATCGAGAAGCCCAGCAGCACGATGCCGAGGCCGGTGAGCATGGTCAGGGGCGTGTTGCTGAACGAGAAGATGCCCTTCTTGGCCCAGTCGAGGTTCTTGAGGAAGTTGTTGGTCGAGACGCCGAACATGCGCTCGGGCCGGACGTAGTCGACCCCGGTCTGCTTGAACCCGACGAAGGCGCGGATGCCGCGCATGAACAGGTCGCGCTCCGAGCATTGCAGCATCCAGCTCGCCACGCGCCGGTCAATCAGCGAGAAGTCGCCGGCGTCGTGCGGAATCTTGACGTAGGAAAGCGCGGCGAACACCCGGTAGAAGGCCTTGTAGAGCCAGCCCCAGACCATCGGCATATCGCGCTTCACGCGCCGGCCGAAGACCACGTCGTAGCCGTTCTCCCACTGGGCGTAGAACTGTTCGATCAGCTCGGGCGGGTCTTGCAGGTCGCCGTCCAGCAGCACCACGCCGTGCTTGGACGACAGCTCCATGCCGCTGCGGAAGGCCATCTGCGAGCCGAAGTT
>Ga0265327_10001345_pt1 | contig 31875 bp, 29 predicted proteins | sample 41621metaG_FD_202089 | JGI IMG/M metagenome (GOLD analysis project Ga0265327, IMG submission 202089) | Rhizosphere microbial communities from Carex aquatilis grown in University of Washington, Seatle, WA, United States - 4-16-21 metaG | ecosystem: Host-associated > Plants > Roots > Rhizosphere...
GGGCGATGCCACCTAGAAAAGACCAGACCCGTTCCTCGATGCCAGGATCGATCCAGCATTGCCGGTTTTTTGTGCTGAATACGAAATGGTAGTGGAGGGCCGTGTAGGTATTTCCCATGGAATCATGGGAGTCTAGGGGATAAGACTCCTTCTTTTCAAGGCTCGGGACGCATGGGAAATTGCCCGTCAATCGTCGCGATGCGACTCCCGGTTTTCGGTCGTCGGGTCCCGTGGGTTGAAACCCACGGCTACGATCAATCGTCGCGATGCGACTTTGACTGAGAGGGGGCGGTTCTTCTCCGCGCTCTCCGCTCGCCAATCTTCCTGCCGTTCGCTATCAATCCGGCCCTCCATGTTCCGCAATCTGATATTCGACTGGTCCGGCACTCTGGTGGACGACCTTGGCCCGGTGCTGGAGGCCACCAACCTGGTCTTTCAGAGCTACGGCCGCGAACCGCTTGACCGGGATGAATTCCGCCGCCATTTCCGGCTGCCGTACAGTGAATTTTACCAGGAGTTCCTGCCGGGCGTGGCACTCGATGAGCTGGAAGGAAGATTCCGTCCCGCCTTCCACCGCTCCACCGCCCCGGTGTTCGTGCTGCCCCACGCCCGCGAAAAGCTGGAATGGTGCGCCGACCATGGCATCCGCTGCTTTGTCCTCAGCAGCATGCACGAGGAGGCTTTCCACCAGCAGTTGCAGGAATTCGGCCTGGAGCCATTTTTCGAGGCCACCTACGCCGGCGTGGTCGACAAGCGCGAGGTCATCCACCGGATTCTCGAAACCCACGGGCTCGATCCGGCGGAGACCGCCTTCATCGGGGACATGACTCACGATGTGGAAACCGCCCGCCACGGCGGCGTTTCCTCGATCGCCGTGCTCACCGGCTACACCCATGCCGAGCCGCTCGCGGCCGTGCGACCGGATCTGACCGTGCCTGATCTCGGCGTGCTGCGCACCTTGCTGAGCCGGGATTCCTCACCGCGCCGCCCGGTCGCCACTGTTGGTGCCCTGCTCTACGATGAGTACGGACGGGTGCTGATGATCCGTACCCACAAGTGGGGACATCGCTGGGGCATTCCCGGCGGCAAGATCCGCCGTGGTGAAACTTCGCTCAATGCTCTGCGGCGCGAAATTCGCGAGGAAACCGCGCTGGAGGTGGATGACATCCGCTTTGCCCTCGTTCAGGACTGCATCGACTCCACCGAGTTCGAGCGGCCCGAGCATTTCCTGTTGTTGAACTATGTGGCGCACAGTCGCTCCACCGCCGTGCGTTTGAATGACGAGGCGGAGGATTTCAAGTGGCTGTCACCGGCCGATGCCTTGTCCCTCGACCTCAACCATCCCACCCGCGTGCTCCTTATCGAGGCCATCGAACAGGGGCTGATTCCCCAGGGCCATGAGTGACCTCATTGAAATCCGGAAGCTCCGTGTCAGCACCTACGTTGGCGTGCCCGACCAAGAGCGTGCCGCTCCCCAGGAGCTGCTGCTGACGGTCGTGATGACACCCGAGGCCGGCTTCGACTCCCTGCAGGATGACATCGCAAACACCGTGGACTATTACACGGTAGCCTGCGAACTGACCGCGCTCGCGGCGGAGAAGCCGCGGCGGCTGATCGAGACCCTGGCGGTGGACGTGGCTGATCACGTGCTGCGGCATCACCAGGTGCGGCGGGTCGACATCCTGGTCGAAAAGTTCATCCTCCCGGAAACGGAATGCGTGGCGGTGCGGGTGACGAGGGACAAAGCGAGTCTCTGATATCGCCCCGATTTTTAACATGCGGATGTTGGTAGTCCACGGAAGCGAAGAACCGATTCAAGAGTTCCGATGAACTTTACATGCCACTGCGGCCATGTAGGCTGAGCGCGCTGTTTCCCCCGCAGTTCCCCCTGAATGTTTTCCCAACCCCAGCAACCCGATCCGGATCGGGAGTTGGTCGCACGTGCGCGTGAAGGCGACACCCGAGCCTTCGACGCTCTGATCCTCAAGTACGGCGACAAACTCTACGGCCTAGTCTACAACATGACCTCCCACAAGGAGGACACGCACGATCTCCTGCAGGAGATCTTTTCGCGTGCCTATCAGTCGCTGGGGAAATTCCGCGGTCAATCCAGCTTCTACACGTGGATCTATCAGATCGCGGTGAATCTAACCCTCAACTTCCTGAAGAAGCGGAAACGCCGTACCGGAATCAGCCTCCAGGACATGGATTCCTCGGTGCAGAATGATCCTGCCCTCGTGGATACAGGCCACGCGGCGAACCCCGAGCAGCAGAGTCATATCAACCAGCTTCAGAAAAAATTGAACGAAGCGATGGCGAAGCTGTCTGATTCCCACAGAACGGTGGTGACCCTGTTCGACATCCAGGGGATGCCCCACGGGGACATTGCGAAGGTGTTGAAGGTCTCGGAAGGCACAGTTCGATCACGTCTGCACTATGCCCATCAGCAACTCCAGTCGTTCCTCCAGGAATGGTGGGAACAAAGATTCTAAAAAAATCTTGCCAGGTGGGGATTAATTTTGTAAATCTTAACCATCAACCTGTCGTGAAACCCTCGGTCGAACAACTCGGAAGCCTGCTGGCCCTCAAGCGCGAAGAGCGCCCTGAAGAGGGATACTGGCAGGATTTCCTGTGTGAGTTCCACCAGCGCCAGCGTGAGGCCGCCGTGAAACGGTGGACCCCCGCCAGCCTGTGGAACCGCGCGACCGACTGGTTTGGCGATTTGGGACGTGCCAAATGGGCATACGGGGCGGGCTTGGCCTACGCTTCCGTCGCTGCCATGGGTTTGGTCGCGTTCCTGGTTTACCCGCGTGCAGCCGATGTCCGTGGCACCCCCATGGTGCCAGTGAAACATGAGGTTGCGCCCGCGCCGGTTCCGCCCGTCGAGCAACTCGATGAGCTGGACCTGGGTCCTTCGACCCAAGGTAGCGTGGGTGAGCAGGTTTTCTGAGCGGCATTCGCATGGCCGGTCATCCACCCACACGCCCAATCCGGCGTCTGCTGCGTCTTTTCCTCGTTGTCACGGGGTTGGGAGCGTCCTGTCTGGCGTCCGCTCAGGTTGCCTCGTGGGAAATTGAATTTCCGGCGGCGGCGAACGGTCATGCCTGCAAGTCGATCGCCGTGCCCTTGGAGGACGGGTCCGGCCTGGTGGCGGTCCTGCTGCCGGGGGCCCAGGCGGTCCAGCCGGTGGCGCATCGTGGTGGGGATCCGGTGACGGTGGAGGTGATCGGCCAGGATCCCGTGTCACGGCTGTGCTTTTTGAAATCTCCCGCCCTTTCCGAGCGGATCGCGTGGGCGAAAACGGTTCCTTCCGCCCTGGGCACCGCCCTGCATGCGCCCGGCCCGCTGCGGGCGAGGGCGAATGGCTGGGTGAAACAGATCGGCACCAAGGTGCTGCCCTTTGCCCTGCTCCGCGTCGGATTCGAAGGGCCCGTGCCTCCAACCGGGACGCCGCTGAGCGGGGAGGACGGCCGGGTGGTCGCCCTCGTGTTCCAGCCGGCCACGGGCAATACCGCCTATGCCATCCCCGTCGATGCGGTCAACCGAGTGAGGCCGGACCTGATGCGCCAAGGGAAATTGGTGCGCGGTTGGCTGGGCTTGTCCCTGCGGGCCGAATCGCCGACGCCGCAGGTGACGCGCCTGAGCGCGGATTCTCCTGCCCTGCAGGCCGGCATCCGGGCCAATGATGTGCTTCTTCAAGTCGGCACGCGGCCGGTGGCGGACTACGCGGATGCAGCGGACGCGTTCTTCTACCTGGTGCCGGGGGAGGCGGTGCGCCTGAAGCTGTTGCGTGGGGCGGACCAGCTCGATTTTACGGTCAATCCGGTCGTGACGCCTGCGGGGAAATAGTGGTGTTTCGCGGTGGACCGGGCGTGAGACTTCCGTCAGGTTCCGCGGCCCGATGAAACTGATTCTCGCTTCCGCCTCGCCTCGCCGCCGTGAATTGCTGGCTGCGGCCGGACTGCAGTTCGAGGTGGTCGTTTCGCCGGCGGAAGAGATCCACGATGCCGCCATTCCTCTCGACCGTCTGTGCGAGGAAAATGCGGCGTTGAAGGCGGCGGCTGTTGCCCGGGATCATCCCGACGCGGTTGTGATCGGCGCGGATACCCTAGTTTACATCGATGCCGAACCTTTGGGGAAGCCACGGTCGCCGGAAGAGGCGCGGGCCATGCTGCGGAAGCTTGCGGGACGCACCCACGTAGTCTGCACCGGCGTTTGCCTCATCCGCCCGGGAGGGGAACGGGAGGCATTTCATGTCCTCACGGAGGTGGTTTTCCGGGAACTGAATGACGCGGCGATCGAAGAATACCTGGCGCTGGTGGATACCTCCGACAAGGCTGGTGGCTATGCCTTGCAGGAGCATGGGGATCGGATCGTGAGTGGGATCCGCGGCAGCTACAGCAATGTCGTGGGACTGCCGGTGGATGAGGTGGTGGGGCGCTTGTTTCCCGGCTGAGATCATTTTCCGGACCTCCGGAAGGTGGCGCGCGGCAGCAAATCGGGTTGCGGGATGGGTCGGGATACCCGATGAATCGCGCATGGCATTTCCGCCGCGCTATCCGCTGCTTTTCAATCCCAAGGCGAGGAGCCAGAAGGCGCGGCGAACCCTGCGATTCCTGATGGAGCGTTCGACGCGCTTTTATCTCTGCGGCACCAACAGTCCGGAGGAAGCACGCGAACTGGCGGCCCGCTTCGCAGCGGAGGGGGAGCCGCTGGTCATTGCCGCTGGCGGAGATGGAACGCTCAATGCCGTGGTCTCCGGTCTTGCCGGGTCGCAGACCGCGCTCGGTGTCCTGCCGGCCGGAACGATGAACGTGTTTGCCCGCGAAATGGGAATTCCCGCCGACAACCTGGCAAAGGCCTTCGAGGTGATCGAGCGAGGACATTATCGGGAAATCGACCTGTTTCTGGCGAACCAGGCACCCTTCATGCAAATGGCGGGTGTTGGCTTCGATGCGATGGTAATCGAAGAAACGACGTGGGAGTCGAAGAAGATGCTCGGGCCGCTGGCTTATCTGTTGGCGGCCGTGAAGGTTCTCGGGGAGAAGCCGCCGCGGATGGAGGTGATCTGCCGCGATGGCCGGCGGGTCGAGGGCGTGGCGGTACTGGCCGGAAATGGATCACTCTACGGCGGCCAATTCAGGCTGTTCCGGAAGGCGGACAACCAGGACTCGATGCTCGACGTATTGGTTTTCAAGGAGGCAGGCTACCGGCTGGTGCTTGATTCGTTGAAGGGCCTGGCTCAGGGCGGCGTGGATTTGGCGAGCTCCACCGAATATTTCCAATGTGGGGACTTTGCCGTGGTCGCGGAGCGGGAGGTGCCGGTGCAGATCGATGGTGAGCTGCTGGGACGCGCCCGGGAGGTTCATTTCTCTGAAAGTGCCCGCCGCCTGCGGGTGATGGCCCCGGAGGAGCCGGTGGCCGCCAGTTGGTTTGTCGAAGTGATGAAGTCGATGGCTCTGTGGCCCACCCGGGTCGTGGAGCCTGCTCCGAAGGGAGGCTCATGAAATCGGGTTTCTCCGGATGGTGGCGGCGGTGGCTGCGCAGGCTGGCCCGCCTGGGTGGGTTTGCGATCCTGGCCGGGCTGGCTGTGGTGGCGTACGCCAATTTCGCGCCGGTCTGGCAGTCCCGCGGCTGTTTGTTCGACCAAGTTCAGGACGTGCCGTTCCAGGACGTGGGATTGGTATTCGGCTGCGATCCGAAAATCGATGGCCGGGACAATCTCTATTTCCGCTACCGGATGGACGCGGCGGCGGCGCTGTGGAAGGCGGGAAAGGTTGGCCGCCTGATCGTTTCGGGTGACAACAGGGCCAAGTATTACAACGAGCCCGGGGCCATGCGCCAGGCTCTGGTGGCGCGGGGCGTGCCGGACGACCGCATTGTGTCGGATTTCCTCGGATTGCGGACGCTCGACTCGGTGGTCAGGGCCAAGGAGGTCTTCGGTGTCACCCGGATCACTTTCATCACGCAGCGGTTTCAGAACGAGCGGGCGATCTACCTGGCCAAGGCGAATGGCATGGAGGCGGATGGATTCAATGCGCAGGACATTGTCGGCAGTGGCGGAGATCGAACCCGCCTGCGCGAGGTGGGGGCACGAGTAAAAATGTGGCTCGACGTGCAAATTCTGCATACCCGTCCGCGGCATCCGGTCGGAAAGCTAGAAGTACCAATAAAATAATGAATGCCGTAAAATGGCGGTAATTGCCGACCGATGTTGTCAACGGGAACGTCAACTGCTTACCTCGCACGGGTTCACGAACGTGATCGGATCATGGCGTTTGGGGGATCGGGTTGGTTAAGAACCTTTCGAATTTAATAAAATCAATGGAACTCGTAGGGGATACCTCGCAAAGCGTCATTACCTGCAGGAACAGCCAAGGCACGGAGCTCACGGCCAACCTGTTGCGGATCAAGCGCTACTCCGTCGTTTTTGAGGTCTACAACCCCTACAGCATCCTCCAGTTGTCGGAGGTTCTTTCGGACTTCCGAATCATGGCGTCGCGGCGCCTGCTGTACCACGGCAAGGCGGTGATCAGCAATCTGCTCAACACCGGCATCGTGCTGGTGTGCGAGGCGACCCTCGACGAGGGCTGGGTGGAGGTGGACTTCCTTTCCTCCGTGGCCGGTGGCGCGGACATCGGCGGGCAGTTCACCAACTTCATGTCGGAATGGAAGTCCGGCAACCAGGTGCAGGACCCCTTCAAGCTGGTGGTGGCCGACATGGCCAACATGCTCAGCGGCGTGCAGCATTGGCTCACTGGCGTGGACGTCGGCATCCGCACCACGGTCACCCGCCGCCGCGACGAGCTGGAGCAGGAGATTTTCTCCAGCGTCCAGGGCCGCGTGGTGGAAGAGGTGCTGCCCTCCATGGAGCGCTTCGAGGTGGTGGCCAAGGAAGTGGGTGACGAGGAGGCCGCCGTGCACAAGTCCTACGTTCGCCGCGAGCTGCATCCGATCGTGCTGTGCTCTCCATTCCTCTACCGTACCTTCACCAAGCCGCTGGGCTACGCGGGCGACTACGAGATGGTGAACATGATGCTGCGCAATCCGTACGAGGGTTCGTCCGCATTCGCGAAAATCCTCAACTACGCGCTGCTGCATACCGAACCGGTGGTGGCCCATCGCAACCGCATCGACTATCTGATCGAAACGCTGATCCGCGAAACTCGCCGTCGGGTGGGCCGCTCCAAAACGCGCGTGTTCAACCTCGCCTGCGGCCCGGCCGTGGAAATCCAGCGCTTCCTGCGCGAGCACGATGAAAGCGACCTGATCGACATCGACCTGCTGGACTTCAACGCCGAGACGTTGGAATACACCCGCGAGCGTATCCAGGAAGCGCGCATGGCGGGCGGCCGTGAAACGATGGTCCGCTACTTCCAGCGCTCCGTGCACCAGTTGCTGCGCTCGGCCTCGCAGGGCGGCGAGGAGGAATTCACCGGCTACGACGTGGTCTATTGCGCCGGTCTTTTCGATTACCTTTCCCAGCGCGTTTGCAAGAAACTGGTGGAACTGTTCTGCACCATGGTCCGCCCCGGCGGCCGGGTGATCGTGACGAACGTTTCCGCGAGCAATCCGCGCAAGGCGTGGATGGAGTATCTGATGGAGTGGAACCTCATCTACCGCGATCGCGCCGAGATGCAGGATCTCGTCCCGGAAGGGCTGCCGGTGAAGTCGATCGACATCGCGGAAGACCCGACCGGCGTCAATCTGTTCCTCGATATCGAACTGGCCAATGGCTGAAGCCGTACAGAGCCGGGTGCCGGTGTCTGACGCCTCCCTGGAGGAGGATTTCCGCGCTTACGAGCAGGGCGTGGCAGTGGCGAACGACCGCCGGGCCGCCGTATTGGCAGGCCTCTTCATGCTCGCTGGCACGACTCTCGACTGGGTCGTTTTTCCTGAACACGGCTGGGAATTCCTGGCAATCCGCGCGGTCAGTTCGATGCTGCTCGCGCTGGTGTTTTCCCTGCTGAAGCGGGATGGGGCTGTCCGCCCGGCGGGTTGGATTTCGCAAGGGATTCCCGGTCTGCCGATCATCGCGATCTGTTGGATGGTGGCGGTCACCGGGGGAGGCAGTTCTCCCTACTACGCCGGCCTCAATCTGGTGCTGCTGGGCCTTTCGATCCTGCTGCGCTGGTCATTGAAGCGGACGCTGATCATGGTGCTGATTTGCTTCGTATCCTACGTGCTGGCAGTTCTCGTCTCGCCGACGAAAATCGACGGCCGTGACCTGTTCAACAACGTCTACTTCCTCTTTGTCACCGCCGTGTTCGTGATCGTGGGGAACCACGCCTACGAGCGCGTGCGCTTCCGCGAGTTCGTGCTGCGCAAGGAAGTCGAAGTCGCGAGAACCGAACTCGAATCCAAGAACCAGCAGCTCAGCGAACTGGATGAAGCGAAGACGCGCTTTTTCGCCAACATCAGTCACGAACTGCGCACGCCGCTCACAGTCATGCTCGGCATCACCGAGCGCCTCGCCAAGCTGCCGCCGCTGCAGAACGATCCACGCGGTCATGAGATGACCACCCTCCTCGGACAGAATGGTTTGCGCCTGCTCAAGCTGATCGACGACCTCCTCGACCTGGTTCGGTTCGACACCGGGCACGCTGACGTGGTCCGCCAGCCTACGGAGTTGCAGCCGCATCTGGACGGCATGCTGCGCTCCCTGCGGCATCTTTCCGAGCAGGACCACGTGGCCCTGGTCTGGCAGGTGCAGAATGTGGGAGCTTGGATGATCGACCGGGACAAGTTCGACAAGATCGTCCTCAACCTCGTGGTCAACGCGATCAAGTTTACCCCGTCGGGCGGAAGCATCGAGGTGATCACGCTGGTGGAGGACGGGGTCCTCAAGCTGTCGGTGAGCGATACCGGCGTGGGCATCGCGCCGGACGTGCTGCCGCGGATTTTCGAGCGGTTCTGGCAGGTCGATACTTCCTCGACCCGCAAGTTCCAGGGGGCAGGGATCGGCCTGGCGCTGGTGCGCAGCCTGGCGGAAGCCATGGGTGGTGGCGTCAAGGTGGAGAGCCAGCTCAGCGAAGGCACCACGTTCCGCATCGAATTTCCGGTGGAGCCCGGTGTGATGCCGGAATCGACCGCGCAGGATCCTCTGGACCCGGGGCAGTCGGTCATCGCCGACTATCACCGGAAGGCGGCGCTTTCGATGCCCTCACGAGGGCCGGCCCTTTCCGGCATGCCGATGAATGGCCGCCACGGTGGACCCCAGCAGCACACGCCGTCCTTCGGCCGCCGTAGCGACATCCGGCCGCTGGTTCTCATCGCGGACGACGAGCCGGACATCCGCCGCTTCCTGCGCATGCAGATGGACGACGTGGACGTGATCGAGGCAGGTGACGGAGCGCAGGCACTGGAGATGACACGCCAGCATCTACCCCAGTTGGTGCTGCTCGACCACATGATGCCGGAGATGGACGGAGTGGAAGTCTGCAAGGGCATCCGCGACAACCATGCCACCCGCGGCACGGCGGTGATCATCCTGACCGCGCGGGCCGACGAGCAGACCAAGCTGGCTGCCCTCGAGGCCGGTGCGAGCGATTTCCTCACCAAGCCATTCTCCACCGCCGAACTGGCCCTGCGACTGGAGAACCAGCTCGCCATGGCTCGCATCCGCCGTGAGATGTCCGACCTCAACCGCGAGCTCCAGGCCGCGCTGGATCAGATCAAGGAAAACGAAGTGCTGCTGGTGCGGAATGAAAAACTCTCCGCCCTCGGCCGCATGAGCGCGGGTCTGATTCACGAAATCAACAACCCGCTCAACTACTCGCGTGCCGGTCTCCATGCGCTGGACACCTTCACCAAGATCCTCCCTGAGGATGAGCGGGCCGACTATGCCGATATCGTGGGTGATATCCGCGAGGGGGTCGAACGGGTGTCCCAGATCATCGCTGATTTGCGTCAGTTCACCCGCGAGGATCCCGGGGTTGATGGGGAAGCCGACCTCGTGGATGTGGTGGAACGCTCCCGCCGCATGGTGAGCCACCAGACCGGAAGCGAGGTCGCCTTCAAGGTGGAGGCTCCCTCGATGGCCCCGATCAAGGGCAATACCAACCAGCTCGTCCAGGTCTTCATCAATCTTTTCCAAAACTCGATCGATGCCATCCGCATGCGGAACGAGGTGGAATCTGATAACAAGGTGGCTGGCGCGCTGGACATCTCGGTGGAAATGGCGGGCAATTCCTGGATGGTCACCGTGCTCGACAACGGGATTGGCATTCCGCCGGAAAACGTGCAGAAGATCTTCGACCCGTTCTTCACCTCCAAGGATGTTGGCAAGGGCATGGGCCTCGGGCTAAGCATTACCCATCAAATCCTGCAGCGCCACCGCGCCCAGGTGGAGGTGGAAAGCCGCCCGTGCGATTTCACCCGCTTCCGACTTCTGTTCCCCATCGCCGCCGAAACCCCGGTTTCCAAACTTTCCCACTCTGACTCCCACTCAAGCCCCGATTGATATGCCTGACATCGACCAATACGACTACCAGCGTTACGCCATTCTTTTCGTCGATGACGAGGAGAAGACCCGCAAGTACTTCCGGCGTTTGTTCGGCGACAAGTTCCGGATCCTGGAGGCCGGAGATGGTATCGAGGCGCTCGAGGTCTTCCGCAAGCATGCCTCCGAGATCGGCATCATCGTGACCGACCAGCGGATGCCGAATGAAACCGGCGTCGGCTTCCTTTCCAAGATTGCGGGGGATTATCCGGATGTGATCAAGATCCTCTCCACCGCCTTCTCGGATATCGATGCCGCGATCGGCTCGGTGAATGATGGTGGGATTTTCCGCTATATCACCAAGCCGTGGGACATTCCGCAGTTGGAGGTCACCCTGCGCCGGGCGATGGAATTTTTCAGCGTGAAGCGCGAGCGGGATGCGCTGCTGGGGGCCAAGATGCAGGCGATGGGGAATGTGCTGATGTCCAGTCGACTCGCCGCCTTTGCGCTGGCTCCGGTTTGTGCGGGAATCAAGTCGGACCGCGCCGGCGAAGCTGTGGCCGCCTTCATCAAGCTCGGGGTGTCCGGTCGGGGCGATCAGGACGTGGGCCAGGTGGCGCTGCGCAGCCCGGACTGGAGCCGTCTCCACGGTCGTCAGGTCGACCTTGCGGCGGCACTTGAAAAGGAATTGCCGACGGCTGTCACGGCCACTGGATTGTCGGAACGGACTGCGGTTCTTGCTGCCGCCCTGGGAGCCGCCGGAGCGGGCCCGGTGACCTCCACTTCCGCTGAAATTTCCACTCGTCTTGAGGCCAGTGCCGATCCCACGCCGGACCTCATCGACGTGCTCCTCGGCCGCACCGACGATGCCGCTGTGACGGCTTCCGCCGTGAGGGTGCTCGCCGCTGTCATGGGTGTTTATGACGCCGGCGGCAGCATCCGCCGGATCCGCGGCCAGCAAAAGCTCTCCATCGATGTCGTGACCGCTCCGGTCAAGGCTCCGGTCAGTGCAGGCTCGGAAACGGCGAAGTGGCTGTTCGATGACGACTTCCTCATTTCCTCCGCCCTCGGCTTGATCTGAGGCATCGGGGGCGGCCTTAAGACGTTTTTTTGGAAATTGACAATCCGTTTCTCTTAAATTATGACGGCATTGTCCTGTTCACAACCAGCCCTGTCCCCAGCCTGTGAAACGTCGTGATGTTGAAATCGTTCATCGGAACGGCCAGTTTCTCGTGCTTAGTGCGCGAGAACCGATGCCCATGTCCCTTTCGTCGATAGCCCGTAGCACGCTCTACCGGGTGGATCGAATGTGTGTGGCCGTAGGCCTTTCGGAGCGCCATCTGCGGCGTGTGTTCGAGGAAGGTCTCGGAATCACACCCAAGGATTGGATGCGCCGGGAACGCATGGTGGCGGCCCGCAACCTGCTTCGCGAAGGGGCATCCGTGAAGGAAGTGGCGGCCGATCTTGGCTTTGCCTCGCCCAAAATTTTTGCGCGGGAATTCCAGCTTTTTTATGAAGTTTCCCCGACCGATTTCCAGCGGAAGGACTACTCGTTCCGACTTTCGGTTGCCTGAGGGTGGATAGCGGGGTGGATGGCGAATTCCGCCACCCCGGTCCCGGGGCGGTTCGCTCAGACCAGCCGCTCCGTCCACTCCGCCATCGGCCATTTCTCTCCCGAGGCATCCGCTTGGATGAAGACGTGACCGTGCTCGATGCGGAAAAACGCTTCCTGATCGAAGCGGCCTGACAGTTCCGCCGCCAATCCGAAGTCGGTGGTGGCAAAGCCCCAGCCCGCCTCCTGGTGGCGGCCATCGGGTGAGCTTCCGGTGACTCGGAAGGGTTGCAGGCCACGGTCGGCGAGGGCGCGGTGGAGTTCGAGATCGGCGTGGGAGTTTTCCTCCGCACGGGCAGCCGGATTGGCCCGCGGATTGTGGGCGGTGATGACCGCGAAGTTCCCCGGCCAGCCGCCCTCTGGTGGACTGGCGGTAAAGACGGTTTGGAAGTACAAGGCGTTCACCGGGAAAAGGTGGCGTTCCACGAGTCCGGCGACTTCATTAAAATACCCGGTGGCGGGCACCCGGGCCTGGAACCCGAGCAAGGGTACGCGCTCGCGGGTATGGTCGGTTCCGCGATGGTAGGGATCGTTGCCGTGGTCGCCGGTGATGAGGAGTAGATCGGCTGGGCCAATGTTCTTGAGGAAGGCACCGAGCCAGGCGTCGAACGCGAGAAGGGCGCGGGCATAACCGGCGGGGTCGCGGCGATGGCCATAAAGGCTATCAAAGTCCACGAGGTTGGCGAAGAAGAATTGGCGACCTTGGCGCGGCTCGGCCCAGAGACGCTCGATGGCCGCCATGCCGTCCGCGTTCGAGACGGTGGAGTGCGAGAGGTCGATGCCGGCCCCTGCGAAAATTTCGGCGATCTTCCCGATGGCGATGGTTTGCACCCCGACGTCCTGAAGCCGGTTGAGTGTGGTGTGCGGAGGGTGGAGGGAGAAATCGTGGCGGTTGGCCGTGCGTTCGAAGTTGCCGGGCGTGTGCCCGGTGAAGGGCCGTGAGATGACACGCCCGATTCGAACTCCCCGTTCGTCAAGGATCTCCCGTGCGAGGTGGCAGAGGGATTGGAGACGTTCGAGACCGAAGATGGCCGGGTCTTCATGGGCCGCGATCTGCAGGACGCTGTCGGCACTGGTGTAGAGGATCGGTTTTCCTGTTGTGAGATGCTCGGGCCCCAGCGTTTTGAGGATTTCGGTGCCGGAGGCGGCGACATTGCCGATGAATCTCACGCCGCCGCGCTGTTCGATTTCGCGAACCAGGTCAGCGGGGAAATGATCGAAGGTGGCGAAGGGCTTGGGCAGGAGAGCCCCCATGAGTTCCCAATGGCCCGTGGTGGAATCCTTGCCGGCGGAGGCTTCGGTGAGAACACCCCATGATGCCTCCGGTCGCGGCAGGGGGCTGATAAGTGGGAAGACGGGATCGCACTCACGGAGCGCCTCATAGAGCCCGAGCGAGGCCAGGTTGGGCAGTTCGAGCCCGGGTTCACGGGAGAACAGGTGGCCCAGCGTGTTCGCGCCGGCATCGCCATAGACGGCGGCATCCGGTGCGCCACCGCAGCCGAATGAGTCCAGGACGATGACGAGGGCGCGGCGTTCCATGGAGGAGAGTTTAGCCGCAAAACGGCACAAGATGGACGCAAAAAATCGCCCTTTCTCGATCACGTCCGCAGAATATTTTTTGACTAAGGATGATGCTAGGACAGGTTACGCCCATTAAAGCACGGCTGCGAGGTGGCGGAACGTCCCTTAAGCCGATAGAGTAACCTCCATTTCTCACCACCATGGCTCTCGACAAACTTACCGTCAAACTTCAGGAAGCGCTGCAGACCGGGCAGCAACTTGCTTCGAAATCGGCCCACGCCGAGTTGAAGGGCGCGCATGTTCTGCTCGCTCTGCTCCAGCAGGAGGGAGGCATCACGGTGCCGATTCTTCAAAAGGCAGGGGTGGACGTGACTCGTCTGAAGGCCGCGGTGGCCGCGGATCTGGCGCGGGAGCCCAGCCAGAGTGGGGCTTCTTCGCAGCCGCAGATCAGCTACGGGCTGCGCTCGACGCTGGACGAGGCCGACAAGGTGCGTGAGTCGCTCGGTGACGACTACCTGAGCGTGGAGCATTTCCTCGTCGGCGCGATCAAGTCGGACACGCCTGCCGGCAAGCTGCTGAAGGCGGCGGGCCTCGATGAGAAAAAGGCGCTGGAGGCAATCAAGGTCGTGCGCGGCCCGCAGAAGGTGACCGACCAGGATCCGGAAGGAAAATACCAGACGCTGGAGAAATACGGCACCGATCTCACCGCACGGGCGCGGGCGGGCAAGATCGATCCGGTGATCGGCCGCGATCATGAGATCCGCCGCGTGATGCAGGTGCTCTCGCGCCGCACGAAGAACAATCCGGTGCTGATCGGTGAACCGGGCGTGGGCAAGACAGCCATCGTGGAAGGTCTCGCCCGGCGCATCGTTTCCGGTGATGTGCCGGAGTCGATGAAGAACAAGCGGGTCATCGTGATGGACTTGGGCGGCATGCTCGCGGGCGCGAAATTCCGCGGCGAATTCGAGGAGCGGCTGAAGGCGTTTTTGAAGGAAGTCACCGAGTCGAATGGTGAGATCATTTTGTTCATCGATGAGCTCCATACCATCGTCGGTGCGGGCGCGAGCGAGGGCGCGGTGGATGCGTCCAACCTGCTGAAGCCCCAGCTCGCACGCGGCGAGCTGCGGACGATCGGCGCGACCACGCTCAACGAATATCGCAAGTACATCGAGAAGGATGCGGCTCTGGAACGGCGCTTCCAGCCGGTGATGGTGGGGGAACCTTCGGTGGAAGATACCATCGCGATTCTGCGAGGCCTGAAGGAGCGCTACGAGGTCCATCACGGCGTCCGTATCCAGGATGGGGCGCTGGTTTCAGCGGCGATGTTGTCGGACCGCTACATATCGGATCGGTTCCTGCCGGACAAGGCGGTGGACCTGGTGGACGAGGCGGCTTCGCGCTTGAAGATCGAGCTGGATTCCATGCCCACGGAGATCGACCAGATCGAGCGGCAGGTCCTGCAGCTCGAAATGGAGAAGAAGGCTCTCGAAAAGGAAACGGACAAGGCCAGCCAGGCGCGGCTCGACAAGGTCAAGGAGGAGCAATCCAACCTCAAGGAGCAGTCGGCCGGACTGATGGCGCAATGGCGCAATGAGAAGGAGATCATCGAGCTGGCGCGCGCGGCGCAGGAGAAGATCGACACGCTGAAAACCGAGGCGGAAAAGGCCCAGCGTATCGGCGATCTCAACCGTGCTTCCGAGCTGACGTACGGCGCGATTCCGAATGCCGAGCGGGAGCTGGAAGAAGCGAAGGGGCAGCTCGCGGTGCTCCAGAAGAACGGCGCGATCCTGAAAGAGGAAGTCACCGAAGAAGACATCGCGCGGGTGGTGTCGGCATGGACCGGCATTCCGGTGAACCGCCTGCAGGAGGGAGAGAAGGAGAAGCTCGTGCACATGGAGGCGCGCCTCGGTGAGCGGGTGATCGGCCAGAAGAAGGCGATCAAGGCGGTGTCAAACGCAGTACGCCGCGGACGTGCGGGCCTGCAGGACGAGAACCGGCCGATCGGCTCGTTCCTGTTCCTCGGGCCCACGGGTGTGGGCAAGACCGAACTTTCGAAAGCACTGGCGGAATTCCTCTTCGATGACGAAGGCGCGATGATCCGCATCGACATGTCCGAGTACATGGAGAAGCACAGCGTTTCGAGGCTGATCGGAGCGCCTCCGGGCTACGTCGGCTACGACGAGGGCGGCCAGCTCAGCGAAATGGTACGACGAAAGCCGTACTGCGTGGTGCTCTTCGACGAGGTCGAGAAGGCGCATCCGGATGTGTTCAACGTGCTGCTTCAGGTGCTGGACGACGGTCGCATCACCGACGGCCAGGGCCGGACCGTGGACTTCCGGAACACGGTGCTGATCATGACCTCGAACATCGGCAGCCAGTACATTCTCGGTGAGGAGAACGCGGAACAGCGCGAGGCGCTGGTGATGGATGCGCTGCGCGCGCACTTCCGACCGGAGTTTCTCAACCGCATCGATGAGACGATCATCTTCGACCGCCTGCACCGCGAGGAACTGACGCGCATCGTGGACATCCAGCTTGGCCGCGTGCGGCAGCGCCTGGCCAAGCAGGGCCTGGCACTTGCCCTCAGCGAGAAGGCGAAGGAGTTCATCGGCAACCAGGGCTATGATCCGGTGTATGGCGCGCGTCCCCTGAAGCGGGCGATCCAACATCTCCTGCTCGACCCGCTGAGCCTCGAACTGCTCGACGGGAAGTTCGTGGACGGCGATGTCATCACCGCGGACGTGGACCACGGGGCAGTGGTGTTTGCGAAGGGGTGAATGGCTGATCCTTTGACATTTCTTCACTTGGACAATATCCTGTCCAAGTGAAGGCGGTCATCTGTTCAGCCGCGAGAGAGAATCTCGCTTCGATGATGCAGGAAGTTTGTGACAATCGGGAGGCCGTGATCATTACGCGCAAGCGGGATCAGGCGGTCGTGATGATCTCGCTGAAGGACTACGAATCGATTTGCGAGACATCCTATCTGTTGCGGTCACCTGCCAATGCCAGGCGGCTCTGCGAATCAATCGCCCAACTCGAAGCCGGACGCGGCCAAGTGCGCGAATTGCCCGAACTCGAATGAACCTCCTTTTCGGGGACAGAGGGTGGGAAGATTTGTCTTATTGGATCGACACGGACCGTAAGGTTGCCAAGCGGGTTCTGAAATTGATCGAGGATTGCCGGCGCGACCCGTTCGACGGACTCGGCAAGCCAGAGTCGCTTCGGGATAATCTCAGCGCTTATTGGTCGAGACGGATCACGGAGGAGCACCGGTTGGTTTACAGGATCGCGGGCGATGAGCTCTGGATCGTGCAGGCACGGTATCATTACGAGAAATAGCGTGCATCGGCATCGATCATTGAATGCTGGAAAAATAGCAATTAAGGGTTGATCTGCGGTTTTTGATATGCTGTTTTTCCAGCATGTTCGGATTCCGATGGAGCATTGGTCCCCAGAGCGGCGAATTCTGGGCGCTACGTTCCAGAAGGGGGAAAAAGACGCACTCATGAAGGACCCGCAAATGCTCTGGCTGGTGGGAGGAGTGGTGGCTGTGCTGATCCTCGCCACGGTGATCACCGCGCTCCTGATCCGTGCGAAGGGCGCGACGCCAGTGCTGATGAACCTGCGGCAACGCGTGATGGCTTGGTGGTGGATGATGCTGGTGTTTTCGCTCTCATTGGCTTTCGGGCGCACCGGCGTATTCGGATTCTATTTTGTCATGTCGTTCCTGGCGCTGCGGGAATTCCTCACGGTGTCCCCTACGCCGCAGGGTGATCACCGCACGCTGACTTGGGTGTTCTTCCTGATCCTACCTGTACACTACGTCTTCGCATGGTTGCCATGGTATGGAATGTACCTCGTATGGATTCCGGTTTACGCCTTCGTCTTCATTCCGATCCGCAGTGCTCTGGCGGGAGATACCGACCGCTTTCTGGAGCGTACCTCGCGCATTCAATGGGCGGTTCTGACGTGTATCTATTTTCTCAGCTATCTGCCGATGCTCCTGTATCTGCCGATTCCCGGCTATGAAGGTCAGAACGCCAAGCTGCTGTTCTTCGTCGTGTTGGTGACGCAGATCAGCGATGTGATGCAGTATGTGTTCGGCAAGCTTTTCGGAAAGCGGCAGGTGGCTCCCACGGTGAGTCCTTCGAAAACACGCGAGGGCTTGTTATTCGGTGGCTTGGCGGCCGTGGCCATCGGGACCGGGCTGTGGTGGGCCACTCCCTTTCCTCCGCTGGTGTCCGCGGCGATGTCCGCCCTGTTGGTGCTGTCAGGATTCTGTGGCGGACTGGTCATGTCGGCTGTGAAACGTTCCCTCGGCGCGAAGGATTGGGGAAACGGCATTCCCGGTCATGGTGGTGTGCTCGACCGGCTCGATTCCCTGCTTTTCGCCGGGCCGGTTTTCTTTCACCTGACCGGCTTCTACTTCGGCACGAACATGGCGGCCCAGGCGCATCCGGCATGGATGCATTGCCTTCCGTTGTGATCTGTGCCGGCAATTGGAAGTCTTGAAACAGGCTGTTTATCTCGTCCGCTTATCCGCCTTCAACTGTCCGCAGCCCGCCGCCACATCGATGCCGCGGCGCTGGCGGAAGGTGCATGGGAAACCGGCGGCCTGGAGGATGTGCTGGAATTCCACTCCAGCCTGGTTGGCGCTCTCGACGCCCTCGTAGCCCTGGGTGGGATTGAGTGGGATGAGGTTGATGTGGGCGTCGATGCCGTGGAGGAGGGCGGCCAGCTTGTGGGCCTGATCGGCGGTGTCGTTCTTGCCGGCGATGAGGGTCCAGCCGAAAAAGATGCGTTTTCCTGTGACTTGGCCATAGTCCCGGCAGGCGGCGACGAGGTCGGCGAGCGACCATTTCTTGCTGACTGGGACGAGTGATGAGCGCTGTTCCTCGGTCGCGCCGTGGAGGCTGACGGCGAGGTTGTAAGGGCGTCTTTCTTCGGCGAGGCGGAGGATGTTGGGAATGACGCCGACGGTACTGACTGTGATCTTGCTGGGGCCGAGGCCGATGCCGCGCACGTCCGAGATGCTCTCGAGGGCGGCCATCACCGAGTCGTAATTGTGCAGCGGCTCGCCCATGCCCATCATGACCATGTTGCGCAGGCGGCGGTCGGGCATGTCCGCCTTCAGAGCGCGGCGCACGTGCAGGACCTGGGCGACAATTTCGCCCGGGCGCAGGTGGCGGACGAAGCCCATTTGGCCGGTGGCGCAGAAGACGCAGCCCATGGCGCAGCCGGCCTGGGTGCTCACGCAGACGGTGTGGCGGCCATCGTAGCCCATCAATACGGTCTCGATGGTCTGGCCGTCGCGGAGCTTTAAGAGGAACTTCCGGGTGAGCCCGTCACTGCTGCGGATCTCATCGACTACGGTCGGCTGGTCGAGAAAGAAGCGCTTTCCTGCGCCGACGTTTTCTTCGATCCAGCGCCTCAGCGGCGGGGAAAAATCGCGGCTCAGGAGATCGAGTTCGCCGTGGTAGTGGAGCGCGCGCCAGAGCGCCTTGGCGTGGTGCGGCGTAATGCCGGAATCGCGCAATGCTTGCTGCATCGCGGCAAAGCCGAGATCGTGCAGGGATTGGGACGTCGCGCTCACGGGATTTCCATGGCATTGGGGAAGGGCCGGTTCAAGCGGAATGGAGAGCCGTGGCTGGAGCGTCCTGCCGGAGCAAGAGCCTCCCACCAAGATTTCGCTTGCCCGGCGAAAGCGGGATGCAATGACACACGCATGATTTTCGATGCGACGTGCCAGTTGGTTTACCGGATCGATGACGAGGTGCCGGTGATCTTCATGCTGCGGCCGCGCAGCGGGCTGACGCAGTGGATCATGCGGGAGGAATTCCACATTCACCCGCCGGTGCCGGTGGTGGAATACACGGACGTTTACGGAAACCTGTGCCAGCGGGCGATCATGCCGCCGGGGGAATTCTTCGTCCGCGTGCAGTATCGGGTGCGGGTGAAGGATCTGATCGAGGTGGACCGGACGGCGGAATTGGCTCGCGTGGATCGCTTGCCGGCGGAGATCCTGCATTACCTGCTCTCGAGCCGGTATTGCCAGGCCGACATGCTGGGGGATCTGGCACATTCGATCATCGGGGACGCGCCGGAGACCTACGAACGGGTGGCGCGGCTGCATGCGTGGATCCACCGGGAGATCCGCTATGAAGCTGGAGTGAGCAACAGCTCCACCTCGGCGGTGGACACGGCGAACATGCGTTGCGGCGTGTGCCGGGATTTCGCGCACCTGGGGATCGCGCTTTGCCGGGCGCTGAACATCCCCGCCCGGATGGTGGTGGGTTTCCTTCATGAGCTGGAGCCAATGGACCTGCACGCGTGGTTCGAGGCCTTCATCGGCGGAAAGTGGGTGACATTCGACGCGACCCAACCGGAGACCACCGGGCACCGGATCGTGATCGCCTACGGGCGGGATGCAGCCGACGTGGCCTTGGCCACGATGTTCGGCTATTTCACCCTCGAAAAGATGCGGGTGACGGTGACGCCGTTTGTATTCCCTGTGTCAAATGCCGAGAAGTAACCACGAAATGGAGAGAGAACTCCGGGGCCTTTGTTTTCGTGAGCTTTCGTGTCCTTCGTGTTTGAAAATCCGACGCCCGAGGCTTGATCCGTGGTCACCTTCCGCCATCGTGGTTCCAGATGGCGCGCGATTACACTCTGAACCGGCGGCAGGCCGGGCCGCGGTCGGGCATCGACTATGCCGCGGAGCTGAATGCGGAGCAGTATGCGGCGGTTTCGTCCCCGCCGGGGAAGGCGCTGGTCATCGCCGGCGCGGGCTCGGGGAAAACGCGTACGTTGACCTACCGGGTGGCATGGCTGCTGGATCACGACATCGAATCGAAGAACATCCTGCTGCTGACCTTCACCAACAAGGCGGCGAAGGAAATGATCGGCCGCGTCCGGGAGCTGGTCTCGACCGACACCTCCGACCTGTGGGCAGGAACCTTCCACTCGATCGGGAACCGCATCCTGCGCCGCCATGCGGATGATCTCGGGTTCACGCGTTCGTTTTCAATCCTCGACCGTGACGACCAGAAATCCCTGCTGACCGCGGTGATCGCGTCCTGCGACATCGATACCAAGGTGCGACGTTTCCCGAAGGCGGACGTGCTGGCTTCCATTTTCAGCCTGATCGAAAATACCGGCGAGTCGCTGGAGGACATTCTCATCACCCGCTATCCGTATTTCGACGATTGGACCGAGCAGATCGCCAAGGTCCGCGAGGGCTACGTGAAGAAGAAGCTGGCGACGAACTCGATGGATTTCGACGACCTGCTGGTGCTCACCGTGAAGCTCTTCGAGGAGCGGCCGGACGTGCTGGATCTTTACCGGGGAAAGTTCCGCCACATCCTGGTGGACGAGTATCAGGACACGAACTCGGTGCAGAGCCGCATGATCGACCTGCTGGCCGGTGACGTGAACAGCCTGATGGCGGTGGGGGACGATGCCCAATCGATCTACTCCTGGCGCGGCGCAGATCTGGAGCACATCCTGAGTTTCCAGCGGCGCTATTTGAACTCGAAGATCTTCAAGATCGAAACGAACTACCGCAGCGTGCCGGAGATTCTCGATCTCTCGAACGCCGCGATCCGGGTGAACAAAGGCCGGATTGAAAAGGACCTGCATTCCTCGCGTGAAGCCCTGGGGATCAAGCCGGCGCTGGTGGCCCTGGAAAGTCCCTCGGCTCAGGCAGCGTTCGTCGGCCAGAGGATGCTGGAACTGCGGGACGAGGGGATCGAACTGAACGAGATGGCGGTGCTCTACCGCGCCCACTTCCAGAGCCTGGAGGTGCAGATGGAACTGACCGGCCGCGGCATTCCATTCTCCATCACCAGCGGCCTGCGCTTCTTCGAGCAGGCGCACATCAAGGATGTGTCCGCCTTCCTGCGCTTTGCGACCAACCGCAAGGACGAGGTGAGCTACAAACGGATGCTGCAGATGATGCCCGGGGTCGGCCCATCGGCTGCTGAAAAACTATGGCAGAACTGGCTGGCCACCGGCCTCGCCGACCAGGAGGAGCCGCCGGTGTCCTGGTCGGAAGTGATGTTGAAGTTCAAAGCTCCGAAGAAGGCCATCAAGGACTGGGAACAGCTCTGCTACACGATGGACGAGCTTTCGCCACACGGTGTCTTCGTTCGCCCTTCGGCGATGTTGTTCAGCGTGCTGGAAGGGGTCTATGACGACTATCTGAAGGAGACTTTCGATAACTACGAGAACCGCCGTAGCGACATCGAGCAATTGATTGCCTACGGCGAGTCGTTCGATGACGTGCAGGAATTCCTGTCGCAGCTTTCGTTGATGGGATCCGCCGATGGCGAACCGACCGGGGACAAGACCGCGCGGGACGATGAATCGGTCACGCTTTCCTCCATCCACCAGGCGAAGGGGCTGGAGTGGAAGGTGGTGTTCCTGATCTGGCTGGCGGATGGTCAGTTCCCGAACGGGCGGATTCTGGAGGCGGAAGACGAAGCGATGCTGGAGGAAGAGCGCCGCCTGTTCTACGTGGCGATCACCCGCGCGAAGGACGAGCTGTATCTCACCTATCCCATGATCAACCCGAAGTCCTACACGGGCGACATCATCCAGCGGCCGTCGCGGTTCCTCGACGATTGTCCGGCCGATCTGATGGAGGAATGGCGCGTCGGCAGCGGCAACGGCTGGGGGGATGACGATCCGTTTTGATCACTGGGGGTGGTGCTTCTCGATGTCCGGTTGGATCGCGTGCCGGTCTTGGATCGCGAAGCACGAGCGGATGGCGATCCCGATCAAGATGCCACGCTTGATGCTTCCTCAAATGCTGATAGACCTGATGGCATGAGTTGGTCCCGTATCGCCTTCGCCGGTTTGTTTATGCTTTCAGGAGGGTACCGGAAATCGCACGCGTCCGGATCGGCGACATCGCCAAGCCATTCGGCTTCGGCCACCCCGAGGCAGGTGGTGAAGCCTTTGCCAAATGTGGAGGTGGATGAGGTTGCCGCGCCGCCTCAGAGCATGGTGACATTCAAGAGGCTCATGAACATCGAGCAGGTTTGCAAGGATGCCTATGGAAATTCATTCATGAAATATCCGCTTCTTGCTTACAATGGGATGGAGGAAGAGCGGATCCCACTGAATGCGGAGGTGAAGACTCCGTCGATCGCCCGGATGTTCCAGGATGCCGGTGCCGATGAGCGCTATCAGCCGGTGTTCAATGTGCTCGGGAAGGTGGTGGCCGACTACCACGAGGTGCTGCCATCCTATCTCGACCAGCGGAAGGCGGTTCCCTCTGGGGGACGATTGGACCTGAATGGCGAGACCCGGGCGAAGCTGCTCGAACTTGCAGATACACTTTCAAGCGCGTGTGCGGCGCTTGGGAAGGTCGATCCCCCGCACCAGGTGCCGACCAAAGCCATCGGGCAATGGCGACAGGCGGCGAACTCCCTGCGTGAGCTCTCGAACGGCGTCATGGACGAAAATGGGTACGACTCCTACATGGTGGAGCAGCAGCTGGGGCGGGGATTGGGAAATGCGATGCTCTGGGTGAAGGCGGGGCATCATTGAGTTCCGCCCGCACCGCCCGTCGGACCGACATTACTCGCTGGAGCCCTGCGCGGCGATGGCCGTGCCCGCGAGGTGGCCGGTGGTCCAGGCATTTTGGAAATTGAAGCCGCCGGTGATTCCATCCACGTCGATGACTTCCCCGGCGAAGTAGAGGCCGGGGCAGCGCTTGCTTTGCAGGGTACGCAGGTCGAGCTCGTGCAGGGGAACTCCGCCGCAGGTCACGAATTCATCCTTGTTGAGGCTCTTGCCGGTGACTTGGAAGCGCGCGGTTTTCAGGTTCGAGACGAGGGCTGCCGAGGCTTCGCTGGTGAGCTGGGACCAGGTGGTGCCTTCGGGGATGCCGCTGAGGGTGACGAGCCGTTCCCAAAACCGCTTGGCGACGGTGGCGAAGGGCGATCGCGTGTGGATACTGCGTTTGCCGTAGTCGCGGCGCAGGGCGGCGAAGGCCGCGGAGGGTTCTTCTCCGGGCAGCCAGTCGATTTTCAGCGTGAACCGGTAGTCGCGGTTGGCCAGCTCGCGGGCACTCCAGGCGGAGAGCTTGAGAATGCCGGGGCCGCTCAGCCCCCAGTGGGTGATCAGGATCGGGCCGGTCGAGGTGGCATTGCTGCCTTCGATGCCCGCGGTAGCCGGGGTAACGGCGAGCCCCTGGAGGTCGGTGAGGCGTGGGTCCTCGATGTGGAAGGTGAACAGCGAGGGAACCGCTGGATCGAGGGTATGGCCGAGCGACTCAGCGAGCGCGCCGCCGCTACCGGAGCGGGTGCCCCCGGTGGCGATGAGGACGGCCTTTGCGGTCAACTCGCGCCGCGTCGTGACGAGCAGGAAGCCGCCATCGGGAAGTACGGAAATTTCATCGACTCCCTCCGACACGGCGAGCTCGACCTTGGCCTTTCGCGCGGCACCGGTCAGGCAATCGATCACCGTCTGCGAGTCATCGGTGATCGGGAACATCCGGCCGTCCTCCTCGGTCTTGAGCGTCACCCCGCGCGACTCGAACCAGGCGACCGTCTCACTGGCGCCCCAGCGGTGGAAGGGGCCGACCAGCGACTTGTGGCCGCGGGGATAAAAGCCGCTGAGGGGCTTCGGCTCGAAGCAGGCGTGGGTGACATTGCAACGGCCACCGCCGGAAATGCGGACTTTCCCGAGGACCTTGGCGGAACGTTCCAGGATCAGCACGCGGAGACCGGGCGATGCCTCGGCCGCGGTGATCGCGGAGAAGTAGCCGGCCGCACCGCCGCCGATGACGATGAGATCCCAAGAGTTGGAAGGTGAAGACAAGAGCGGAGCTATAGGATGAGGCGCTGCAAAGGTCACGGGCGATTCCGGGGGATTTCGCTGGCGGTGCGAAGCGGCGGCGGTTTCCTTGTCGGCGATGTCCACTTTGAAGGTTTTCAGCGATGTCCAGGCCGAGCCGGCATTGATCGAATGGCTGCGCGAAAGCATTGCGCCGCATGAGCTGCTGCGCCCGGTGCAGACCGGATCGGTGCTCGGACTCTTGCCGCCGGATCCGCTGATGCGGGAGGCGGACGTCGTGTTCGGTCAACCAGCGGTGGACGGGCTGCTGGACGCGCCCAAGGTGCGCTGGGTCCAGGTGAGTTCGGCGGGTGTCACCCGCTATGACACGCCGGAGTTCAAGGCGGCGGCGGAGGCGCGTGGGCTGGCTCTCACGAACAGCTCGCACGTTTACGACCAGGCCTGCGCGGAGCACGTGTTTTCCTTCATGCTCGCCCAGGCGCGGATGCTACCAGAGGCGCTGGCCACCCGGACGGCCAATGGCAGCCGGGAGTGGCTCTCGCTGCGGGGGCGTAGCCGATTGTTGCAAGGGCAGTCGGTGTTGATTGTCGGCTACGGCGCGATCGCCGAGTGCCTGGTGAAATTGCTGGCTCCCTTCGAGATGGAAATCACGGCCGTGCGGCGGAAGGTGCGCGGCGATGAGCTGGTGGCCATGGTGACACCGGAGACGATGGCGGACGCTCTGGTGTCTGCGGATCATGTCGTGAACATCCTGCCCGACCACACAGGATCGCGGGCGTTTTTCGGAACGGAAAAGTTCACAGGAATGAAGAAGGGCGCGATTTTTTACAACATCGGCCGCGGCACCACGGTCGATCAGGAGGCGCTGGCGGCGGCGCTCGGAACGAGGCTGGCAGCGGCCTGGCTCGATGTCACGGAGCCGGAGCCACTCCCGGAGGGGCATGTGCTGTGGACCCGGAAGAATTGCTTCATCACCCCGCATACGGCCGGAGGATACCGGGAAGAGACACAGGCGTTGATCGCCCATTTCCTCAGGAACTTCGCCCGCTTCCTTCGCGATGAGAAGCTGGTGAATCGGGTGATCTGAGAGCCCTTCGCTCACACCGCGTTCGTAAACGGTTGCGGTCACTGGGAAGGGCGGCAATCCTGCCGCCATTCTGACGAACGACTTCCAATTCGCCTGTTGATTTCCGGGAAGGGGGCTCTCAACGCGCATCCGGCAGGGCCACGTAGTCGCTCTCGCGCAGGACGTTCTCTTTCCGCTTCCGCAACAGCAGCCAGCATTCGCGTGCGGTGCCGAGGACGATGATCGCCACAAAGCTCATGAAAATCGCGGTCACCCCCACGTCGATCCGGGCATTGAAAAGGGCATTCTTCGCCGTGGTGAGCGCGGTCCCGGTGAGGGTGCCACCGGCGATCTGGGCTTCGAGTTTGGCGATCTTCGGCAGGAAGCCATCCGCCTCAGGCGAGAAGATCTTCATCGAGCCCGCGGTGAAGGTCACGGCGGTGAGGAACAACATCGGCAGAACGGTGACCCAGCAGTAGCGGGCCTTGTGCATCTTGATCAGCAGCGTGGTGCCAAAGCAGAAGGCGATTACCGCAAGAAGCTGGTTCGAGATTCCAAAGATCGGCCACAAGCTGCCGGCGATGCCTGCCGGATCGATCGCGCCCTGGTAGAGGAAAAATCCCCAGGCCGCCACGAGCAGGCCGGTGGCGGTGATGTTGCCCGCCCACGAGCGGGTGTCGCGCATCACCGGGAAGAACTGGCCAAGCAGATCCTGGAGGATGAAGCGCCCGACCCGCGTTCCCGCATCAAGCGTGGTCAGGATGAACAGCGCCTCGAACATGATCGCGAAATGATACCAGAGCGAAAGCGCCGTCTTGCCGGGGATCACTTTCGCAAACATGTGGGCCATCCCCACTGCGAACGTCGGCGCGCCGCCGGTGCGCCCGATCATGGACGATTCGCCGAGGTCGGTGGCGAGCTGCTGCATCTCCGGTTGGCTCACGGCGTAGCCATAACCGTTGATCTTCTCGAACTGGGCGGCCACGGCGACGTTGTCCTTCGCATTGACCGGGGAATTGATCGCGAAGTACTGCCCCGGTGCGAGCGCGCAGGCGGCGATGATGGCCATCAGCGAAACGAGCATCTCGGTCACCATCGCCCCGTAGCCGACGAAGCGGATGTCTTTCTCCCGGCAGAGGAGCTTCGGCGTGGTCCCGGAGGAAATCAGGGCGTGGAAACCACTCACCGCCCCGCAGGCGATGGTGATGCAGACGAAGGGAAACACCGGCCCCGGCACCACGAAGCCCCCGCCGTGTACAAAGGGGGTGATCGCCGGCATTTGCAGAGGCGGGTGCAGCACGACGATGAAAACGGCCAGCACGCCGACCGCGCCGAGCTTCAGGAACGTGCTGAGATAATCGCGTGGGGCGAGCAACAACCACACCGGCAGCACTGCCGCCGCGAACCCATAGATCATGATCGCCCACGCGAGCTGGGTGGAGGACATGGTGAAGGCATGGGCCCATGTTTCGGAATGGGCGACGGATTGCCCGCCGACCACCGCGGCGAGCAGGCCGATCACCCCGAAGATTGTCGCGGCGAGCACGCTGGCTTTTCCGCTCTTGATCGCCAAGCCCATCACCATCGCCAGGGGAATCGTCGCCGCGATGGTGAAAAGCCCCCATGGACTGTCTGCGAGCGCTTTCACGACCACCAGGCCGAGCACCGCGAGCAGGATCGTCATGATCGCCAGCAGGCTGATCAGAGTGATGAAGCCGATCACCGGATTCATTTCCTCCTTCAGCATCTGGCCGAGGGATTTCCCGTCACGCCGCATCGAAGCGAAAAGGATCACCGCATCATGTACCCCACCGCCGAGCGTGGCGCCGATGAGAATCCACAGCATCCCCGGCAGGTAGCCGAACTGCGCCGCCAGCACCGGGCCCACCAGCGGTCCCGGACCGGCGATGGCGGCGAAGTGATGGCCGAAGACAACCCATTTCGAGCTCGGCACGAAGTCCTTGCCATCGGCCTTGGTCACGGCAGCCGGAGCGCGGCGGTCATCGATGGAGAGCACCTTCGCGCACAACCACGCGGCATAAAAGCGATAGGAAACCGCGAAGGTGCAGACGCCGGCCACGACGAGCCACAGCGCGTTGACCGGTTCGCCCCGCTGGAAGGCGGCGACTCCCACGGCGATCACGCCGAGCAGGGAAATGGCGATCCAGAGGAGAATGCGGAGGAGACGTTTCATATCCTTCAGGTGTCGGGGGAGAGGGCGTTGAACACGGGAATCGGCACGTAGCGGCGGACGATGTCCTCCCAGCCCTCGGGACCGATGAGGCCCTTGACCATGCTCGAGGAAAGTTCCGCGATGTCCCGTGGCGGCATCAGGAAGGTGGTGGTGATTTCCGGGGCCATGTCGCTGTTGATGTGGCGCATTACCCGTTCGTATTCATAGTCGTCCGGCGAGCGGATGCCGCGTAGGATGAACTGGGCATCCATCGTCAGCGCGTAGTTCACCAGAAAGCGGTTGTCGAAATGGCTGATCGTGAGCCGCTCGCACGAAGGCACGGACTCCCGCAGCAGCCGGATCCTCTGCTCCACCGTGAATGTGTAGCTCTTGCTCGGATTGTCACCGATCGCCACCACCAGGTGGTCGAACAGCTCCAGCCCCCGCTCGATCATCCACAGGTGACCATTGGTCGGGGGATCGAACGATCCGGCATAGACGGCGGTGCGCATGGCTGATTTGAGATTTAAAATCTGAAATTTGAAACCTCCAAATCAGAACGCTGTTCCCTGATTCAACGCGTGCACGCTCCCGCCTGTCGGAGAGGGAAAGGAATAGGACTGCTCCAGCGTCCGGGTAAGGTAGTGCTTGGCGCGGCTGACCGCCTCCGCCAGCGGCAGGCCGAGAGCGAGATTGGCCGCGATGGCGGCGGAGAGGGTGCAGCCGGTGCCGTGGGACCCCGGGAGGGCGATACGGGGCGCGGTGAAATGGTGGAGGTGGCCGTTTGCGGCAAGGAGGTCGGTGCAGTCCGGGCTGTCGAGATGGCCGCCCTTGACCAGGAATGGGACGCCATAACGGCTGCTCAGGAGCAGGGCGATCCGTTCGAGGTCGTCGCTGGATTGAATCGATTCGCTGGCTAGCGCTTCGGCCTCGTGGAGGTTCGGGGTGACCAGCGAGGCCAGCGGAAGGAGTTCCTCGCGCAGGATCGCCATCGCCGCAGGTTCAAGGAGCGGGGTACCGGTCGAGGAGATCATCACAGGGTCCACCACCACTGCGATGGCGGGGAAACGCGACAGGCAGTCGATCACCACACCGATGTGGTCAGCGGAATAGAGCATCCCGGTCTTGATGGCGGCGATGGGGAAACTTTCCAGCAGCAGCGCCATCTGGTCTTCCAGCACGCCCGGCGGCACCGGGTGCACCATCCGGACCACGTTCGCGGTTTCCGAGACGACACAGGTGACAGCCGTCAATCCGTGCACCCCGAAATGCTGGAAGGTTTTCAGATCCGCCTGAATGCCCGCGCCCGCCGAGCAATCGGAGCCGGCGATGGTAAGGGCGGCGGGCGGGGAGGGGTGCATGGCAGCATGTTTCAGATGTTAGGGCGGCCAGTCCAGACGGTTTGTGATCCCGGGCGTGCGGATTTTGATCCCGAATGCCCGTATTTTGCGATCCGGAAGGATGGAGCAATTTCGCCAATCTGCAGGCTCCGTGAAATATGCAGGAAAATCCTCCGTATAATCCCCGGGGTCGGTTTTTCCCACTTGGCAGAATGCGTTAGAGACGGGATGGTGTCCATCCCATGCCGGGAATGATACGCGAACTCGCCGAGCTCACCGTGAAGGTGGATGACGTGATTTACATGCCGAGCCTCGAAGCCCCGGCCGAAAAACCGCACCCATTCGTTTACTTTATTTCGATCCGGAACGGTTCGAAGGAGCGCGTTACCATCCGCGGCCGGAAATGGGTCGTTCGTGAAAAAGACGGGGAGGTCACCGTGGTGGAGGGGCAGGGCGTGATCGGCCAGTCGCCCGTATTGGAGCCCGGCCAGGATTTTTCCTACAACAGCTACCACGTCACCAAGACGGGGGCCTTCGTGGAGGGTTCCTTCTTTGGTGAAAAGGACAGCGGCGAATGGGTCTATGCGCGCATCCCGGGATTCCAGTTGACGGTGCCCGATTGGGCGTGAGGAACAAGTCAGTCGTGCTCCAGGCGGTACCATTCGAGGCCCGTCCTGGTTACGGAGAACTGCTTTTCCATCTTTGCTGGAACGGTTTGGCCCAGTCGGGGAGGCGATTTGGTGGAGGTTCAAGGAGGGAGAACCGGGCGATGGGTTCACTGGCATCCAAATTAAACCGTTCCAGCCAGACGCCACCTTGAGCGTCTGCGGAAACTACGCTCGCCCCGGATTCAACGTATCCCCCGAAATCCAGAATGAATCCGCCTTTGGGATGGACATCGGAGGTGATTCCTTTCCTTACGACCCGCAGCGATTGTCTGGCGTTTGCCGGGGTGTCGCCAGGTTTTACGTTTTTCACCCAACTCACATCAGCCCACGAAATTTTCGGCATGCTGCAATCTGGAGAGGCGTCCCAGATCTCCCTGTGACCCTGGGACAAGGTAACCATGATTTTTCCGATGTCCTGGGTGCCAATCCAATTCGTCTCGGGAACCTGATAATGGCGTTTTCCGAGCACTTCGATCCGACGGGGAGTCGGTGGACCACCGTAGTAATAACGATCGCGATCCCGCACGACGAGAATGAACTCGGTCAGCAAATAATCTTTTCCTGCAGGCGTCCATGATTCCAGGCATCGGGACACGGCCTCGATGGCTTTCTCAATCAACACACCCTCTTCCTGCGATTCACGCCGCAGAAGGCTCCCACAGGGAAAGCCGGACCTATCGCGGCAATCCGCGAGTTCCTTTTTCAATGTTGAGAGCGGAATTTGTCCAAATTCGCGATTCTGACCGTGGTTTGCCAGAAACTCGGGCTTCGCCTGATGCAGAAGCCACTCCGACTGTCCCCAGATCATTTCAGCATGGTAGGAACGCTCGTCTGCGAGCTGGCACATCATCGTATCGATGGTCAAAAATGCCCTTCGAATGGAGGAAGATGCACGATCAGCATCACGGAACTGACGTTGATTGACCGACCGCAATTCGAGCCAATAGGCGATGCTGAACTGTGACAGCATCCAATATTCGGATGCGACACATGCGCCGTGATGAATTCCCTCCCGGCCGAGTTTCTCCAGCAGGGCGGTCGGCGACTGGAGGCCTGCCTGCGCGGCAGTCATTCCGCCAAGCGCGAGCCATGAATCCAACCGTTTGGGATGACCCTCGATTTCCGGATAATCCCGTTGCGGTCCTTCCTTCCAGACCTTCTCGGCCAGCCTGCTTTCCTCCGGAGGCATCGTCAGGAGTGAAATCTCCTTCGAACTGAGTTCCGGAAGGCTTTTCTTCTCCTCGGGAGTGGCGGTGCTTGAACCCGCTGTTCCAAGCAAGCAAGTCATGGCGATGATGCCGGTGCCGAGCGGGACGAAAATTGATCGCCTTGCCGACCCGCCACCAACAATACCCTGAAGCAACTTGTAAGACAGGGACGGACGAATTGACGGCACGGCAGAAGAGCTAACCTTTGCGGTGTTCACAGGCAAGGTTGGAGCAAAGGAGGAGTGGGCTCTCTAAGGAGTGGGCTCTCTATTTACGATTTCCCATTTACGATTCACCAATCACTCCGTCCATTTTGACATCGTGAGCTTCGCCGAAGGTGTCCTCGACCAGTTGGAAGGGGAAGCAGACTCCCAGTTTCACAGCCTCGGGCCGCGCCAGGGCGAGCATCCGGTCATAAAAACCACGGCCCCGGCCGAGCCGGCCGCCTGACGCCGTGAAGGCCAGTCCCGGGCAAAGGAAGGCGTCGATGTTGACCGCATCCAGTTCCGGCAGGTGAGCCATCGGCTCGCGGATGCCGAAGCTGCCGGCGGTGAGTTCGCGGGACACATCCGCCACCGGGTGAAACGTCAGGGATTCGCCACGGACGGTGGGAAATGCCCAGGTCCGTTCCGGGTGGGCGGCCACCAGCGGCAGCAGGTCGGGTTCCCCTGGCAGAGCGGCAAACGTGCCGATCACCCGGGCTTCCGGATGCGCTTCCAGCCAGCGGTGGACGGCCAGGCACACGGCGGTGGAATCGCCCGCCGATTCACGAAGGAGATGGCGCATCGCCTGACGGAGCGCGGATTTGGATCGGAATGTGTCGGGATTTGCCACTTGCCAAGCACCGGAGCGCTTTCGAGGTTATCCCCCATGAAGGGTCTGTGGCAAGCAACGGTCGGCGTGATGATGCTCGTGTCGATGGCGATGGCGGACGAATCGGGTAAATCGTTCACGTGGAATCCCCCCAAGGTCGGCACCGGCATTTTCAGCAGCGACCTCGGCATGCTCGACAGCGAGCGGGATGACTACGCCACCAATCTCGC
>Ga0265327_10001346_pt1 | contig 31869 bp, 30 predicted proteins | sample 41621metaG_FD_202089 | JGI IMG/M metagenome (GOLD analysis project Ga0265327, IMG submission 202089) | Rhizosphere microbial communities from Carex aquatilis grown in University of Washington, Seatle, WA, United States - 4-16-21 metaG | ecosystem: Host-associated > Plants > Roots > Rhizosphere...
CTACATGTAAATTTTCGTTTTTGTAGCGACAGCGATTGACAATTTTCGAACATCGCAAGTCCTCACCTTGTCTAGGTTTTACAAATTCAACCAAGCAGTAATTTCCCGTCATTGCAGCGAGTCCAATCCATCCCAATGCACGCCTGTCGGCACGCTCCGGAGTCCCTTCCATGAAGCTCATCTCCCACCTCCTGCCCTTGCTGTTCATCACACCTCAGCTCTTCTCCGCCACGCATGAGGAGCCGAAACCGACCTACCGGGATGAGCCCGCCAAGACGCGCACGGTCCATGACGGCAAGGACACCAAGAAGAAGGCGACGCATGCCACCAGCGACGGCAAAGGCTCGCCGGACGCCGCCACACGGCTCAAGGCCCTTGAGCAGGAAAACCTCCGCCTCCGCCAGGAGCTCGCCCGGAAGAACGGAGAGGCCAACACGCCCGGTTCTGAAGCAGCCTCGCCAGAGGGAGCCTTGAATGAACTGAAGGCGGGCAACAGCCGCTTCGTGCTGGGCACTCGCACCCGAACCCAGATGGGCTACAACGACGCCGCCCTGCGGGCGACCCTCGCGAAAGGGCAGGCGCCGTTCGCGGTGATCGTCACCTGCAGTGACAGCCGCCTGGGCGACAACTTTATCTTCGACCAGGAACTGGGCCGGCTGTTCACCGTGCGGGAGGCAGGCAACTGCCCCGACACCCAGAGCCTCGCGAGCATCGAGTACGCCGTGGAGCACCTGGGTTCCAAAGTCGTCATCGTCATGGGTCACGAATCCTGCGGTGCCGTGAAGGCCGTGATGGAATCCGGCCCCACGCCCCTGCCCGGCAACCTCTGGAGCCTGCAGGCCGCCATGTCCGGACTGCTGGAGAGTGTGCATCACGCGGCCGGTGAGCCCGCTTCAGAGCACCTCTCCCACCTCGTGGAGGCCAACGCGCTGCGCCAGGCCAAGGTGGTCCTCACCCGCAGCGAGATCGTCCAGCACCTCTGCCAGGCGGGCAAGCTCGCGGTCGTACCCGCGGTCTACGACCTGGCCAGTGGCCAAGTGCGCTTCCTTCCGGCGCTGACCCCCACTGCTCCCGCCGCCGAAGCCCATCACTAGATACCCCATCTTCCAGAACGTTCCACATAGGAGTTCCACCATGCTGACCAACCTCAAGATCGGTGCCCGCCTCGGCCTGGGCTTCGGCCTCATCCTTGCCTTGCTCATGGTGGTGATGGGCGTGGGCCTGAACCGCATGAGCGTCATTGGCGATAACACCAAGGAGATTGTCGAGCACTACAACATGCAGGAGCGCCTGGCCTACGACATGGCTGAGCAGCAGCATGTGGTGGCACGCCTGATGCGCACCATCATCTTGGAGTCCGATCCGGCGGAGAAAAAGAAATACGACGGCAAGCTGGAGGACACCCGCAAGACCTACGATGAGGCCGCCGCCAAACTGCAGGGTACCTTGCGTTCGGAGGAGTCGAAGGCTCTCTTCGCCGCGGTTCAGGCCGCCCGGGAGAAGGTTCGCCCCTCCAACAACAAAGTACTGGAGCTGTCCCTGAAGAACGGGCACGACAAGGAGGCCGCCCAGGTGCTCATCGACGAGGTGCAACCCCTGGCCAATGCCCTTCAGAAAGACATTGACGACCTGGTGGCCTTCCTCAAGAAGGCCACGGTCAAGCGCTATGACGAGGCCAAGGCCGCGGAATCCCAGGCCACCACCTACATGGTCGGCATCTCCCTGGCGGCCTTGGTGGCGGGCATCGTGCTGGCCCTCTTCATCACCCGCAGCGTCACTCGTCCATTGGCGGCCATGGGCCATGTCATCGAGACGGTGGCGCAGGGCGATCTCACCCAGCGGGTGGACATCGACTCCAAGGATGAGCTGGGTGAGCTGGGCCGCATCCTCAACAGCACCAACGAGGGGCTGCGCGAAATGGTCCTGCAGATCCAGGAGAGTGCCCTCGCCATCTCCACCGCCTCAGGCGAGATCTCCATGGGCAACACGGATCTGAGCCGCCGCACGGAAGAACAGGCCGCCAGCCTGGAAGAGACCGCCAGTAGCATGGAGCAGATCACCAGCAACGTGAACCAGACGGCGGACAATGCCCGCTCAGCCAACACCGAATCCAGCAAGGCCCGTCAGGTGGCCCAGGATGGCGGCGCCGCCGTCACCCAGGTCATCTCCGCCATGGAGGCCATCAACCAGTCCTCCGCCAAGATCAACGAGATCATCGGCGTGGTCGATGAGATCGCCTTCCAGACCAACCTGCTGGCCCTGAACGCCGCGGTGGAAGCCGCCCGGGCGGGGGAACAGGGACGCGGCTTTGCCGTGGTGGCCGCCGAGGTGCGCAACCTCGCCAAGCGCAGCGCTGATGCCGCCAAGGAGATCAAGGGCCTGATCCGCGAAAGTGTGGCGAAGTCCGAAGACGGCAACAAGATTGCCGCCCATGCCGGTGAGACCATCCAGGAAGTCGTCACCAACGTGCAGCGCGTGACCTCGCTGGTCAGCGAGATCGCCAACGCCACCCAGGAACAGAGCACCGGCTTGAACGAGATCAACAAGGCCGTGGTGTCCATGGATGAAGTCACCCAACAGAATGCAGCCCTGGTGGAGGAATCCGCCGCCGCCGCCGAGTCCATGGATGCTCAGGCCCATGCCCTCACCGAGATCGTGGCCCGCTTCAAGACCGGCGTGGAAGTGCGCCGCACCGAATCCAGCCGTCCCAAACCAACCGCTCACCCCACCACCGTGAAGCCGAACCGGGCCGCCGTCCGTCGCACGGCCGCCCGTCCCGAACTCGCCCACGCCAAGCACCCGGTGCCCACCCCCGCCAGCGATGACGATGGCAAGTGGGAAGCCTTCTGAATCCAGGTCAACACGCACCGGCCATCCGTTCTTCTGGAGGTTCCATGTCCTTTCTCGACAACATCAAGATGGGCCCCAAGCTCATCGGATCCTATTTGATCCTCGCGGCGCTGGCCGCCCTCGTGGGAACGGTCGGAATCAAGCAGATCCGCGTCATCGACGAGGCTGATACCAAGCTCTACGAGAAGATGACCATACCTCTGGGCGAGATGGGCGACATGATGCAGCTCTTCCAGCGGCAGCGGGTCAACCTCCGCGACGCCATCATGACGGGCGACGTGGAACGCTATGGGGGCCGCATCAAAGAGATAGAGGGCCAACTTACCAAGATCGAGGAGTCCTTCCAGAAATCCATCCTTACGGATAAGGGCAAGGAGGCCTACAAGGCCTACCGTGATGCCAACGACACGTACGATGGTGTCACCGTGAAAGCTCTGGCCCTGGTCCAGGCGGGCAAGGGCCGGGAGGCGGAAGCTCTAATGCGCGGCGAAGGTGCGAAAGATCAGGCTGCGGTCATCGCGGCACTCGATGTCCTTCAGAACATGAAGCTGAAACTCGCCAAGGAAACCTCTGAAGCCAACAACACCACGGCGGGAAGTGCGGTCAGCCTCATGCTCGCCATCATGGGCTTCAGCGTCCTCCTGGGCGTCGTCACCGGAGTGGTGATGACCCGGGGCATCACCCGTCCTCTGAACAAGTTTGGCGAGGTGCTCCATGCTGTGTCCGGCGGGGACCTGAGCATCCACTCGGACCTGGTGTCCAAGGATGAGCTGGGCATCATGAGCGAGCAGCTGAACGCCACCATTGCCCAGCTGCGGGAAGCCATGCTGCAGGTGCAGGAGAGCGCCTTGGCGATATCGACGGCCTCGGGCGAGATCTCCATGGGCAATACCGACCTGAGCCGGCGGACGGAGGAGCAGGCCGCCAGCCTCGAAGAGACCGCCAGCAGCATGGAGCAGATCACCAGCAACGTGAACCAGACGGCCGACAACGCCCGCTCCGCGAACACCGAATCCAACAAGGCCCGCCAGATCGCCCAGGACGGCGGTGCCGCCGTCACGCAGGTCATCGCCGCCATGGAGGCCATCAACGCCTCCTCCGCCAAGATCAACGAGATCATTGGCGTGGTGGATGAGATCGCCTTCCAGACCAACCTGCTGGCCCTCAATGCCGCTGTCGAAGCCGCCCGGGCCGGGGAGCAGGGACGCGGGTTCGCCGTGGTGGCCGCCGAGGTGCGCAACCTCGCCAAGCGCAGCGCGGATGCCGCCAAAGAGATCAAGGGGCTCATCCGCGAGAGCGTGGCCAAGTCGGTGGAAGGCAACAAGGTGGCGGCCCATGCAGGCGAAACCATCCAGGAAGTGGTAGCCAACGTGCAGCGCGTGACCTCGCTGGTCAGCGAGATCGCCAATGCCACGCAGGAGCAGAGCACCGGGCTAAACGAGATCAACAAGGCCGTGGTATCCATGGACGAGGTCACCCAGCAGAACGCGGCCCTGGTGGAAGAATCCGCCGCCGCCGCCGAGTCCATGGATGCCCAGGCCCACGCCCTCACTGAAATCGTGGGCCGCTTCCGAACGGGAGTCGATGTCCGCCGAAGTCAGGCGCCGAAGCCGCGTACCACCGTCACCTCCCAGCCCGTCGTCCCAAGGGCCAACGGGAAGTCCAGCCGATCCGCCCTCAAGCGGACGCCCCCGCGCCCGGAACTGGCCGCAGCCAAACTGCCCGTGCCCACGCCCAAGGGCGATGACGACGGGCAGTGGGAATCATTCTGAACCCAGGTCACCCGTCACATCGAACTTACGAGCCGCCCCTTTCCCACCGAAACATAACTTACCCCGGTCCCACCTGTGGACCGTTGCGGAGAACAATATGGCCACCACCGAAGCCAGTTCCCAGGGTCTCCAACAGGTACTCTGCTTCGCCCTCGCAGGTGAGGCCTACGCCCTGCCCATCCTCAAGGTCCGTGAGATCCAGGCCCAGGCCACCATCACCCGCATTCCGAAGGCTCCGCCCTACATGCCCGGCGTCATCAACCTACGGGGTGCCATCGTGCCCATCCTGGAGCTCCGACAGCGCTTTGCCCTGGGTGAAGCCCCCGACGACACGCGCCCCGTCATCGTCATCGTGGAAGTCCAGGGCCGCACCCTCGGCATTCGCGTGGACTCCGTGTCCGATGTGCTGGACCTGGATCCAAATGCCATCCGCCCCGCCCCGGAACTGGGCACGCAGAGCGCCCTCGGACGGGAGTTCATCGCCGGCCTCGCCAGCCTCCCTGGCGCCTCCGGCACCGATTCGATGTTGATCCTCCTGGACCTCGATCGCCTGCTCTCAGACGGTGAGTTGCTGGCCCTTGAGAGCGCCACGGCCTGATCCCATGGCCCGGAAACCCGCCCCTTCCCTACAGGCCCTCACCCTTGAGGGTGACCTCGACGTCTTCTCCATCCATGCGCAGTGGGAGAAAACCCAGCGCCTGCTCGCCCTGGAGCAGGGCAAGGTGGAGCTCGACCTGTCAGGCATCGGTGACCTGGATCTGTCAGGCCTGCAACTGCTCTGTGCCCTGGATCGCGACCTCCGCGCCAAAGGTCTCGAGCTCCTGGTGTCGGGAGCCAAGGAGGACTGGAAGGGCCGCTTCACCGCCCTGGGAATGATGCAGCTGTTCGCAGGAGAGCCTTCATGAGCCATTGGTTTTCAGGCGGCTCCGCCACCGGCCCCATCTCGGAGCCGGAGCCTGCGGCTTCGACGCCGGATTCAGGCCTGCGCAGCTCCCTGATCCGGCTGGCAGCCCGTGAAGCCAGCATGCTGGAAGGCCAGGTGAACTTCCTGACGCCGGAGCTGCTGCAGGCCGACAGCCTCGTCCGGGAGGCCGCGGGCACGCTGGAAGATGCCCTGAAGACGCTCAACCGCAGCGTGCAGCACCAGCACCTGCTGGCCGGCGAAGTCCAGGCAGCCATGCACACCTCCCTTGAGGGCGACGCATCTTCCGCCGGTGGAGCCTTCGACGACATGAGCGCCTCGATCCTGGGCACGTTGGATGGCTTTGTGACGCACATGACCGACATCTCCCAGTCCACCGTCCAGCTGGTGGAGCAGGTGGAGGACATCCGCGAGCGCTCCACCCGCATGGAAAACATGCTGGAGGAGTTGTCGGAGATTGCCGGACGCACCCACCTGCTCTCCCTGAACGCCAGCATCGAGGCGGCCCATGCGCGCCAGTTCGGGGCCGGGTTCGCGGTGGTGGCCGGCGAGGTGTCGAAGCTGGCCGACCGCAGTACGGCGCTCAGCCAGACCATTCAGGAGCAGGTCGCCGGCACGCGACTCGCGTTGGAGCGCACGGATGCCCATGTCCACGAGATCTCCAGCAAAGACATGAACGTGGCCATGAATTCACGCAATGAATCGGAGAAGCTCGTGATGGCCCTCCAGACGTCCAACTGGATCGTCAAGGACCTGGTGGGCCAACTTGAAGAGAACACCCGCAACATCGCCACCCAGGTGGGGCACGTGGTGCGCAGCCTGCAATTCGAAGACCTGGTGCACCAGACCCTCATGGCCTGCCTCAAGGAACTGGGCAACCTGCTGGAGCAGTCCCACGCCTGGAAGGCCTTCGAGGCCAAGCTGGAAGCCGGCGAATTCGAAGCGACGGCACTCGCCTCACTGGAGGCCTCCCTGGCCACCATCGAGGCCAACCGGGTTCAATTCCGCGCGGTGAAGAGCGGTTCGCTCACCGCCGGTGACGTCGACCTTTTCTGACCAGGAGCCGAACGATGGGCAAATGCATTCTCACCGTCGATGACTCGAGCACGATGCGCCAGATGATCACCTTCACGCTCAAGGGCGCTGGCTTCGACGTGGTCGAGGCCGCTGATGGTATCGAGGCCCTGAAGGTGGCACCGGGGAAGAAGCTATCCCTGATCATCACCGACGTGAACATGCCGAACATGGATGGCCTCACCCTCGTGCAGCGGCTGCGCGCCCTGCCCGAGTTCAAGTTCACCCCGATCCTGGTCCTGACCACCGAGTCCGACGCCTCCATGAAGCAGAAAGGCAAGGACGCTGGCGCCACGGGCTGGATCGTCAAGCCCTTCAGCCCAGAGAAGCTCCTGGACACGGTGAACAAGGTCATCTGAGGTATCCCATGTCCGATCCCATGGCCCAGTTCCGAGACGCCTTCTTCGAGGAGGCCACCGAGCTTGCCGACGGCATGGAGGCCACGCTCCTAGCCATGGATCTGGCCGCCGTCGAGGTGGACGACCTCCATACGCTGTTTCGTGCGGCGCACTCCATCAAGGGCAACTCCGCCACTTTCGGCTTCCCTGTGGTCGCCGCCTTCACCCACCAGCTGGAGAGCACCCTGGAGCCCATCCGCCAGGGCAACCGCCCCCTGACGCCGGACCTGCGCGAGCTGCTGCTACAGGGCGTGGACCTCATCCGCAGCCACCTGCACCATGCCCGTCGCGGCGAGAGCCTGCCCATCAAGGAACAACAAGCGCAGACGGCCCTCATCGCCAAGTTGCAGGAGGAGGGCGGCACCCCGCTGGCACCGGTGCCGGTTTCCGAAGCGCCTGCCAAGGGCGTGGCCATGAAGGGTGGCCGGGGCTTCGCCATCCGCTTTGAAGCGCCGCTTGATGCCTTCCGCCGGGGCGTGAACCTGGAGCGTCTGTTCCGCGACCTCGGGAAGCTGGGCAAGCTGCAGACTTGGCTTGACCTTTCGCACCTGCCGCACTTCGAGCAGCTGGATCCCGAGGACTGCCACCTCGCCTGGGACCTCCGCCTTGAAACCGATCGCCCCCAGGCCGATGTGGATGAGATCTTCGAGTTCGTGGCGGAGGGTGACAACCTGCGCATCCAGCCGCTCCTGCCTGAATCGGCTGTGCCCAGCCTCGGTGAGATCCTCCAGACCGAAGCCGGCGTCAGCCCCGCCGACATCCGGGAAGCCTTGTCCCAGCAGAAGCGCCTGGGCGAGCTGCTGGTGGACATGGGCAAGGTCCAGCCCGAGGTGGTCACCAAGGCCCTGGATCAGCAGCAGAAGAAGAAGAACCAGGCCGAGGCCTCCACCGTGCGCGTGGCCACGGAGAAGATCGATCGCCTGGTGAACCTGGTGGGCGAGCTGGTCATCACGCAGGCAATGCTGGCCCAGGCGTCGGCGCAGTCCCACACCTTGCAAGGCGAGGAACAGATGAGTGCGGCCCTGCTGCAGCTCGACCGGCAGACCCGCGAGCTTCAGGAGCGCGTAATGGGCATCCGCATGGTGCCCGTGGAGATGGTGTTCTCCCGCTTCCCGCGCATGGTCCACGAGCTGGGCAAGCAGCTGGGCAAGGATGTCGAGCTGGTCATGGAAGGCCAGGCCACGGAGCTGGACAAGACCTTCATCGAGATGCTGGTGGATCCGCTGACACACCTGGTACGCAACGCGGTGGACCACGGCCTGGAAACCAAGGCCGAGCGCCAGCAGACCGGCAAACCCGCCATGGGCACCATCGCCCTGCGGGCGTCCAGCCGCGGGGGTCACATCCACATCGAGGTGAAGGACGACGGCAAGGGCCTCAACCGGGACCGGATCTACCAGAAAGCCCTCGATCACGGCCTCGTCGCCCCAGGCACACGCCCCTCGGACGAGGAGTTGAACCTGCTGATTTTCGAGCCGGGCTTCTCCACCGTCGAGCAGGTGTCGGACCTCTCGGGCCGTGGTGTGGGCATGGACGTGGTGCGCCAGAATGTGCGCAGCCTGGGCGGCCGCATCGAAGTGGAGAGCCAACCTGGAAAGGGCACCCTCATCCGCCTGGTGCTGCCCCTCACCCTGGCCATCCTCGATGGCCTGACGGTGCGCGTGGCCGACGAGACCTTCGTGTTCCCCCTGGCCTCCGTGCTCGAGAGCTTCCAGCGACAGGGCGAAGATGTGCAGACCGTGAAGGGCGATCGGGAGGTCATCAGCCTGCGGGGTGAGTTCATCCCCGTGGTGCGCCTCCAGAAGCTGCTGGCTCTGAGTTCGACCTCGGATGCCGTCGAGCGAACCCTCCTGGTGCTGGTGGAGTCCGAAGGGCGCCGCGCGGCCATGGCCGTGGACGAGCTCCTGGGCCAGCAGCAGGTCGTCATCAAGAGCCTGGAGACCCACTACCGCCGCGTGGAGGGCATCTCGGGCGCCACCATCCTCGGAGATGGCCGCGTGGCCCTCATCCTCGATGTGCCGGGGCTCATGCGCCTGGAGGCCGGGGCCGCTGCGGTCGGCGCATGACACGGCTCCCCGCCGCCGGTCTGGACGCCCTGGCCTCCGACCGGGTGCAGCTGACTGCTGACACGTTCACGATCCTGCGCAACCTGCTGCACAACCACTCGGGCATCGCCCTGGCGGCCCACAAGATCACCATGGTGCAGTCCCGCCTCGCGAAGCGGCTCCGGGCGCTGGGCATCCCGAGCTACGAGGAGTACCTCCGGCGGCTGGAGAACCCCGAGTCGGCAGAGTGGCCCGAGTTCATCAATGCCCTCACCACGAACCTCACCAGCTTCTTCCGGGAAGGCCACCACTTCACGCGGCTGGTGGAGCTGCTGCAGACGTCCCATGCCCCTTCACGCCGCATCCGGATCTGGAGTGCGGGCTGCTCCACTGGCGAAGAGCCCTACACGCTGGCCATGACCCTGACGAAGGCCTTCGGCAGCGGCACGCCCATCCAGATCCTCGCCACCGACCTGGACACGGCCGTGCTGAATACGGCTTCGCGCGGCGTCTATCCCGAGACGCGCATCGATGGACTGGAAGACAGCTGGAAGCGGCTGGCCTTCCTCCGGGGCACCGGCGAACACAAAGGCCAGGTCCGCATCCGGCCAGAGCTGAAGTCCCTGGTCACCTTCCAGCAACTGAACCTGCTTGACGACCGCTGGGCCCTGCCCAACGAGCCCTTCCAGGCCATCTTCTGCCGCAACGTGATGATCTATTTCGACAAGCCCACGCAGCGGAAACTGCTGCAGCGCTTCCGCAGCCTGCTGGAGCCCGATGGCCTCCTCTTCGTGGGGCATTCCGAAGCCCTGCTCGACACCAACCTGGGCTTCCAGTCCCTGGGCCAGACCATCTACCGGCGCAAAGCGGCAGGACCATGAGTCCGCCTCCCGCCCCCCTGGTGCATGGCCGCGCCTCGAAGTACCTGGACCGCAACTTCAACCGCCAGGCCATGAAGATCCTGCCTGGCGAGTTCTACGCCACCGCCGCGGACGAGGTGATCGTCACGGTCCTCGGCAGCTGCGTGGCCGCGTGTGTCATGGATCCCATCGCCATGGTGGGCGGCATGAACCACTTCATGCTGCCCGTGAAACCCGGGGAGCGGGATCGGGACGTGTTCTATGCAGCGCGGTACGGCGCGGCGGCCATGGAATTCCTCATCAACAACCTGCTGCACCTCGGCGCTCAGAGGGATCGTCTGGTGGCCAAGGCCTTCGGGGGTGGCAAGGTCATGCGTGGCATGTCGACGGATGTCGGTGGCCAGAACGTGGACTTCGTGCGGGAGTTCCTGCGGAACGAGGACATTCCCATCTGGAGCGAGGACATGGGCGGCCCCTACCCACGCAAGGTCTACTTCTTCCCGCACACGGGCCAGGTGCTGGTGAAGCGGATGGAGACCACCCACAACGACACGGTCCTCAACCGGGAAATGACCTACATCCAGGAAGTCATCGCGAAGCCGATGGGTGGGGATGTGGAGCTGTTCACATGAACCAGGAACGGAAGCGTCGCGTCCTCATCGTGGATGACAGCGCCCTGGTCCGGCAGGTGCTGACCAACATCTTGTCCCGCCATCCCATGTTGGAGGTGGTGGGCATTGCCAAGGATCCCTACGATGCCCGGGAGCGCATCAAGGAGCTGAACCCGGACGTGCTCACCCTCGATGTCGAGATGCCGCGCATGGACGGCCTCACCTTCCTGGGCAAACTCATGAAGGCCCACCCCATGCCCGCCGTGATGCTATCGAGCCTCACGGCCAAGGGCACCACCACGGCCCTGGATGCGCTGGACCTCGGCGCCGTGGATGTCATCGGCAAGCCTGCCATGGATCAGGCCGCAGGCCTGGAGGCCATGGGCGCCGAGATCGCCGAAACGGTGTACGCCGCCTCTCTGGCACGGGTGATGGGCAGCCGTCCCGCCCCGGCCCTGCACGCCTCCCTGGCCCCGCTGGCCCAACGGGCCAAGGCGGGCCGAGCCCTCATCGCCATAGGCTCCAGCACCGGTGGCACCGAGGCCCTCCGGCAGGTCTTCGAGGCCATCCCCGAGAACCTGCCGCCCATCGCGGTCGTTCAGCACATGCTCCCGGGCTTCACGACGGCCTTCGCGGAGCGCCTGGATCGCACCTGTCGCGCCCGCGTGAAGGTGGCGGCGGATGGTGAACCTCTGAAGCCCGGCACGGTGTATCTCGCCCCCAATGAAGCCCACCTCACCGTGGGCCGCCATGCCCTGGGCCTTGTGGCCATCCTCCGAGCCGGCGATCGCGTCTCCAGGCACCTGCCCTCGGTGGACGTGCTCTTCCAGTCGGTGGCGGAAGCCTGCGGCAGCCACGCCATGGGGGTCATCCTCACGGGCATGGGCGACGATGGCGCCCGCGGTCTCCTGCAGATGCGCCAGAGGGGTGCCCGCACCCTCGGTCAGGACGAGGCCACCTGCGTGGTCTACGGCATGCCCCGCGCCGCCTACATGCGCGGCGCCGTGGAGGAGCAGGCCTCCCTCAGCACCATCGCCAGCCACCTGGTGACCTGGTGCGGACGCGAAGGCTGAATCCAATCCAACGGCCCTGGGTGAGTCACTCCACCGATCGTCGCCTGCGTCGGATGAACCGGAAGCCGACGACCACGAGACCGCTCAGCACCAGGATGAACGCGGCTCCGGAGAGCAGGAGCAGGCGGAAGGGGTTCTCCATCACGAAGCCGCCGGTCTCGGTGTAGAGGCCGTTGAAGTCCTGCAGGGCGGCCGGCAGGGCGAGGAGGTCGGCCTTGGTCAGCGCCAGCGCGTGCTCATCGGGATGGGTCGCGGCCTGCCAGGGGAAGAGCTGGCCGGCCTGGTTCTTCTCGATGTGGGCCCCGAGCACTGCGGTCATGGTGCGGTCCTTCACGAAGGCACCCACCCGCTTCGCGCTCGCCCGGTAGGCGGCGAGGTCATCCACCAGCACTCGACCGGGCAGCAGGAAATCACCGGAGAACAGAAGGCCCGTGTTCCGGTCGTAGAAAAGCACGTGGGCCGGGTGATGGCCCGGTGCCGGCAGCACATCGATGATCCGCCCGCCCAGATCCAGGCTCACAGTCCCTTCCGGCCAGGCGGTGAAGCCGAAATACCGCTGCACGCTTGCGTGGTCGCTCGAGACGACCTCCACACCTGCCAGGTTCGCGAACTGCCCATCTCCGAGGCGGTGATCCAAATGGCCATGGCTGTGCACCACCACCAGGGGCAGCTTGGCCGCGCCCTCCCCCGGCAGCAGGTCCCGGACGGTCGCTTCCAGGGGCATCCGCCCAGCCTCGGCCACATCGCCCGTGTCGATCAGCATGGCCCGCTCACGCCCCACCAGCAGGTAGAGGAAGGGCGCTTCCCGGGTCACGGAGAGGTCCTCTCGCAGGATGAAAGTCTGGGTGTCGTAGGCCTGCACCTGGAGGGGCGCGGCCGAGGGGGGGCACCCTACGAATGCTCCCGCCTGCCAGATGCCACTGACGGATGCTGGAGGCACCAGTGGCTGGCTGGCAAGGCCCACCGAGGCCAGGAGCAGGACGGCCATCGCTGGTAGCAGGAATGTCATGTCGGCCTTCGGGAGAAATCGTGCGCGAGGACCACGCCCACCCTGGGCGTGGCATCAACGAGCTGCGCGGCGGTCCGTGGCGACGGGCCGTGCGGCCAACTGGAGAAACTGATCGAGCGCGGCGGTGGTGCGCTTTCGATCGCCTGTGCTCATGAGTTCGATGAAGAGGCCATCGAAGACCGCCCCAAGGAGGGTGGCAAAAGCCGGACTCCGACGCGACTCCGGCAAGGCCGCCTGGATGGCCTGCAGCCAATTCTGGGCATTGCGCTCGAGATACGGGGCGAAGGCCCCCTGGGATTGGACCGCCAGGATGTGCAGCCGGTAGTAGAGGCTGAGATACCCAAAGGTCTCCTCCGCCGTCGCCCACTGCCAGAACACCTTCAGCAAGGGCACCGGTTTACGGGTCTCCTTGGCCGCCTGCAGGGCCGCCAGGGACCGCCGCAACCGGGCCTGCATTTCCTCCAGCACCGCGATCAGCAGCTGCTCTTTCGACTGGAAGTGGAAGATCAGCAGTCGGGCACTCGTCCCGATCTCCGCGGCCATGGGACGCAGGGAGAGATCCGAAGGCCCATGCCGCACCAGGTAGTCGATGAGTCCATCCAGGAGTTCCTGCTTGCGCGTCTGCATGAAACACTTGTTTCATGTAACGATTGTTACAGTCAAGCCTGAAATCGACTTCGCCACCTTGCAGCTGTCGCTTCAATCCTCTGAAGACCGCCTTAGGCCAGGACCTTCTCGAACCAGAGGCTCAGCGGATCAGGCTGGTAGTCGCCGAAGGGCGGACGACGTTGGAACCCATGCCGCTCGTAGAGGCCGATGGCCTCGTGCTGGTGGATGCCCGTCTCCAGGCGCAGCACCTGGATGCCCTGCTGGCGGGCATGCCTGGAGAGCTGCTCCAGCATCTGGGCCGCCAGCCCCAGGCCGCGGAAGGCGGGGCGGACATACATCCGCTTGAGCTCCCCATACTCGACACCAAACACCTGGATGCCGCCGCAGCCCACGGGCTCGCCATCCTGCCGCGTCACGAAGAAGGCCACGCCCTGGGCCAGGAGCTTCGCCACGCTGTACCCATGGCGGCTCTCCTGCGGATAGAGGGGACTCAGCGCAGCCTCCAGCTCCTCGATGAGTTGCATGGCCTCTGGCGTGTCGGGACGTTCCGGCTCGATGCGGATCGTCACGGCTTGGGCGGGGCCTGCCTCCCCGCTTCCAGGTTCTTTTTCGCCTTCTCGCGTTCGGCCTCGCTGGGTGTGCCCCAGACCACGCGGCTGGGCTTCTGCTTGAGCAGCTCAAGCAGTTCCTCGACGGAGGCCAGGGAGCGCCTCAGGCTCTTGAGGCTCTGCTCCAGTTCCGGATGGTCCTGGGCCGTGAAGCGGCTCATGAAGGCATCCGCCTGCTTCAGCGTGGAGGCCAGGCTCACCAGGATCTGATCCAGCTCCGGCCCGCGTTTTTCCAGGAGTGTGCGCACGCTGGCGAGGCTCTGTTCCAGGTCGGCCAGGGCCTTGTCCGCCGCGCCCATGCTGTGGTCCACGTGCCCCACCAGGCCGCGGCTGTCCTTGGCCAGGGCCTGGAACTCGCGAAGCGTGCCATCGAGGGATTGCAGTGCCTGGTGCACGGCGGGGTGCTCCAGGACATCGCCGAGGCCCCGCTTCTCAATGCGGCTACGCAGACCATCCACGCCGGCCTGGAGGCTGGCCATCAAGTGATCGGCCCGCTCCAGCACCCCTGCGATGGAGACTCCCGAATCGCCGGGGATCTCATCCCCTGCGGCCAAGGGCAGGGTGCGCTCCGCGAGGTCGGGCAGGCGCAGATCCAGCATCACACTGCCCACGCCCTTCGGGGCCAGGTTCGCACGGGTGCCGCGCCAGAGCTTGATGTCCTCCCGCACGGCGATGCGGGCCAGGAAATAGTAGTCCCTGCCCTCCTGCCGCATGTCCACGCGCTCCACTGCGCCCACGCGGTAGCCCTTGAGCTGCACATCGGAACCCGGCGCCAGCCCCTCCATCTGATCCAGGCGCACCACCAGTGGATAGGTCCGTTCCGTCACGGCCCCGGCATTCTTGTAGGCCAGCAGGCCGATGAAGAGCCCAAGCGCCACCAGTACCAGCAGACCGAGGCGGGCATCCTGCTTCTCGAAGTTCATGGCGTCTCCAGCGGGATGGGTGAAGCGTTCAGGTCGAGGTGGCCCGTGGCCAGATCCGCGAAGGCCCCCGCCTCTTCCTGCGCGAGCAGCAGCGTCTTGTCCGCATCGGCAGCCCAGCGGCCCATGACCGCCAGCGCCAGGGCCCGGTCGGACGCATCCAGGCCCTCCAGCGGATCGTCCAGCAGGATCAACTCCGGATCCAGGGCCAGCACCCGCGCCAGGTTGCCGTGCTTGCGCGCCGCGGCGCTCACGGCGTGGGGACGGAGGTCCGCCACGGCATGCAGGCCCAGATGATCCACCGCCGCCTGGGTGCGGGCGTCGGTATCGGCGGCCGGCAGGCCGAGCATCCGCAGGGGCAGCGCAACATTGTCCCGCAGGCTCAGGTTCGAGAGCAGGCCACCGGCAGCAAAGGCGAAGCCCAGCCGAACCTTGCCCTGCAGCGCGAGGGCGCCCTCGCCGGGCCAGACTGCGCAACCCCCGACCTTCACCTGGCCATGGGCGGGCCGCTCCAGGCCCGCGACCACCTTCAGCAGCCGGCTCTTCCCGCTGCCGCTGGGCCCGGTGATGAGCAGCCGTCCGCCCCGGGGCACCGCGAAGCCCACGCCATCCAGCAGCAGTCGGCCATCCGGGGCATCCAGGGCGAGGTCGTGGACGAGAATCATGGGATGGGTCCGGTCAGAAGTAGAAGAGGGCGGCGATGAGGCCGTCCAGGGTGAACACGGCCACCAGTGCGGTGACCACGGTGCGCGTGACCGCCTGGGGGATCTCGGTCTGGCTGCGCTGGATGCGCAGGCCGAAGTGGCAGGCGTGAAAGGTGATGGCTCCCGTAAACATGAGCACCTTCAACACCGTGGCGGCAAAGTCACGATTGGACAGAGTCTGTCGCACCGAGTCCATGAAGAAGCCGAAGGTGACACCGTACTTCAGCTTAGCTACGAGGAATCCGCCGGCCAGGGCCGTGGCATCGAAAAACACCACCAGCGCGAACACCGAGATCATCACCCCCAGCCACCGGGGCAGCAGCAGGTACTGGTAGGGATTGATGCCATGGGCCGCCAGCGCGTCCACCTCACCGTTCAGCTGCATGGCGCCTAGCTCCGCCGCGATGGCCGTGGAGCTGCGGCCGATCACCAGGATGGCCGTGAGCAGCGGGCCCAGTTCCCGCAGGATGATGAGCACCATGAGCACGCCGATGTAGTTCTCGGCGCCCAGACCTGACAACTGGCTGAAGGCCTGGATGAGCGTCACCGCCCCCAGCAGCAGGGCCGTACCGCAGATGAGCAGCAGGGCATCCAGACCCGTGAAACGGACCTGCAGCTTGATCTGCCGGCCCACCACACCCAATTGATCCATGCGCAGCAGCAGCGTGTGGCGCAGCGTCCGCAGCACCAGGTGCGCCTGGTCGCCCAGGAACTCCAGGAAGCCGCGTACGGGCGCGCCAATCCGCGCTAGAAATGCCATCTCTCACCCAAGGGATGGCCCAGGCTAGCAGCAATTGCGCCCCTCAATGCCCCTCGACGAAGCCATCGGCGTAATCGATCACTGTCACCACGCGGTAGTCCCGGTGCGGCCCTGTGCCCGCCCCGGCCTGGTGCAGGTCGGGGTTGAAGAGGTTGTGGCGATGGCCCCGACTGGGGACTCCGTCATCAATGAGCAGCTGCAGCACAATCTGGCGGGGGTCCTCCTCCAGGGTGCCAATGTTCTCGGCGATCAGGCCCTGCCAGGTGCCCAACCGGTTCAGGCGGTCCGAGAGCTTGCTGCCATCCGCGCCCACGTGCTCGAGTGCCCCGCGCGGGCCCAGGTCGCGGGCGTGCAGGCGGGCCGCCCGCGCCAGCCCCTCGTTGAACCGGAGGGGACCCACCGGCCGCTGGGCTTCCAGGAAGGCGATGGCCTCATCCACGGCGGCGACCCCTTCATCGGTGCGCAGGGGCGTTCGGTCGGGCCGCTTCCAGAGGGTGCCATCAAAGAGATCCCGCAGCTCGCGGAGGTGCTTCGCGTAGGCCCTGGGCCGGGTACGGGCGTCGCTCATCTCCTGCACCACGGCGCGCTCCAGGGCGGTGGCCTTCTCCGAGGCCCGCTCAGGGACCGGCGCCTGGGCCGAAAGCATGGCGCTCAAGCTCAGAGCAGCGAGGGACAGCGCGGCGATCCTCATGGGCACCTCGGGGGGTCGATGCCCCAAGGATAGTCGCGCTGCCCTGCCTGTCCCGCCCAGGAAATCAGGCCTAGATCGCAGGACCATCGATCTCCGCATAGAGCGGGTGGGTGAGGTAGCGCTCGCCGGTGTCGCAGAGCACGGCCACCACTGTCTTTCCTTCGCCCAACTCCTTGGCCACTTCCAGGGCCGCGAACACGATGGCGCCGGTGCTGATGCCGGAAAGGAGGCCTTCTTCGCGGGCGAGGCGGCGCGCCACGAAGATGGCATCGTCGTAGCTCACCGGCCGGATGCGCTGGAAGGCGTCGCGGTTGAGGATGGCCGGCACGAAGTTGGGGCCGATACCCTGGATCTTGTGGGGGCCGGCCTTGCCGGTGCTCAGCAGGGGCGAGGTCTCGGGCTCCACGGCGACCACCAGGGTGCCGGGCTTCTTCTCGGCCAGCACTTCACCCACGCCTGTGACCGTGCCGCCGGTGCCCACGCCCGCGATGAAGGCGTCGATTTCCGGCACCTGCTCCAGGATCTCCAGGGCCGTGGTACGGCGATGGATGGCAGGGTTGGCGGGGTTCTCGAACTGACGCACGAGAAAGTAGTTGGGATCGGCGTCCGCCAGTTCCTGGGCCTTGTCCACGGCCGCCTTCATGCCGCCGGAGCCAGGCGTCAGCACCAGCTCGGCGCCGTAGGCCTTCAACAGCGCGCGCCGCTCCTGGGTCATGGTGTCGGGCATCACGAGCGTGATCTTGTAGCCCTTGGTGGCGGCGATGAAGGCGAGGCCGATGCCCGTGTTGCCGCTCGTGGCTTCCAGCAGCACGTTGCCGGGCTTCAGGGTACCGCGCGCCTCCGCATCCTGGATCATGCTCAGGGCGATGCGATCCTTGACGCTGCCGCCGGGGTTGGCGCTCTCCAGCTTCACATAGACCTTGGCGGAGCCCGCCGGCACCACGCGGTTCAGGCGGACGACCGGCGTGTAGCCCACCAGGTCGTAGGCGTGTTCCACACGGTTGGGACGTTCGGTGGGGCGGCTCATGGGCTTCTCCTCTGGGACCGGACGGGACCGGATGAAGCATCATGGAAAGAAGGACAAAAATTGTCAAGCATGTTAATTGATTTTATTATATATTCAAACCAACGAGGTCAGGAGGCACGGCGATGAAAGGTTCGGCCAAAGGTCGCTACGGCTTGCAGTTCATGATGGAACTGGCCCTCCAGGTCGGTCGGGGTCCCGTGCTGGTGGATGCCGTCGCGGAGCGCCAGGAACTGCCCGCCAAGTTCATCCGCGTGCTGCTGGGCAGCCTCAAGTCCGCAGGGTTCGTGAAGGTGCAGCGGGGGCCCAGCGGTGGCTGCGAACTGGCCAAGCATCCCAGTCACATCACCGTCCTGGAGATTCTGGAAGCCTTGGATGGGCGCCTGGGTGCCTCCTCCCTGCCGGAGGAAGCCACCTATGGCGCCCGAGCCGTGCGGGAGCTCTGGAGCCGCAGCACCGAGGCCGCCCGCGCCGTCCTGCAGGCCACCACCCTGGCCGATCTGGCGGAGCGCCAGCGGACCATGGAAGTGGACAGCCAGGGCTACTCGATCTGACCAGGATTTCATCCCAATGGCGCACACGCCTGCAGGACGCGGCGCATTGGCCGCGCAGGCGGTCCTGCGGTTCCCCTGCCCAGAGCTTCCCGGCCCGTCTCGATGCGGGCCACGAGCTCCGTGGGGGTGAGCGGCTGAGCATCTGTTGACGAATCCCCTGCGGGCGGTCGCCTCCTTAGGAGGTTTTTTTCGTTTCCTTCGCCTGCGGGGGCTGCCGTCGCAGGTGCACCGTCAAGGTGAGGGTTTCCTTGTCGCGGGTTATGACGAACACCACCGGATCTGTCCAGCGCTTGGCCGACATCAGAGTTTGATACGTCTCCAGATCTTTCAGTGGCGTGCCATCCAAAGTCATCAGCACATCACCGACCTTGAGGCCTGCTGCTTCGGCGGGTGTCTCCTTGGGCACGTCGATGACTGACATGGGAACCCCGTTCCGCCCGCCCCGAGTGGACATGCCCACCGAGGGATAGATGGGCGATTCCTCGCGGTTGAGTCCCCACAGGTAGTCCGCGAAGGAAGCCTGGACATGGGCGGTGTTCTTGCCTTTCAGATCTTCGAGGTGAACGGGGATCACCGAGGCCATCTTGCCGTCGAACCACGTGGCGGCCTGGCGCTGGATGCCGAGGCCATAGGCCACATGCCCCTGACCGATGAGCACCACCATGATGTCCTTGGGACCGCCACTCTTCTTCAGGGCCTGTATGGCGTTGAAGCCCATGGTCGCATCCCAGGTGCACTGCGCTGAGAACATGCCCTCGAACACCTGATCGCTCATGGTGTGCAACTGGCCTTCGTCATCAGAGAAGAGCGCCTTCACCACCCGACGATGCTCAGTACTCGAGAGATCAATCTTGGCGGGAATCGCGGAGGCCTCTTCCGGCGTGAGGTCCTTGAAGCCCTTCTTTCGTACCGACGCCACCACTTCGCGCGGGGTATTCACCCCGTGGAGCTTGATGCCATGGTCGCGGGCGAAGAGGAAGATCTCCCGGTAGTACGCCCAGTTGTAGCCCCAGTTCAAGTACCAGTGGCTGTCATCGAGGAACGTCTGTTCCGTCTGGTGCCCTTCATTCCACCGATCAAGAGCTGGCTGCGCCGTGTAGGGGAACATCTCAAGCCCAATGAGGACGGTACGCCCCCGCTTCTGCAGCTCCCGCACCACCTGGTACTGCACCTGGTGGTAGGCGGCATCCGTATGGCTTTCTCCCACAAAGACCACACGGACGTCATCGAGCTTCATGGCCAGTTCGGCGGGTGAGAGGCTCTTGCCGCTGCGCGTGTCCGTGATGGTGTCCATCTGGACGGTGATCTCACGCTCGCGGCGAGCGGGGTCTCCGACGGGAAGGCGTGCCACGTCTTCGGCCACCAGTGCCAACGCGCCGACCGCCAGCAACAGCATCAATCGCCACATCCGAGGTTCGAGCATGGGAGGCTCCTTCAAATTCAATGCCGTTGAGCAGCGGCGATCCAAGGAAACATTGGCGCGCCACCGCTGGCTTATTCAGGGATTCAGATCCACGGTCATACCTGGGGTGAGCGTCTGCCCCTTCTGCTGCACCTCGCTGCCGCGATAGATGGCCCAACCCGGCAATCCGCGCGGGATGGCCTTGGTCATGGCCCACTCCTGCGTGCGGCTGTTGGACAACACCAGCACCAGCATGCGCTTGGGGTTCCAGGGATTGGGGAAGGCCGCCACGAGGCCGTCATCCGGGCGGCCGTAGCTGCGTCCCTGCCAGCTGAACCAACCCGAGCCCGCTGCGAGGGGCAGCTTGCCTTCGGCCTGGAGCCGAGCGACAAGGCCATTTTCGGCGGGGCCACCGAACACGAGCAGGTCGCTGGCGGCGAGTTCGTCCTCACCCAGGTCCGCATCGGCCTTCACGGGCAGCAGCACTTCCGTCATGCCATCCGCCAGGGTGTCGCGGTAGTTGGTGGCGAGGGTGCGCTGGGCCTCCAGCTCCCGTGCCGTGCCGTAGACCAGTTGGGTGGCGCTCCAGTCATCCAGCACATTGCCCGGCACCCAGAAGTTGGCCCGGGGCATGGGAATGTCGCTGCCCGAGTTGAAAGTGAGACGGGTGGGCCGTTCGGTGCAGTGGAAGGTGAAGGTGTTTTTCGCCTCCGTGACGGTCACACGCTCGAGTGTGGCGCCCTTCTCGGTCTCCAGGTTGGCGAAGGCCACGAAGGGATAGGCGAAGCCAGGCTGCGTCACCATGAGCGTGACCTCGAAGGCCTCACCCTTCTTGTCGGCATGTGCCTGGATGCTGGGCGCCGGCAGGTCCGAACGCTCGAGCCAGGGCTTGAGGATGGGCGCGACATCCTGGCCCGCGCCCTTCGACAGGGCCTTGAGCAAATCCGCCGTGCGGGCGGGTTTGCCACTGAACTGGGCGTGCGCGCTCTGCATGGCCCTGGCGAAGGCCGCGTTGCCAAGCTGGAGCCGCAGCTGATGCAGGGCGAAGACGCCGCGGATGCGGGGGATCTGGTAAGCCCCATAGCGGTCGTATTCGGTCATGGTGGCCAGCGGCGCCTTCGTGCCTTCCTTGGCCTCCAGCCAGAGGTGGCGGGTGGTGAGGTCGGCCAGTGCGGCGCTCTGGGCCTCCAGGGCCTTTGCGGGGGTCGACGGTAGATTCTTGAGCTGCTGCCAGTAGGCCGCGGAGCCGCTGATGAACCAGTTCTCCGCATCGGTGGCTGGCAGCACCGTGCCGGTCCACAGGCCCTTGGCCTCGAAGGCATAGGCCTCCTTGGCGTCGGTCAGATCGGGTACCGCGGGGGCCTTCGGAGCCTTCGCCGCCTTCCAGGTGGCCTTGGCGGCCTGCAGCTTCTCCGTGATCCAGATGGGACTGAAGGCTGTGTAGCCGTGGGTCAGGTGCGGCGTCGCGAGAGGGAGGTCGGCGATCCAGCGGCCGCCCACCATCTTTTCGCGCTGCGTGGTCTTGCCCTGGTGGGCGATAAAGACAAGCTTCTCGGCCATCTCAGAAGTCGTGAGCTTCCCGTCGCAGGCATGGGGGCGATTGATGGGGCTGGTGGCCATGACGCGGGTGGCGCTGTCGATGTCGAAGCCGGCCCGGCCATGGGCCTGGAAAGCCTCCTGCCAGGCGATGTCGCGGTTCCAGGTGTTGAAGGCCAGATCCGTCGGGGCGCTCTCGGGGTTGGGGCCGTACTCGCCCCGCACGTCCAGGTCGCGGTTGTTGTTGTTGGCCCAGATGAAGTCCTTGAGGTGGCCGGGTGTGTCGGCGGGCTTGCCCTTCGAGCCCGTGCGCCAGAGCTTGGCCTTCTCGGTGCCAAGCAGGAAGCACGCGCCCTCGTCGGTCTTGGTGTCGGCCATGGTCCAGTCGTTGGTGTAGAGGCCGTTGTTCTGCTTGAAGAGGATCGCCGTGGCCTCGTCGATGCTGGTGGCGTACTGGGCGGCCTTGCGGATGCGGTTGCTCTGGGGCGTGCCCTCCGGGTTGTAGGGCGTCTGGCCCACGGTGGTCTCGCCCATCACCAGGCCGGAGGCATTGATGTACCAGTCCGTGCCGCTGTGGATGCCGCCGGGGAAGGTCTGCATCACCAAGCGGTGGCCCTTCTCGGGGACGATGTCCAGCATCACGTTCCACTCGGTGCCTGTGTACCCGCCCCACATGAACATCTGGGTGAAGATGAAGCGGCCGCTCCTCGTGGCGCCCTTGGTGGCCACGAAGGAGTTGCAGTGGTCGCCCTTCCCGGCCTGGTCCATCTCGTCGTCAGCGGACGTAAAGCTGCGGCCAGACAGAGGGTTGGTCGTGTGCAGGAGGGCGGAGCGGAGGTAGTCCGCATCCACGTCGCTGTTCAGCGTCACGATGTCGAGCAGGTCGAGGTCCCGCCCTTTGAACTTGACGCCCGCCTTCACCACGCCGTCGGCGGTGCCCTTCATCTCCTCCAAGAACTCCACGTCGAACTTGCGGAAGAAGAGCGCGTCCGCCAGCTGCCGTTTCTCCGCCCAGGCCTTCGCGGGATCGGCTGCATCCTTCTGGATGCCCAGCTTGGTCATCATGCGGACGATCTCCTCCGCCATCAGCTCGCCATGCTGGCGACCGCGCGCGTAAGGTGCGCCCTCGATGTGCAGGAAGGTCCAGCCGCCCATCTCATAGCGGAAGCCCTTGCCCGCCCAGCGCACGGTCTCCATGGGGATGAAGGCGGTGACGTCCTCCACCTTCTCCAGGGTCACGCCACTGAAGGTGGCGGCGCCGGTGGCCTTGCCGTTGCGGCCCAGGTGCAGCTGCACGCGGTCCGTGGGGCTGGTGGCCAGGAACAGCACGGAGACCTTCCGCTCCAAAGTGCCCGACACGCTCTGCGAGGCGTTGGTGAAGGGGAAGCTCTCCATGGACAGGCAGGCGCCCAGCGCGGTGGGATAGCGGGCCAGCGCGTCGGCCTTCACGGCTTCGGTGCGGATGGTGGCGCTCAGGCGGTACAGCTCGCCCACCTTCAAGGTGACGGAGCCCGAGGCGAAGGTGGCCTCCGAACCCTCTTTGCCCGCGACCAGACGAAGGCCTTCCGCCGTGGCGGTGGAGCCCGGCTTCAACGCCCAGCCCGACACGGGAATGTCCGCGGCCGTGGCCAGCATCGTCACAGCCATCACCAGCCCAGCGCGCAACCAACGGATCATGGGAGCCTCCACCCACCAGCATGCCAAAGGTCCGGCCCAAAGTGCCTCGCTTTTCGAGGCAAGCGACCCTTGCGGGTACCCTGAAGGCATGACGCTGCGCAAATGGACCTTCACCGTGGATCCCGAGGACGCCGAGTTGCGCCTGGATCAGCTCATCGCCAAGCGCACGGAGCTGTCCCGCCGCTCGGCCCGGGAGGCCCTGCAGCTGGGCGGCGTTCAGGTGGACCGCAAGCGTGTGAAGGTGGCGGGCAAGCTGATCAAGCCGGGCATCGAAGTGCGCGTGGCCTTCGACCCGGACCTGCCGCCGGTGCCGACCACGGCCATCCCTGTGGTATTCGAGGACGAATGGATCATGGCCGTGGACAAGCCCGCCGGCATCGCCACCCAGGGCACCTGGGCTTCGGACCGCCACGACCTGCTGGCCCTGCTGAAAACGCAACGCCCTGACCTGAAGCTGTTCCTGCACCACCGCCTGGATCAGGGCACCTCGGGCCTGCTGGTGCTGGCCAAGGATCCCAAAGCGAACAAGGGCCTGGCCGCCGCCTTCGCGGACCGCGACCTGATGAAGCTCTACCTGGCGCAGATCTCTGAGCCGCTGGAGGCCTGTACCGTGGAAGTCCCCATCGGCCGCCTGCGGGGCGCCGATCCCGGCCGCTTCGGATGTGCGGGGGATTTGATGGAGGCCAAGTACGCCCGCACGGACTTCCGGCCCACCACCGCCGAGGAGACCGCGGGCCTGGTACCGGGACACTGGGTCGTGGCGCGCATCCACACCGGACGCACCCACCAGATCCGAGTGCACCTGCAGCACCTGGGCCGGCCCATTCTGGGCGACAGCCTGTACGGCGGCGCGGCCTCCGACCGCATCTGGCTCCATGCGTGGCGCCTGGGTCTGAAGCACCCCGTCACCGGCCAGGATCTGCTCCTGGAGGCCCCGCCGGAACGGTTTCGCACATGAAGCTGCCGGTCCTGTTCAACCCGGCATCGGGCACGTCCACGAAAGATCCCGATGCCCTCCTCCGGGCCCTGCCCAGGGCCATGCGGGATCGGGTGGAGCCCCTGCCCTTCGGCCCGCCCTGGGACTTCGAGCCTGCCATCGCCCAGGCGCAGCAGGCAGGCGGGCCGCTGTTCGTTTGGGGCGGTGACGGCACCCTCCACCACGCGGCCAAGGCCCTGATCCAGCGGGGTTGCCCGGTTCCACTGGCCGCCATCCCCGGCGGCAGTGGCAATGGCCTGGCGCGTGGCCTGCGGACCCCGCTGGAGGCCGCCGGCGCCCTGCAGCGGCTGCTGGAGGGACGGGAACTGCTCATGGATGTGCCCCGCCTCGATGGTGAGCCGTTCCTGAATCTCTGCGGCACAGGCTTCGAGGCAGCCGTGGCCCACCGCTTCGACACCATGCCTGGCCGCGGCTTCAGCACCTATGCCCGGGCCTGCTGGTCGCTGTGGCGCACTTGGCCCGAGTCCACGCTGCATTGGGAGGCCGAGCTGGCGCCCATGACCGCGGACCTGGGCCGTGTCGAGCGCATCCGTGCGGCGTTCCATGCCCCGGCCCCGGACTTACCCCCGACCGCCTGGAGCCTTTGTTTCGCCAACCTGCCGCAGTACGGCTCGGGCCTCTGGATCGCACCCGGGGCCGATCCCACCAACGGCGCCCTGCAGTGGGTAACCCTGGCCCGCCCCAGCCTGCTGGACATGGTCACCGAAGTACCGGCGCTGTTCCGCGAAGGAGGCCACTCGGCGCTGCGCCGGGAGGGGCGCCTTAGCCGCGCGGTGCTGACCCTGCCACGCGCCCTGCCCTGGCACCTCGACGGCGAACCGGTGGCCGAGCGGGATCGTGCCGAGCTCACCATCACACCCCATGCCTTCCGGATGCAGGTGACCGGGGCGTGCCCCTGGGCATAGCCCACAAGAGAATCGGCCCCATAACGGGGCCGATGGAGACAATCAAGCATGGGGGAGTCACCTCAGCGCTGAAACACCGCCGGGCCGCCTGAGTAGGTCACCGGAACTCCGCACTGACACTGGGCGTGGCACCCCAGAGGCCCGCCACCATCTTCACCTGGCTGAGGTCTGTCTTGGCGGGATCCCAGTCCCGACGCACCTGCAGGGTGTAGGGATCTGTCGCATCGGACCACCAGCCGGGATCATCCACGATGACGTAGACGGCCGTGGCCACCTTCCCCGGATTCTTGTAGGTCAGCATGACGGGGTGAGGAACCAAGCGCTGCTGCAGCATGCCTTCTCCGGGCTCGCCCCACTTGTTCATCATCATCAATCGGAACCAGCCCAGTTTCAGGTGCTTGACTTCCACCTGCACAGTGCCTCCGGCGGGAACGGAGATGCCATATGCGCGCCAACCGGCGGGCTTCTGGGAAAAGTCGGAGATGGCCTCCACGCTATCCCCGATGGGATTCACGGGGATGAACCCGCTGCGGGACAGCCACTTGATCTCGGTCATGAGATCCCTCTGATGCCAGTAGCCCATGTCTGGAGCGACGGAGCACCGCACCCACGCTGGGGGCACCACGGTCCGGGTGCCGGGATAGATGTAGACACGGTTCACCCGGGCGGGGACCGTCCTGACATCGTGCTGGGGAGCCCGGGGGGTCCTGGCCGGGTTTATCCCCGGCGTTCCAGCGGGAGCCGTCGCCGCTTGACGAACCACCGGCGCCCCTTCCGTGGAAGCGGCTTGCAGGGTGGAGCCCAGTGCAAGGCCCGCAAGGATCGACAGGGTCTGAAGGCGGAGAAGCCAGTACCGCATGGAACACCTCCTGTGCAAAGCTAGACACACCGGACTGGACAAAGGTTGCATTTTCATTTTCATGCTATCCCCAGAAATGGGTCTGGGAAGCCGTGACATCCCAGATCTGGGCCGCCAGACCGCCGGGGCGGTATCCTGGCGGATTCAAGGATGGGGGCTCCCAGGTGTTTGGCAAGATTCAGCACATCCATTTCGTGGGCATCGGCGGCATCGGCATGTCCGGCATCGCCGAAGTGCTCGCCAACCTCGGCTACCAGGTTTCGGGCTCGGACTTGAAGGAAAGCGCTGTCACCCAGCGGCTGCGCAGCCTGGGCATCACGGTGCACCTGGGCCACCACGCCCGCGCCATCGAGGGCGCCCAGGTGGTGGTCATCAGCTCCGCCGTGAAGGGCGACAACCCCGAGGTGGTGGCCGCGCACGCCGCCAAGGTCCCCGTGATTCCCCGCGGTGAGATGCTGTCAGAGCTGATGCGCATGAAGTACGGCATCGCCATGGCGGGCTCCCACGGCAAGACCACCACCACCAGCATGGTGGCCCAGGTGCTCAGCCAGGGCGGCATCGATCCCACTATCGTCATCGGCGGCAAGCTCGGCACCATCGGCAGCAACGCCAAGCTCGGCAAAGGGCCGTTCCTGGTGGCCGAGGCCGACGAGAGCGATGGCAGCTTCCTCATGCTGAACCCCACGCTGGCGGTCATCACCAACATCGACCGCGAGCACCTCGACCACTACAAGGACCTCGACGAGATCCAGGATGCCTTCGTCCAGTTCGCGAACAAGGTGCCCTTCTATGGCTCGGTGTTCCTCTGCATGGATGATCCCAATGCCGCCGCCGTGCGCCCGCGCCTGAAGCGCCAGGTGCGCACCTACGGCACCCACCCCCAGGTGGACATCCGCGCACGGGAGATCCGCCAGGAGGGCTTCCGCACCAACTTCAAGGTCACGGCCAATGGCGCGGACCTGGGCGCCTTCAGCCTGGGCGTGCCAGGCCACCACATGGTGCTCAACGCGCTGGCCGCCATCGGCATCGCCCTGGAACTCGACATCGAGCCCGAGGTCATCCGCGCCAGCCTCTCCAGCTTCACAGGGGCTGATCGCCGCTTCCACCTGAAGGGCGAGAAAGGTGGCGTGCTCGTGGTCGACGACTACGGCCATCACCCCACGGAGATCACGGCCACGCTGGCCGGGGCCCGGGCCGGCTTCCCGGAGCGGCGCATTGTGGCGGCCTTCCAGCCCCACCGCTACAGCCGTACCAAGGCGTTGCTCGACGAGTTCGGCACAGCCTTCTTCGAGGCGGATTCCGTCATCGTCACCGACATCTATGCCGCGGGCGAGCAGCCCATCCAGGGCGTGGACGGCGCTGCCGTGGTGGAGGCCCTTCGCTCCCACGGCCAGAAGGATGTCCATCTGGTGGCACGGGTGGAGGATCTCCCCGAAGCCCTCAAGAAACTGACCCGCAGCGGAGACCTGCTCATCACCTTCGGGGCGGGCTCCATCACCCACGCCGGCCCCGCCTTCCTGGAATTGGCCGGCGCATGAGGTACCCCCTGCGACAGATGATCCCTGCCCTGGTTTGCCTCAGCCCGCTGGCGGCAGGCCTGCCCAACGGCCTGCTGCCCGCCGCAGATCACCGCCCGGAGGTGCCCCAGCCCAACGTTGGCGCGCGCTACACGCCCCACCACGCGCTGCTGGCCTATGTGCACGCCCTCGCGGCGGCCGCGCCGGATCGCGTGCGCCTCACTACCCTGAACGTCACAGAAGAAGGCCACGAGCAGCCCTTCCTCGTGATTACCTCGCCCGACAACCTGAAGCGCCTGGACGAGTGGAAGGCGCTCAACGCGAAGCTCGCCGATCCGCGCACCTGCTCGGAGGGCGAGGCCCGCCGCATCGCAGAGACCAGCCCCGTGTTCGTGTGGCTGGGTTATTCGGTACACGGCTCCGAAGCCTCAGGATCGGAAGCGGCCCAGGCCGTGGCCTACCACTACGCCGCCGCCCGCAGCCCCGAGGTGCTCCGGCAGCTAGACCGCGTGGTGATCCTCATGGACCTCACGCAGAATCCCGACGGCCGGGCGCGGCACATCCAGGGCGTGGCCGAAGCCACGACGCCCTTCAATGCCAGCGACCCTCAGGACGCCCAGAACACGGCGCACTGGCCCAGCGGCCGCTTCAACCACCGGCTCTTCGACCTGAACCGCGACTGGGCCTGGCAGACGCAGCAAGAGACCCGCGCGAAGACCGCCGCCTTCCTGCAGTGGAACCCGCAAGTGGCCGTGGATGTCCACGAGATGTGGCCCGAGGCGACCTACTACTTTCCGCCCACCATGCAGCCCATCCACGAGGCGCTGCCCGAGGCCTTCGCCGGCCGCTGGCAGACCACCTTCGGCAAGGGCGTGGCCCGGGCCTTCGACGCCCACGGCTGGGCCTACTTCAGCCGCGATGTGTTCGACCTCTTCTACCCCGGCTACGGCGACTCCTGGCCCACCTTCCAGGGCGCCGTGGGCATGACCTTCGAGGCGGCCGGCCAGGGCGGCGTCGCATACAAGCGCCTGGACGGCGAGGTCCTCACCCTGGAGGATCGCATCCGCCGCCACACCGCCTCCAGCCTCGCCACCGTGGCCACCGCGGCGACCGAGCACCAGGCCCTGCTCTGGGACTTCCAGCGGGCACGCCGCGAGCGCGTGGCCCTGGGAGACCGCGCCGGAGCATTTCTGCTCGGTGAAGGGGAAGAGCCGAACCGCACACAGGCCCTCGTGGCCCTGCTGCAACGCAATGGCATCGACGTGCTGCGAACCGCTTCTGAGGTATCGCTCTCGGGCCTGGACTCCATCGGCCTGGCCAAGGGCACCGCGCTGCCCGCCGGGAGCTACCTGGTGCCGCTGAACCAGCCCAAGGGTGCCCTGGCCCAGGCCCTGCTCGAGGGCGAGGCCCACATGGGCCCCAAGCCCACCTATGACACCACCGCCTGGAGCCTGCCGATCGCGTTCCATGTGCCGGCGTGGCGGGCCAAGACTATCCCGAAGGTCCGCACGGCGGCGTCTGCAGAGCCCACACCTCTCGAACTACCGGAGGCTGCTTGGGGCTACCTGATTCCCGCCGGTTGCGATGGCACGGAGCGGTCCCTCGCCACCCTGCTGCAGGAGGGCTACAAGGTCACGGCCCTGGCGGAGCCGGCCACGCTCGGCCAGCGGACGCTTCCGGCAGGCACGCTGGTCCTGCCCCGCCGCCCCAACCCCGCCACGCTCAAAGTCCGACTCCAGCAGCTGGCCCACCTGAACCAGCATCCCGTGCTCGCCACGGACACCGCGCAGATGACCACCGGACCCGACCTGGGCTCGAACCGGGCGCTGATCCTGAAGGCCCCGCGCATCGCCCTCTTGATGGATCGCCCCTCGAATCCCACGGCCTTCGGCGCCGTGGCGCACACCCTGACCGAAGCGGGCCTCCCCTTCGTGCAGCTGCGGTCGGATCGCCTGGGGCCCGTCTCCCTCCATCGCTTCACCCACGTGATCCTCGTGGATGATGAAGCTTCTGGCCGCGGCTGGCAGCAGGTGCTGGGCGAGGGTGGCACGGCCAAGTTGAAGGCCTGGGTCGCCGAGGGCGGGACTCTGCTGGCCTTCCAGGGCGGCGCGGCCTACGCCTCGCGGGCCGGGCTGACGTCCACGGGCTACCACCTGCTGGCGAAGGCGGCGGAGGAAGCCCATCTCAGGGAGAAGGATCCCAAGCGTGAAGCCCCGAAGCCCGAGCCCACCGACCTGGTGCGCCCCTGGGACAAGCGTGAGGATCGCGCCCTCGACGAGAGCATTCCTGGCGCCTTCCTGAAGGTGCGCGTGGATGGCACGCATCCGCTGGCCTGGGGCCTCCACGCCGAGGAAGGTGCGGCCGTGCTGAACACCAGCGACGTGATCCTCGAGCTGAGTTCCGGTGGCGAGAATCCACTGCACTACGCCAAGGAGGCGCTCAAGGTCTCGGGCCTCGTGCCTCAGGCCATGGAGGCCAAGCTCCAGCAGACGGCCTATGCCCTTCGTGAGCGCTCAGGCTCGGGTGCCGTCATCCTCGTGGCGGGCGATCCTGTCTTCCGCGCCCAGACGCCCTTCACGCGGCGGCTGCTTTTCAACGCAATCTTCTTCGGCGCCTACCGGCCCGGCACGGATTAGGAACACCATGGGCCTCCGCTTCACCCTCGCCATCACGGGAGCCTCTGGTTCCGCCTTCGGTGTGGCGGTCTTGAAGCGCCTCTCCGCCAATCCGGCCGTGGACCACATCGCCCTGCTGCTGTCACCCACCGGGAAGCGCTGCCTCCTCGATGAAACCGGCCTCACGCCCAAGGACCTCGCCGCCCTGCCCAAGGTGGGCCTGCGCGATGAGCGCGACCTGGGCGCCGACATCTCGTCGGGCTCCTACCGCCACGACGGCATGGCCATCGTGCCCTGCAGCGCGGGGGCCCTGGGCCGCATCGCCGCAGGGGTCAGCGAGTCCCTGGTGAGCCGCGCCGCCGACGTGTGCCTCAAGGAGCGGCGCCCGCTGGTGCTCTGTCTGCGCGAGACGCCCCTGAACCGCATCCACCTGGAGAACATGCTCCGCGTGCACGATGCGGGGGCCGTGGTGATGCCCATCATGCCGGGCTTCTACAGCGGTCCCACGTCGCTGGACGATCTGTTTGACACCTTCGCGACCCGCATCCTCGACCAGCTCGGTCTCTCCGAAGCGGATGCCCGGCGATGGAAAAACTAGGAGCCACACCCGAAGTGGTGGTGCTCGGATGCGCCGGGGTGGATACGAATGTGTTCCTGCCTGGTCGGGAGATGGACTGGCGCGTCGAGGCCAACTTCACCGAGAACCTCGACACGCCCGACTAGGCTGGGGTCTACGCCAGCCGTGGCTATGCGGCCCTGGGTCGACGCATGGCCTTCATCGGCAACCTTGGTGATGATGCCTGCGGCGCGATGGTGCGCGAGGCGTTCGCCCGAGATGGCATCGATGTGCGGGGCGTGTTCACCGATTCCGCCGGCACGGCCCGCAGCATCAACGTGATGTATCCCGACGGCCGCCGGAAGAACTTCTACGACGCGCGCGCCAGCTCGGGACTGCGGCCGGACCCAATCCGCAGCCGCGAGATTCTGTCGAGCGCCCGACTGGTCCATTCGCCTCTGGCGGACTGGGCGCGCCACCTCCTGCCCGTGGCCCGGGAGCTGGGCCTGGTGGTCGCCTGCGACCTGCAGGACGTGGTGGATCCCGAGGACACCTACCGTCAGGACTTCATCCGGGAGGCGGACAGTTTGTTCTTTTCCGCCGCCAACCATGCAGAGCCGGCGCCCCTGATCAGGCGCTTCCTGCGCGACCGTCCTGGACGCATCGTGGTCTCGGGCCTGGGCGCCCGGGGCTGTGCCCTCGGCACGCAGGCAGGCATCCAGGTCTTCCCGCCGGTCCAATCCGATCAGCCCGTGGTGGACACCAATGGCGCCGGTGATTCGCTTGCCGTGGGCTTCCTCACCAGTCATGTGCTCGAAGGGCGCCCGCTGGCCGAGACCGTCCATCGGGGCCAGTTCGCGGTGCGGCACTGCTGCACCCTCCGGGGCACCACCGAAGGCCTCATCAGCGCGCGGAAACTGGCGGCGCTCACCGGGGATTCGGCACCGGGGCCCGAGGTCGGATAGCCTGGAGTCATGCGCGGTCGGGTGCTCTCCCCGTTCTTCAGTCTCCTGCTCCTGGCTTCCGGTCTGGCCGCCCAGACGCCGCTGCCCATGGATGCCCTGGCGCCCGAGCATCGGGCTGCGGTGCAGGACATCCTCAACCGTCTGGACTTCACGTTCCAGATCAAGACGCAGCCCCGCAAGGTGCGTCTGGCGACGGTGGAGAAGCTCTACGACCGGCCCCGCCTCTGCGCGGCCATGTGGCGCTACTGCCAGTTCGTGCCGCGGTTCTACACCTTCGAACTCCCCCCGGCCGCCTTCACCGTGGACGACCTCAAGGGACTGCACGGCACCATGACCCTCATCTACAAGCGGCCGGG